>Ga0302249_1001195_pt1 | contig 19074 bp, 18 predicted proteins | sample AAG_UR_Val_MG_FD_193531 | JGI IMG/M metagenome (GOLD analysis project Ga0302249, IMG submission 193531) | Enriched activated sludge microbial communities from anaerobic digester in WTTP, New Holstein, Wisconsin, United States - AAG_UR_Val | ecosystem: Engineered > Bioreactor > Anaerobic >... | reverse complement strand
TATGCTCACGCACATGCATGCCGACCACACGGGACTTGTGCAGAAACTGGCCACCGGCTCGAGCCGGATTTTTTTCAGCCGGATCGACTCCCAGGTCTTCGATGAGGACAAAAGCTGGCAGCCACTTATCGACTATGCCCAGATTAACGGTTTCCCGGCGGATGAACTCGAAAAGGCCCTGCACAGCCATCCCGGTTTCAAATACAGCCCGGAGCGTAAACCTGTTTTCACTTTGATTGAAGACGGGCATATCATCGAATGCGGCGATTACCGCCTGCGCTGTATCGCCACACCGGGACACACCCAGGGGCACATCTGCCTGTATGAAGAGCAGAAAAAACTGTTCTTCACCGGCGATCACATTCTGTTTGACATTACCCCCCACATCGAATCGTGGTCCTACTCCACGAATTCACTGGCTGACTACATCGCCAGCCTGGACAAGGTTTATAACCTGGATGTGGATATGGTTCTGCCCGGACACAGAAACTTTCTGGGAAATCTCAAAAGCAGAATCGACGAGCTGAAGACACATCACCGCGACCGGGCCAATGAAGTCATGGACGTGCTGGGCAACAAGACGATGAACGCTTATGAAATCGCCGGCGGCATGACCTGGGATATCGACTGCGAAAGATGGGAAGATTTCCCCATTGCCCAGAAGTGGTTTGCCACCGGTGAGGCCATCGCTCACCTGCGCTATCTGGAAAGTGAAAACCGGATTCACCGCGACGCCAGTGGCACAATAGTAACTTTCCGTGCGATCAACTGAAAGAGAAGGTGCCCAATTGCCGGTAACGCCCGGCGATAATGAAAAGCGGGGAAGGGCCATTCCTCCCCCGCTTTTTATATTTCAGAAAAATATCATCCCCAGTGACTCGGCGATGCAGGCGGGCTTTTCCTGTCCCTCGATCTCAATGGTGTGAACCTGAGATATGAGCAGGCGGTTACCCGGTTTTTCTTCAAGAGACTTAAGCGTTATGCGGTCTCTTATTTTTGCACCGGAAACCACGGGATTGAGAAAGCGCACCTTATCCAGACCGTAGTTGATGGACATCTTCGAGCCCTTCATCTTCAGGGGTACCTGATAGCTGAAAAAAGGCAGGTGAGAAAGAGTCAGAAAACCGTGGGCGATGGTCGTACCGAACGGTCCGGCCGCCGCTTTTTCTTTATCCACGTGAATCCACTGGTGGTCTTTCGTACTGTCGGCAAATTGATTGATCTGATCCTGGGTAACCTGCGTCCAGTCGGAAACGAATATTTCCTTACCGATGTGCTCCTGCATTTCCTGCAATACGGATTGAATCGACATATGACAATCCTCCCGGCGGATTACGCGAGCGCCTCATTCACCTTGCCCTGCGCCTGTTTGGCCTCCTCCAAGATCCGTTCGAACAGCTCCTGCACACTCGGCTGATCGTGAATCAGCCCCTGTACCTGGCCTACCGGCAGCACACCTGTTTTGGAATCTCCATCTTCCGTCGCCACTTTGATGGCCTTGAAGGCGTTGGCCATGTAGGCCAGCTGCCGGGCGTTGGCATAACCGGACATCAGCACGCCGATAAAAAGTTTCCAATAAGGGATGCCGACCTGGGCGGCAATATCACGGGAATTGAAAAAAGCGGCCGGCCAGCTCAACCCTTTTTTCATCGCGCGTTTGGCCGCATCCGTTTTCATAACACGGCACAAAATCCCGTCAAACCGCTTGGAAAACAGTGTGTCGTAAACATCTTTTTCCATGGTGAATCTTTTATAATTCTCATGGAGCGGACTTTCCTTTGTGGTCATCAGCCTCGTGCCCATGGCCACACCCGATGCACCCAGAGCCAATGCCGCTGCCAGTCCCCGGCCGTCGGCAAAGCCACCTGCGCCGATCACGGGAATTGTCAGATTTTCCGCCAGATGCGGAATCAGCACCAGCGAGGTAACATCTTCACCGTGTGCCGCCGCTTCCTGCCCGGTGGCGATAACCGCATCCGTACCGAAATCTTCGGCCCGCCTGGCATGCCTTACATTGACCACGGTGGCAAAAACTTTCCCTCCGTATTTGTGTGCCTCTTTGACAATCCAGTCGCCTTTGCCGAGTGCGAAGTTGATGACCGGTACCTGCTCCTGTAAAAGGACTTTGGCATTTTCCGCCGCACCTGGAAACATCAAAGACGCGTTGGCGCCGAAAGGCTTATCGGTAAGCGAGCGGATTTCACGAACGGCCTTGCGTGTCTGCTCAGAGTTCAAGGGGCCTGTCGCCAAAATGCCCAGTCCGCCGGCATTGGATACGGCCGCCACCATTTTGGGCACACTTATCCAGCTCATACCGGAGAGCACAATCGGGTATTTGATACCAACCATTTCAGTTAATTTTGTTTTCATAAAAATCTCCTTTATAAAGAATTTTAATTGCCGCAAAGTTTCGCCGCACGGGCCGAAATTTCTTTTGCCTGTACCGAGATGCGCTCGATCAGTTCGGCGCAGGTGGGTATATCGTTGATCAGGCCGATGGACTGGCCGACCATGAGCGGCGCATAGTGGACATCGCCTGTTTCCCATGCCTCTTTTACTCTCTGACCCGCAAGCAGGGGGATGAGCTCTTCGAAACCTCCCTGGCGCGCCTCAATGGCCAAAACCTCTTCAATTACTTTGGACTTGAGGCCACGTCCCTGCAGGCCGATCGATTTGCCGTAGATGACCGTGTCCATTTCCTGGCGTCGGACAAGCTCCAGCTTGATATTTTCGTGAACCTCGCATTCTTTGGTGGCGATAAAGCGGCTGGCCATCATCACCCCTTCGGCTCCCAGCGCCAACGCCGCCGCCACCCCCCGGCCATCGGCGATGCCGCCGACCGCCACAACGGGAATCTTCACCGATTCGGCGATACGTGGCGTGAGTACCATCGTGGTGACATCGTCATTGAGCGGGTGGCCTCCCTCTTCGATGCCCGCCGCATAGATGCCATCGTAACCGATTTTTTCCGCGTGCAGGGCATGGCGGACTGCGCCCACCTTGTGAAACATCCTGACACCCGCTTTTTTAAGCCCCTCCACCGCCTCCATACCGGCAACCTTGTCCAACGGGGTTCCCGAAAACTCGATGCCCGCTACTTTTTCCTCCATACAGACCCGCACGTACATTTTGTGATGCTCAGCTGTAATGCGTAAAGAAGGTAAAAGAGTGATGCCGACAAAAAAGGGCTTATCGGTCAGCCGGCGCGTCTCGCGGATAGCCGCGCGAAAATCATCTTCCGTTTCATAATTGGCGGCCGTGAGATTGCCGATACCGCCCGCGTTGGAAATCGCCGCACACAGCGGCGGTTTGCACAGCCACATCATGGCACCGCAGATAATCGGGTGCTTGACGCCGAACATTTCCGTAATTGCCGTTTTCATGGTAGCCTCCTTATAGGTCCCTGCCGCGTTTTTTCGCAGCGGTTTTCTTGTTCAAACTCTTTTGAATGTTCGCTTCCACCCGCTTCTGAAACAGCCGTCTGAGGATATAGTCACGGTAGAAGTTCCCCACGTTCGTCAGCTCAGCGGTGATCGCAATGTTTTCGCGGGCGGTTTTTCCCGTCACCATCTTCCGGCGCAGCTCCATCTCCCGCTCGACAATTTTCCCCCCGTATTGCTTCCAAAAAGACAGATCCTCAAGCTCCATGCCCAGTGACAGGAGCCTGCGGATACCCTCACGACCCGCCCGTACATCTTCGAGATTATAAAGGGGCTTGTCGCCTTTACGAGTAAAGGGGATGAGCAGCCCCAGTCTCTCGCCGGTGGTGAGTTCCTCATCGGTGAGACCGGTGGCGGCCAGAAACGCGCCTCTGGTCAGAAGTGAACCTGAGTCCTTTTCCGGCTGATAAAAAACCGCGTTTTCGATTGTTTCCGCCTCGGTGAGATTAAGTCCATCGTCCATGCGGCGCAGAATATTTTTGATCAGGTGAAGGGGGTAGTATCTTCTTTCTTTGAGTTCCTGGATCGCCAGCAGACGGTCGATGCAGGACTCGTCATAATAGGCCATTTTTTCGTTGACCTTTTCGGGTCGTGGAAGGAGCCCCTCGCTGACGTAATAGCGGATGGTTGAAGCGGGCACGCCGCTTTTTTGGGAAATCTGGCCAATTTTCAGTTTCATCGGCGGCACCAAACATTAAAGTCGAGCTTTAATGTTATAGACCGCCTCCACCCGCCTGTCAAGAAAATAATCGCTATGGGTGGAACACTTGAATATTGCAGACAATATTCCGGTATATCCGCTGCCCGGTGTTGTTCGACACGCGTGTCTCAGCCCAGCGCGGCTTTCATTTCTGTTATATAGTCGCTGATCGCCGGCATAAGTCCCTGTGAGTGCCCGTGCGCCTCTATCAGCCGCACCACAGAAGAGCCGATGACGACCCCGTCGGCGAGGCTGCCGATTTGTCCGGCCAGGGCAGCAGTCGAGATGCCAAACCCCACGGCAACCGGCATGTCGGTATATTTACGGATTTTGCCGACCTCGCGCCTGATATCTTGTACTTCCGGCGCGGCGGTGCCGGTTACGCCTGTGATGGAAATATAGTACACAAAGCCTGTGGCGCCCCGTACGATCTTTTTCAACCGCTCCGGGCCGGTGGTCGGCGCGACAAGCGAGATGAAATCCAAACCGGCCGGGTCAGTATGCGAGCGCAGTACGTCTGCCTCTTCGGGCGGCAGATCCACAACCAGAATCCCGTCCACGCCCGCCTGCGCGGCATCGCGGGCGAAACGCTCCATCCCGTAGGCGAAAATCGGGTTGAAATAACCGAATAGCACAATGGGGATCTGTGAGGTGAGGCGAACCTCTGCGATCATTGCCAGCACATCCTGCAGGGTCGTTCCCGCTTTGAGCGCCCGCTGCGAAGCGGCCTGAATGACCGGCCCGTCCGCCGTCGGATCGGAAAAAGGCACACCTACTTCAATGATGTCCGCGCCTGCCTTCTCCAACACAGGCAAAAGTTGTCCGGTCACTTTTATTGACGGGTCGCCCGCTGTTATATAAACAACCAGAGCCTTCTTATTTCCGGCGCTCAATTCGGTAAACTTTTTTTCTATTCTTCCCATGGTTTCTCCGTTTCTTTAATTTTATCGCCTCGGCGGATGAAGCCCGCAATCCGTTCACGGCAGAGCCATGACCGTTTGCGTGTCTTTATCGCCGCGACCCGACAGACATACAACAATAAGCTGGTTCTTCTTCATCTTCGGCGCGATTTTCAATGCCCGGGCCACTGCATGCGCACTTTCCAGAGCCGGGATGATGCCTTCATGGCGCGATAAAAACCGGAAAGCCTCAACCGCCTCCTCATCGGTCACCGTGACATACGATGCCCTGCCGGCGGCCGCGAAATAGGCATGCTCCGGGCCGACCCCCGGATAGTCAAGACCGGCCGCAATGGAATAAGCGTCACGTATCTGACCGTGACCGTCCTGCAGCAGATATGTTTTATTGCCGTGCAGAACACCGACCTGCCCGCCGTTGATGCTTGCGGAGTGCAGGCCTGTCTCCATGCCGCGTCCCGCCGCCTCGACACCGACAAGCGCCACATCCATATCACGGCGGAACGCGTGGAACATCCCCAGCGCGTTTGAGCCGCCCCCCACGCAGGCCAGCACCACATCGGGCAGACGGCCTTCATGGGCGATGATTTGTCTTTTGGTCTCCCGGCCGATGACAGCCTGAAAGTTTCTGACCATCACCGGGTAGGGATGAGGGCCGGCGGTCGTGCCGATGACATAGAAAGTGTCGCGCACGGAAGATGACCAGTAGCGCATCGCCTCGTTCATCGCATCCTTGAGCGTGGCGGTGCCGCTCGTTACCGGTACTACTTCGGCGCCGAGAATTTTCATCCTGAATACATTGGGAGACTGGCGGCGGATATCCTCCTCACCCATGAATATTTTACATTCCATGTCAAAGAGAGCCGCGACCGTGGCCGTAGCCACGCCATGCTGACCTGCACCGGTCTCGGCGATTATTTTCTTTTTGCCCATTTTCCGCGCCAGGAGCGCCTGACCGAGTGTGTTGTTGATTTTGTGCGATCCGGTGTGGTTCAAATCCTCACGTTTGAGATAAATTTTGGCACCGCCCAGCTTTTTGGTCAATCGTTTAGCAAAGTACAGAGGGGTCGGCCGTCCCGCATATTGACACTGATATCCGTGAAATTCCTTTTTAAACGATTTGTCTTTTCGTGCAGCGGCATAGGCCTTGTCCAGCTCCAGAAGAGCGGGCATCAAAGTTTCCGCCGCATAGCGGCCGCCGAAAATATCAAAATATCCTCTTTTGTCCGGCACTGATTTCATTTTTCTTCCCTTCCCGTGAAGACGCAGGGCGATTCACCGCCTTGCGTCTCCCGCTTGATTATTTCCATAATACCCGCGATTTTCGCCTCGTCCTTTTTTCCCGGAGATACCTCCACACCGCTGTTTAAATCAAGCGCGGCCGGCCTTGCCTTCCGGATCGCTCCGGCCACATTTTCACGGCAAAGACCGCCGGAAAGAATAAGCTCTGCCCCAACAGCGGAGGCGAGCCCCCAGTCGGCCGTCTTCCCCGTGCCTCCGTAGAGGCCGCCATGACGCACATCGGCGAGAACCGCTGCCACATCGTATAGTGCACACTTTTCCACATCGGCGGGAGTTTTCAACTCCAGCGCCTTGATTAAACGCTTTCGGGGAAATGTACGGCAGTACTCCGGCGTTTCATCGCCATGCAGCTGGATCATATCGAGGCGGCACTCTTCGAAGATGCGCCGGACGGTTTGTATCTCTTCATTGACAAAGACGCCCACCCTGACCGTGCCGGCAGGCAGACATTCGATAATTTCCCTGGCCCGCCGCGACTCGACAAAACGCGGTGAGGAGCGATAGAAAATAAAACCCAGCGCCGCCGCCCCGTAATGAACCGCACAAAGCGCGTCCTCCGTATTGGTGATGCCGCAAATTTTAACCTGCATCGTCCGCCATCCCCAGAAACTGGCGCAGCCTGTCGCCTGCATCCGGCGCGGTGACAAGCCCTTCGCCGATGAGAAACGCGCCAATGCCGGCTTTTTGTAAATATTCAATGTCAGCCCGGTTCCTGATGCCGCTTTCCGCCACGACCACACACCCTGCCGGCACATTTTTTCGAAGTCGCACACTGGTGCCTATATCCGTCACAAAAGTATCGAGATCGCGGTTGTTGATGCCGATGATAGAGGCTCCGGCTGCAAGCGCCGCCTCCAGTTCCCGCTCCGTATGCACCTCCACCAGTGCCGCCAGACCCTGTTCGCCGGCAAGCGCCAGAAAATCGGCAAGCGCGTCGCCCAGCACCCGGACAATCAGTAAAACAGCGTCCGCCCCGATGGCTCTCGTCTCGTAGATCTGCAGCGGGTCAATGATGAAGTCCTTGCGCAAAACAGGAATTCCCACAGAATCTTTCACCAGGCTCAGATAATCTTTATGGCCTGAAAAATACTTTTCATCCGTCAGGACGGATGTTGCCCCGGCGCCGTTTTCCTCATAAATCCTCGCCAGAGCCTGCGGGTCGAATTTCTGCACCAGCCGGCCTCGCGACGGCGAGGCGCATTTCACTTCCGCGATGATGGAAATTGTCCGCCTGTCGAGTGCATTTCTGAAATCACGCACCGGACCGCGGCCGGCACTCATCTCCAGAAGGCGTGACACACTTGTCCGCCTTTTAAGACGGGCGACTTCTTCTTTTTTGGTTTCAATGATTTTATCTAAAATCATACCGTCTCCACCGCTTTGCCGAATCAGGCGTTACTCATCTCAATGAGCGCCTCGAGCTTTGCCATGGCCCGGCCGTCATCAATGCAGGCTTCCGCCATCTTAATGCCTTCGCGTATATCTGCAGCCTTTTCACCCGCCACGATGGCGGGCGCCGCGTTCATCAGCACCACGTCGCGGCAGGGTCCCTCCTTTCCGGAAAGAACATCCCTGAGGATGCGCGCGTTGGCGGCGGGATCACCGCCACGGATCATCTCCAGTGGATGGGCCACACCCAGATAATCATGCGGATCTATGTCGTAGGTGCGGATGATACCGTCTGCAAGCTCTGCCACACGGGTCCTGCCGGAAATCGTCACTTCGTCCAGTCCGTCCTGTCCGTGCACGACAAATGCGCGTCTGGTACCCATGTTTTTTAAAACCTCGGCAAACATCTCGACGAGCCTGGCATCGTACACCCCCAACAACTGAGCCGTCGCTCCGGCCGGATTGGTGAGAGGGCCCAGCATATTGAAAATTGTCCGGATGCCGATCTCACGGCGCGGACCTGCCGCGTGCTTCATCGCAGCGTGCATTTTGGGGGCGAACAGAAATCCGATGCCGATCTGTTGGATGCATTCCTCGACGATATCCTGCTGTGCCTCAATGTTGACACCGAGCTCGGCCAGTACATCCGCGCTGCCGCAGCCGCTGGAAACGGAGCGGTTGCCGTGCTTGGCCACAACAATCCCGCAGGCCGCCACGACAAAGGCGGTGGTGGTGGAAATGTTGAATGTATTGAGATTGTCGCCGCCCGTGCCACAGGTATCCACTATTGTTGTAGCGCAGGCGTTGATGCGCACCGCCTTCTTGCGCATACTGCGCGCCGCGCCGGTCACTTCTTGCACCGTTTCCCCTTTCATACGCAGTGCCGTAATGAACGAGGCGATCTCGGCTGCCGTTGCCTGTCCGCCCATGATTTCATCCATGACGGCCGTCATCTCTTCTTCCGTAAGATCAATGTGGTGCACAGCCTTGTCAATTGCTTCTTTAATCATCACCTGACCTCCTTTTCACCGATATATTTGAGAAAGTTTTTCAATAAACGTCTGCCCTGCGGCGTAAGCACCGACTCGGGATGAAACTGAATCCCCTCCACACGATAGTGTCTGTGTCTGATGCCCATGATTTCACCCCCGGCGGTTCGCGCACTCACTTCCAGGCATTCGGGCAGGGAATCCGGCTTGAGCATGAGTGAATGATAGCGGCCGGCACTCAACGGGTCGGGGAGCCCGGTAAAAATAGTCCTCCCGTCGTGGTGCACCGGAGAGACCTTCCCGTGCATGATTCTGGCGGCAGGGACAGTCTCGCCTCCGAAGGCTTCACCGATGCACTGATGTCCCAGGCAGATACCCAAAAGAGGCACTGTTTTATAAAACCGGCGCACCACCTCTGTGGAAATCCCTGCACCGGCTGGTCTTCCCGGGCCGGGCGACAGAACGATCGCCTCCGGGGCAAGATCGGTAATATCACCGGGCGTGATTTCGTCATTGCGGTAAACGCGAACCTCCCGGCCCATCTGCATCAGATACTGAACGATGTTAAAGGTAAACGAATCATAGTTATCGATCATTAAAATCATTTTTCAGCCCCCGTACCGTTTTCCAGCACAAAACCGCCTGTCGCCAGTCTCACCGCCGTTTGCATGGCGCGTGATTTGTTGATGACTTCCAGATACTCCATTTCAGGATCCGACTCATGGACAATGCCCGCCCCGGCCTGAACGAAAATCCGCCCCTGTTTCAAAATCATGGTCCGTATCGTGATGCACAAATCCATATTGCCGCTGAAGCTCACATAGCCCACCGCACCGCCGTAAGGCCCGCGCCGCACCGGCTCCAGCTCATCGATAATCTGCATGGCGCGGACTTTGGGCGCGCCCGAAAGAGTGCCGGCGGGAAAGGTGGCCGCCAGCACATCAAAGGCGTCTTTCCCTTCATCCAGCTGCGCGCGGACATTGGAGACCAGGTGCATGACATGAGAATATTTTTCCACCACCATAAACTGGTTCACCTGAACACTTCCGGCCGCGGCGATGCGCCCCAGGTCGTTTCGTCCCAGATCCACGAGCATGACATGCTCCGCCCTTTCCTTTTCATCCGAGAGAAGCTCATCGGCCAGGGCCCGGTCCTCCTGCTCCGTGCGGCCGCGCCGGCGCGTACCGGCAATCGGACGAAGCTCCACGTCTGTATGATCCAGGCGCACCATGACCTCCGGCGAGGAGCCGATCAGCGTCAGATCGGCAAGTTTGAGCAAAAACAGATAAGGTGAAGGATTGATGTAGCGAAGCCCCCGGTACAGATCCACAGCATCGGTCTGGCAGGCGGCTGAAAAACGCTGCGAAAGGACCACCTGGATCGCCTCACCCGCCGCAACATATTCCTTGGCTTTTTTCACCTTCTGTTTGAATTCCTCCGGCGTCATGTCCGGAACGAAAGGTCCCGCTTCCGCAGGCGTTACGACTTCGGTCTTGCGGGCGGGTGCCGAAAGCAGATCGACCATTTCATCGATCTTGCGGCAGGCCGCTTCATAAGCCTCTTGCGGAGATTTTCCCTCCTCGGTGAAAGAGCAGGCGACGACTTTGATGGTGTGCCGCCTGTTGTCAAAAATGATGAGAGCGTCGCTCATTACGAAAACCGCATCGTCAAGGTGCAAATCATCGGGCGGCGACGCAGGCAGTTTTTCGAAGTAGCGCACCATGTCGTAGCCCAGATACCCTACCGCCCCGCCGAAAAAGCGCGGCAGCCCGGGTGTCGCCACCGGCCGGTAGCGGGCCAGAATCTCCCTTAACAGGTCAAGCGGCCTGCCTTCGTGCTCTATGATGCGGCTTTTACCCTTCTCTTCGATGATCACCTGCGCGTCGCGCACCCGGAAGATGAGACTTGCACCCGTACCGATGAAAGAATAGCGGCCCCACTTTTCGCCCCCTTCGACGCTTTCAAGCAAATAGACATATTCCTCGTTTTGGAGCTTCCGGAGAACGGAAACGGGCGTTTCAATGTCGGCAAGAATTTCCCGATACACGGGGATCAGGTTTCCCCTGCGGGTATAAGACTCAAAATCCGCAAAATTGGGTGAATACATAGTGTCTCCTTCAGAAAATAAAAAAGCCGTGATTTTACTCACGGCTTTTAGGTTGATACAAAAAAGCCGCGGAGTCCCGCAAGGGCCTCCGCGGCTTTTACTTTTATTTTAAAAGATCAGCGGCGGACGCTCCCCTGCGCGAAGCTCCACCACCACCAGTTATTCATTTGAAATTTGACATTTCTTTTTATCACTTGCATATCTCTCGATGTTCAATGAAGACGCCATATAGCAATGAGTCGTAAAGATGTCAATATTTTTTCTTGCTGGCCGGAAAACGAACATGGGCAAAAAGACGATATCCCGTTTTTCTCTTTTTTCATAAAACCGCCCGCAAAGCTGTTTTACGTTTTTTTACCTGATTTTTCTTGACACATTAGCTTTTTGGCCCCAATATCCTGCAAAGACAACGCATATTTTCAAACAAAGGAGGTTTTGCACCATGAAAAAAAACAATTACAAATTGATTTTATTTGCCGTCTTTTGCACCTGCACGATGCTTCTGGGAGGCTGCGCGTCCGGCAAAAAAATTGTACTGACGCAGGAAAAATATTCTCCCTCCTTCCGCGCCGCCGAGTTTGCCCGCTACAAGGGGAAAAAACTTGTTCTGGGAAGCTTTTTCAATCAGGCCCAGAATACCAAAACATACAATTATTTCAGCCCGGATAAACAACTCAACTACGAGGGAAATGTCAGTTTGGAAAATTTGTACCTCAATGGCTTTACCAAAGCCTTCAAACACATCGGGGTAACGCTGGTGGACTATGTTTATGATGAAGACTATCGCGGCCCTCGCCATTGGTGGTGGGGATATCCGGGACCTGCCGGCTACAGAGCACCCAAAGGGGTACCGGAATTGCAGTTCACCCTGCTTTCCATGACCGACCAGGAATTGACTTTCAAAATTATTCTCTTCAAAGACGGGCAAACAAAACTGGATAAGGATCTGACGGTTAAAATGGCCCCCGCGGCCACGGAGGATGTTGCCGCCCTGGAAAAACGGGGCTACCAGATGGTTGACCTGGCCTTCACCACCATCATGAGAGACCGTGATTTTCAACGAGCGTTTTAGAGGCGAAACGCTCATCGGCAATCAGCCGTAGCCTATGGAAATTTATTTTTATATCATCATCGCCGCACTGGCGGCCATCATTGTGTGGCAACTGTGGCTGGTGAGGCGCAGCCTCGCCGGCCAGGCTGCACTTGGCGCCAGACTCGAGGCGCTGCGTGACGGACAGGAAAGAACAGACCGGGCGCTGCGTGACACACAGGAAAGAGCCGACCGCTTCCTGCGCGATGAGATGGAGCGGCTGCGCGCCGAAGTGCAAAAGCAGGCCCAGTACGAAAGAATGGAAACAGCGGGTGCGCTGAAAGGGTTCGGCGATTCTCTCCAGGCACGACTGTCGGAAATGGCCGGTCTGCAAAACGATCAAATGACAGCCTTCTCGCAACAGATAACCCTCATGACCAGCGGCAATGACAGAAAGATGGAAGAAATCCGTCAGGTCATCGACGCGAAGCTCGAACAAATCCGCACGGACAACTCCCGCCAGCTGGATTTGATGCGCGAAACGGTCGGTGAAAAACTGCAAAACACACTGGAAAAGCGTCTGGGCGATTCGTTCAGGCAGGTCTCGGAACGTCTCGAGCAGGTTCATCAGGGTCTGGGCGATATGCGTAACCTGGCCGCCGGTGTGGGTGATCTGAAAAAAGTGCTCACCAATGTCAAGTCGCGCGGCACCTGGGGGGAGGTCCAGCTCGGAGCGCTTCTGGAGGAAATACTCTCACCTGAGCAGTACCTTGCCAATGTTCAGATTAAAGAAACGGGCACAGACTTTGTGGAATTCGCCATCAAGCTGCCCGGCCAGGGGGATTCCCCCGCCGATGCCGTCCTCATTCCCGTGGACGCGAAATTCCCCATGGAAGATTATTCCAGACTCAGGGACGCGCAGGAAAGATCCGACGCATCCGCCGCGGAAGACGCACTCAGGCAACTGGAGACAAGTGTCAAAAAGGCGGCCAGAGACATCTCGACAAAATATATCTCTCCCCCCAGAACCACCGATTTCGGCATCATGTTTCTTCCCTCGGAGGGGCTCTATGCCGAAGTGATCCGCCGCACCGCTCTGGTCTCACTTCTGCAGCGCGATTACAGAATTATCGTTTCAGGCCCTTCCACGTTTGCCGCGTTTCTCAACAGCCTGCAGATGGGCTTCCGGACCCTGGCTATTCAGAAGCGCTCCGGTGAAGTCTGGCAAGTGCTGGGCGAGGTGAAGACTGCGTTCAATCGTTTCGGCGATTCACTCGATGCGGTACGCAAGCGGCTTGATCAGGCGTCAAGCTCCGTGGAGGATGCTCAGAAAAAAACAAGAACGCTTGCCGGCAAGCTCAGGGCCGTCGAGGCACTGCCGGAGGATTCCGGGACGATTGAAATCGCTAATCCGGATCAAAACTGAAAACGGTCTTCCCTCATGATTCTGCGCTTCAAAAGGCGAAGCAGAGTCAGCGCACTCATCATCATTTCCTTTTTATTGATTTTCGACTCGCCGTATGCCCGATCGGCAAAGAAGATGGGAAATTCGGCCGTTTTATCCGTATGGCGCACAATGTGGTAGAGCACTTCCACCTGAAAGGAATAACCGGTTGATTTTATCTGTGCCAGGGGAAGCCTCTTAAGCAGGGAGGTTTTAAAGCCCCTGAAAGCGGTTGTGCATTCACCGAGCGGAATTCCCGCCAGGCGGCGTGTACCCCAGTTGGCCGTTTTAGAAATGGCTCTGCGGTAAAACCCATAGCCGCATTTACCTCCCTCAACATACCTCGATCCGGTCACAAAATCATTTTGCTCCATAAGCTCAATCATCAAAGGCAGATCCTGCGGGTCGTGGGAAAAATCGGCATCCATGACGATCAGGACATCGAAGCCATTTTCAATGGCATAGCGCATCATGGCAAGTGTGGCTGAGCCCAGTCCCATCTTGCCCGGCCTTTTTATCAGTGTGAGTAAGCCGTCTGTCGCGGCAAGCTCTTCGACCAGACGGGCGGTTCCGTCGGGTGAATTGTCATCCAGAACAAGGATATGGCGACCGGGCAAATGGCAATGGATGGCGGCAATCAGGCGTTCAATGTTCAGGGCTTCATTATAATAGGTGGCGATACCGACAATAGTTTTCATCGCCTCGTCTTGCTACAAGATTTTACTTTGTGTTTTTGACTCTGAGGCCGGGATGATTTTGCTGCCGTTTCCACACCGTCTTTCATCTCCTCCAGATGACAGCGGCACAAATCAATTTCCTGCGTTGCACAGAGCCCCAGGTCCGTGACCATTTCATGGTCAAGCCTGCTTTCCCTCCCCGCAGTGGTCAGGTAATTTCCCGTCATCAGACAGTTGGCTCCCGCGACGATACCCAAGGGCAACAGCTGGCGCAGTGTTTTTTCCTTTCCGCCGCAAAGCCTGATGTCCTTATCCGGCAGCATGAAGCGGTAAACAGCAATGGTCATCAGCGCCTCCAGCGGCGGCACGAGCTGCATGTGGGCAAGCGCGGTCCCCTTAATGGGGTTCAGGAAATTAAGCGGCACGGAATCGACATCAAGTTCCTTGAGCGTCGCGGCCAGCTCGATGCGGTGGGTGATCCCCTCGCCCATACCGAAAAGCGCGCCCGCGCAGACCGACAGGCCTGCGTCCTTGGCTTCGCGGACAGAAGATACATCCTCTTCATAATCGTGCGTCGTACAAATATTTTTAAAATAACTGCGGCCCGTTTCCAGATTATGGTGATAACGGAACAGTCCCGCGTCCTTGAGCTGGCGGGCCTTATCCCGGTCGATGACGCCCACGGAAACGCACGGCATAATTCCGATTTTGTTGATTCCGTCGATGGCTTTGAAAATTTCCGACCATTCCTTTTTCGCGCCGAGGCGTTTGCCGCTGGTCACGATACCGAAAAGCTCCGCCCCGTCTCTTTTGGCTTGTCTTGCGGCTGCGACGATTTCCCGTGCCGGTTTAAGAGGGTATGTGGCAATGTTTGTTGTAAAGCGGGAAGACTGTGCACAGAATTGGCAATCCTCGGAACACCTGCCCGATTTGGCGTTGGTGATGCCACAAAAAATTATGTCTTTCCCCTTGAAGTGCTCACGGATTTCCGCACCCGCGGCCATCAGCCTGCGGGGACTTTGCGTCCCCTCTATAAACAGCTCCAACGCCTCCTCGGTATTTATGCCTTTGGACCTGATGCTTTTGTTTTTGAATTTTTCTATTATCTGCATATCCGTAGTTACGGTTATTCGCGTCCGACTTGTCTCTCTTTTTTTACCAAACCATCACAGATGGTAGTCGCCCGACGCTTCCGGCTGGTAGGTGATATCATCGATGATATACTTTTTTATCCCGGAGGGAACCGACCATTCGACCACGTCGCCTTTGCGGTAACCCAAAAGGGCGATGCCCAGCGGTGCTAAAATGGAGAGCTTATTCTCGCTGATATTGGCCGCGGAAGGATAAACCAGCGTGTAAGTCATCTTTTCTCCTGACTCCGTGTCGGTAACCGCCACTTTGGAGTTCATCGTGACAACATCATGAGGAACGTCCGCCGGTTCAACCTGTACACTTTTGTAGAGCTCTTTTTCCAGCAGATCAAGGTTCGCCTGATTGGCTTTCGGGACGGAGCGCAACCCATCGATCAGCTCTAAAAGCTGCTCCATATCATTTTTTGATATATACAAAGTACGCTCCGTCATAACTTTTCGCTCCTGTCTTTTTTTTGTTTGTTAAAGGAAACGATGACCAAATCATGGCGAAAGTTGCTGGTTGGCGCTTACTATAGGCAAAGAATGAACGGCTGTCAACAGCGTTTTAACACCAGAATAACAGTGATATTATATAACGAAGGATCCACTGAACCCCCAAAATGCTTCCATTGAAACAACGAAAGACCAAGGCGTGCTGTTGGACCGGACAATATCACATCACCGGCAGAACACAGGATCAAATAAAGCTTTTCGATGACCCTTTCTTTTGGTATGGCTGCGTGCATCAAAAACGGGAGGCGCACAGGTGAGCAGGGGCATATACATTATCGGCACGGACACGGAAGCGGGCAAGACGGTAGTTTGCGCGGGCCTGATGTATCTGCTGGCGGAAAAAGGCAAAAATGCCGCCTATTACAAGCCGGTGGCCAGCGGTGAGGTGCTCCGGGACGGCCGGATGGTGCCGGGCGACGCGGCGTTTGTCTGCCATGTGTCCGGATTCGACCTGGAGATGAAAAGGATTTCACCTTTTTCCTTTGCCGACGCGGTTTCCCCTCATCTGGCGTCTCGCCACGCCGGCCGCATGATTACACCGGACCGGATCCGCGAGGGGCTGGATTTTCTCAAAGCCCGCTATGACGTCGTCGTCGCAGAGGCGGCAGGCGGCCTGGCTGTACCACTGGACGACGACGGATACATGCAGCATGAACTGATCCGCGAGATGGGCTTTTCCTGCCTGCTGGTGACGCGCGCCGGACTGGGCACCATCAATCACACTGTGCTGACGCTCGGCTTTGCCGAAACTGCCGGGCTGAAAGTGAAAGGCATTATCGTGAACCGCGCCGCGGAAACGACAATAGAGCAGGACAACATTCTCATGATCAAAAAACTCGCCGCGGGAAGGCCGGTGTTTGTCGTTCCCACCCTGACCGGCGTCGATACTGAAAGGCTGCTGGCGGGAAACATCCGTGAAGCGTTTCATCAAAGCATCCCGATTGATGACATTCTCCGACTGATGGAAACGATATAAGAAATGACGACAGATGCCCTTTTCGCCCAAAAAATCAGCCGCATCAGACAGGCAGGCCTTTACAGACAGATGAAGGTCTGCCACTCGCCGCAAGGCGCGCGTGTAAAAGCCGGAAACCGGGAGGTTCTGATGCTGTCCTCCAACAGCTACCTGGGGCTTTGCACTGATACCCGTTTAAAGGAGGCGGCGCGAAAAGCCGTTGAAATGTACGGCACAGGCGCCGGAGGCTCGCGTCTCATCTCCGGCACGTCGCCGATACATCGTGAACTGGAGGCGCAGGTCGCCTTCTTCAAGGGGGCCGGGGCCGCGCTGATCTTCAGCAGCGGCTACATGGCCAACGCAGGAGTGATCTCGTCAGTAGCGGACAAAAACTGGGTGATTTATTCCGACCGGCTCAACCACGCCAGCATTATCGACGGCTGCCGACTGTCGGGAGCACGTACGGTTGTTTACGGGCACGGCGATGTGAATGACCTGGAAAATAAAATCAGACGGTATCCCTCAAAACAGGGGTTAATTGTCACGGACGCTCTGTTCAGTGTGGACGGAGACCTCGCGCCTCTGCCCGCGCTGGTGGCGACGGCCCGCCGCCACGGACTGCTGCTGATGGTGGATGAGGCGCACGCCACGGGTGTGCTGGGAAAAAACGGAGGCGGGGCGGCGGAGCTCTTCGGAATAAAAGACGGCATCGATATTTCCACAGGCACCTTCAGCAAGGCGCTCGCCTCCGAAGGGGGCTTTGTCGCGGGCAGCGCGGCGCTTATCGATTACCTGGTCAATACGGCACGCAGTTTCATTTTTTCCACCGCCATGCCGCCCGCCGGCGCCGCCGTGTCTCTGGCGGCGCTTGACATTGTGCGCACCGAACCGCAAAGGCGAAGCACACTCATGGAGCACGCGGCCTGGCTGAGGGACTCCCTTGGCCGCGCGGGCTTCGATGTCGCGAACCACCCGACGCAGATTGTTTCACTGATTCTGGGAGAGCCCCGCACGGCGACCACTTTCAGCGACCGTCTGATGGAAAGAGGGATTTTCGTTGCCGCCATCCGGCCGCCCACCGTTCCCGCCGGTACGAGCCGCCTGCGCATCAGCCTGATGGCAACGCACACGCGCGACGATCTTGAGTTCGCCGTGTCGGAAATTACGGCTGTCGGACGCGAACTGGGAGTTATCGGACGGGAAAAAGTAAGCACCTGACGCCGCAAGAGAGATAAGGGACATAAGACGGTCGGTTTGGAACTTCCAGCCCGTGTCTGGCAGTGCACAGCCGGAAGATTAAAGGAGAAAGTTGTGAAAAATTTCCAGGAAAGGGACCTGCGGCATATCTGGCATCCCTGCTCTCAAATGAAGGACTACGAGGACTTCCCACCCGTCATCGTCGAGCGTGGGAAGGGTGCTTATTTGTATGACCTAAATGGCAAGAGCTACCTGGACGCGGTATCGTCCTGGTGGGTGAATCTTTTCGGCCACGCCAACGAGAGAATCAACCGGGCGCTGGCCACGCAGGCACAAAAGCTCGAGCATGTGATTTTCGCCGATTTCTCCCATGAACCGGCCATCGGGCTGGCCGAGGAAATCATCCGCATTGCACCGGCAGGTCTGAACAAAGTATTTTTCGCTGATAACGGCTCATCGGCGGTGGAGGCGGCGCTCAAAATGAGCTTCCATTACCACCAGCAGACGGGCCGGCCGGACAAAACCAGGTTTGCCGCTTTGACGGACGCTTATCACGGAGAGACGCTGGGGGCTCTGTCCGTAGGGGATATCGATCTGTACGGCAAAATATACAGGCCGCTGATGATGGACTCACTGCGGGTTGCCGGCCCCGACTGTTACCGCTGTCCCTGCGGGAAAAACCGGGAAAGCTGCGACGCGCCCTGTTTCGAGCCGATGGAAAGGCTCGCCGCCGCACATGCCGACGAGATCTCGGCCTTGATTGTCGAGCCCATGGTACAGTGCGCCGCGGGGATGAAGATTTATCCGCCTGTATACCTCAAAAAGCTCCGAGACTTGTGCAGCGCGTATCATATCCATCTGATCGCAGATGAAATTGCCGTGGGCTTCGGGCGTACGGGGAAAATGTTTGCCTGCGAACATGCAGGCATCAGCCCGGATCTGATGTGCCTGTCCAAAGGCCTTACGGCAGGTTATCTGCCCCTGTCACTGGTCGTCACGACGGACAAAATGTACAGAGCCTTTTACGCGGATTACAAAGAGCTGCGGGCATTTCTGCATTCCCACAGCTACACCGGCAACGCGCTGGCCTGCGCGGTGGCCCGCGAGTCGCTTTGCATCTTCCGTGACGACAATGTCCTGGCCGTCAATGAGAAAAAGGCGCAAATAATCGCGGCAAAGGCAAGGCGGCTGTTTGCAGACCATCCTTACGTCGGCGAATACCGCCAGCTGGGAATGATCGGGGCACTGGAGCTCGTGGCGGACCGGCAGGCGAAAACGCCT
>Ga0302249_1001190_pt1 | contig 19141 bp, 16 predicted proteins | sample AAG_UR_Val_MG_FD_193531 | JGI IMG/M metagenome (GOLD analysis project Ga0302249, IMG submission 193531) | Enriched activated sludge microbial communities from anaerobic digester in WTTP, New Holstein, Wisconsin, United States - AAG_UR_Val | ecosystem: Engineered > Bioreactor > Anaerobic >... | reverse complement strand
AGAGGAAAATTATTACATCTTCAAAGCGCAAAACGCGCGCGTTCTCGTCCCCAAATCCCAACTCCATAAACGCGGCATCCGCGCTCCCATGACAAAGGAAGATGTCAAAAAAATATTTGCCTTCCTCAAAATCCCCGTCTCGCCCACGCGCAGCGACGCCCGCATCCAATACATGAGCTACCGCAACGTTATGAAAAGCGGCGACCCTCAAAAAATCACAAAACTCCTCCGCGACCTTTACACGCTCGACCAGCTGGATGAACTCAAAGGAAAAGAACGCGAAATCATGGATCAGGCGCGCCGCTTCCTATGCGATGAAATCGCCTTCGTCCGCGAAGCCTCAAAGACAAGCATCATGGAGCGAATCAACGAAAGCTTAAGAACGATGTATAAGAAAAAAGTCCAGAAAGAACGCGAAAAGGCAAAGAAACAGGCATCAACCCCCAGCGCCGCCAATATGGACGACCTCGCATTCAAGGAGGATGAGGAGTTCGCCATACCTGAACCGGATGAAGAACCCGAAAGCGTTATCTAAAACAACTCTTCCCTATAAGGATAGCGGAGGCGCGCCAGTTCCCGCTGGTGCGCCTCAATATTTATAAACTGCCCCAAAAGCCGAAGCAAAAGCCCCAGCGGCAACCCCACCACATTGAAATAATCTCCCTCAATATGATGAACAAGGCTTTTCCCCGCGCCTTGAATCCCATACGCCCCCGCCTTGTCCAACGACTCGCCGCCCGCAAGATACTTCTCCATCGTGCCCCGCCTGAATCGTTTGAAAAAAACGCGTGTCCGCTCCGAATCAACGGCAGCCGTTTCCGTTCCGCCCACTGCCACCGCCACACCGGTTATAACATCATGCGCCTGACCGCGCAACATTTCCAACATCCGGCGCGCATCTTCCCTGCCGCGCGGCTTGCCCAGAACTTCCCCGTTCAGGCAGACAATTGTATCCGCCCCGATGACAAGCCCGCCCTTCCACCGTGAACGCCCCGCCACCTCTTTTGCCTTTGCAAGCGCCGCCTTCATGGCATACTCCCGCTCGCCCTTAAACGGTATTGCCGATTCGTCCACGCCGCTGGCATCCGTTTCGAACACAAAACCAAGCCGCGCAAGAAGCTCTATCCTGCGCGGCGAAACTGAAGCCAATATAATGGGCGGCGCGCCCGCCTGTTCTTCTATTTTAAAAATCACTTGACCGCTTCCCTGATGTCCGGATGTTCCAGCAACAAATCCACCTCAACCGTGCCATCGCTATTAAAGCGGCGGTCAACCATTCTGGCATCCCGCACAATCCCTTCCACGCGATTGCGGATGCGGTCGCTTTTCACCATAAAATCCTCAACGGTCATAGTTGACGAAATCTGCGCGCCCTTCAAAGCCTCCATCAACTGACGCTGGGCGTCCTGTTTTGCGGCGCGCTCCGCCATCAGCCGCCGGCGCACCACCTCCGCTTTGTTGGGGGGAAGTTCTTTATATAGTGTGCGGAGATTCAAGCGCATCTTCACCTCGCATTCGCCGCTTTCAAACTCCTTTTCTGCTACAACTTCCGCGCCGACTAAAAAAGCCTCGAACCGTTTAATCATCTCGCCGCTTTTCTCATAATCAGACGGATAAAAATCTTTTTTCATCGGCAGCCCCGCAGTATCCAGCTGCGCCTGTTCCGCCAGATTACGCATGGCATCCAGACGGGCAGCCCGTTTTGCCATCAGACGAGCCTGCGAAGCGTTTGCAGCTTTGGCGGGCGGCTTGCCCCGACCAACGGCAACAATATCCTCATCCGCCCAAGACATATCCGCTGCCTGCGGCGCCGTCAGCGCCGTTTGTGCGGTTTCCGCCGCGCCCACGCCCGTAGCCATCAAATGCACCGGCATAGCCTTGTGGCAGCCGCTTGCCGCCAGCATCAGAACCAGCCCCAAAACCAGCAGACCTGCTTTAAAAAATTTCATTAAATTTACCTCGCTCTATTTCTTAGAAAAACACACCGCGCAGGAGGTTTTCTCCCGCGCGGCAGAACCATAAGGCGCATCGGCGGCTCGCGCCCCTTTCCTCATGCGGTGTTATCAACTTCTCAAATCACCTGACGACTTGCGTGATATCCGGATGCTCCAAAACCATGTCCACCTCAACGGTTCCATCGGAATTGAAGCGTCGGTCAACCACTCTTGCGCCGCGGACGATTCCCTCCACGCGGCTGCGGATGCTGTCATTTTTCGCCATAAAATCCTCAACGGTTGTGGTTGATGTAATATGAACGCCTTTGAGGGATTCCAATAGCTGGCGATAACAATCCAGTTTGGCGGCGCGCTCCGCCATCAGGCGCGCCTGTGCGGGAGACACCAGCCCGCCGCTTGATTTGGGCGCCGCCGGAGGCGGCATTTGCGGAGTCGGCGCTCTGCCCGCCGGAATAATTTTGGAAAGCGGATGCAGATTCAGCCGTTTTTTCACTTCATAAGTGCCGTCCTCCATTTCCCTTTCGTCAACGTTTTCCGCGCCGGCGATAAAAGCGTCCACCTGCGTGCGAATCTCATCGTTCTCCGTCATAAAATTTCTTACGGTGGTATCGGAATTTATCCGAACACCCTGAACCTGCTCAGCCAGATTGCGCAGGGCGTCCAATTCGGCGGCTTTTTTTGCCATCAGCCGACCTTGCGCGGCGCTGATGGCGTTGGCGGGCGGAACGCCCTGTCCAATGGCAACAATGTCGCCCTCCGCCCATGACATATCCACGTCCTCTCTTAGGGCAGGCGGAGGCGGCGGGGGGGCAGGCGCTTCGAATGATGCTTCTCCCGCGCCCGTCCCAGTTACCTTCAAATAAACCGGCACAGGTTTGCGGCAGCCAACTGCCGCCAGCGCCATAACCGCCATAAGAACAAGCAAACTCCACTTGGCAATTTTCATATTTAATTTCCTCTCTTTCTTTATCTCATTTCAAACCTGGTATAATCCTCAGATTGACCGCCTGCGGTCAAGAGAAATACTCACAACCGCAAAACCGCCAAAATCGCTGCCTCTATTATCAAAAAGACTCTGTGCATCTTTCCAAAGTTTGATTCCGCCCGCGCCGAATTTTAAAATTTTGTAAAAAACTACTTGCGCCGACTCATCTGGAGATTTTATTAATATATGTCTTTATTTCAAAACTTTTTTCCCTGCTCCTGTTGTATTATGTTGTAAGCGGACGCTCCGATGGCAAAAGGACAAATTAAGACACCCGCAAGCGGCTCTGCCGTTTCTTTACCTTACAGCCGTTTTATCGCCGGCGGCGTTATCTTCCTTTTGGGATTATTTCTATTCCTTATCTCAACTTTCACACGGAACGACGCGATTCTATTCGGTTCGCTGGGAGGGGCGATTCGCGAAAAATACTTCTTATGCTTCGGGCGGATTTCCTCCATCATCCTGCCCCTCTTGCTGATGCTCTGGTCTATCCGCACGGTTTTTGTCAGCGGCTTCAAACACAAAGAAATCAAATTCCTTGCTATTTTTGTTTTCATTTTAATGCTTTGCGCCATCCTGACGCTTCCATTTTATCGCAACGCCGATTCCATACTCGCGCTGAAATGGGGCGGGATTGCGGGGGGCTTCTTGACCCGCAGCCACGGGCTGGGATTCCCGCAACATATCGGCATTGTCGGCAGTCTTATCCTTTTTCTTGCGCTCTTCATCCCCTCGCTCCTCCTTTCAACAGACATGCTTTTTTACAAGCAAATCAAGGCGTTCCTCGAATGGCGAAAAAAACGAAAAGCGCAAGCCGAGGCGTTCAAAACAAGCGAGGTAAAAATCGTCCGACCCGCAACCGAAAAAACGGCAAAAAGTTCGCCTGTCATCCAAAAACCCGAGCCCGCCCCTGAACCTAAAAAAGAAGAGCCCAAGCCCAAACCTGAGCCTGTTATTCAAATTCCTAAAAAGATAACGTCGGTGATTGCGGAGCCCGTTAAAGAAAAACCGACGCCGGCGCCCGCTCCAAGGAAAATCTCCGACGGTTACAAACTGCCCTCTGTCTCCCTTTTGCAGGACGCCCCGCCGATTGTGGGCGACATCTCCGAAGAAGAAATCCGCGAGAATTGCGAGATACTTGAAAAAACCCTCGCCAATTTCGGCATCGAGGTCAAAGTCATTCAAGTCACCCAAGGACCTGTGGTCACCCTCTACGCCATGAAGCCGGCGCCGGGCGTCAAAGTCAACCGCATCGTCAGCCTTGAAAATGACCTTGCAATGGCGCTCCGCGCCATCAAGGTGCGCATACAGGCGCCCATCCCCGGCAAGGACTCCGTCGGCATCGAAGTCCCCAACCGCAAGGAACAAGGCGTTTACCTCAAGGAAATCCTCACCTGCGAAAAAATGCACAAGGCGCGCTCGCCTCTTGCCTTCTGCCTCGGCAAAACCATCTCCGGCGAACCTTTCATCGGCGACCTTGCAAAAATGCCGCATCTCCTAATCGCCGGCGCCACAGGTTCCGGAAAAAGCGTCTGCCTCAATTCGCTCATCGCCTCCCTCCTTTTCCGCCAGACGCCCGACCGCGTCAAATTCATGCTTATAGACCCAAAACGCGTGGAGATGAGCGTCTATCAAGCCATCCCGCATCTTATGGCGCCCGTCCTGTGCGAGCCGCGCAAAGCCGCCGCCGCTCTGGGCTGGGCGGTCGAACACATGGAAGATCGCTATAAAGTTCTCGCAGAGGTCGGCGTCCGCAACATTGACAGCTACAACGCCCTTGCCACTTCCGACCAGCCCCATAAAAAGCTCATGGGGCGCGAAGTCAAATATATGCCCCACATCGTCATCGTCATTGACGAGCTCGCCGACCTTATGATGATCGCCCGCAATGAGGTCGAAGAATTCGTCATCCGCCTCGCCCAGCTCTCGCGCGCCGTCGGCATCCATCTCGTCATCGCCACACAGCGCCCGTCCGTCAACGTTATCACCGGCATCATCAAAGCGAATTTCCCCTCCCGCATCGCCTTTCAGGTCTCCTCAAAAGTGGACTCGCGCACCATCATTGACATGAACGGCGCGGAAACGCTCCTCGGGCGCGGCGACATGCTCTTCACTCACGCCGGCGCCCCCAAACCCATCCGCATTCAGGGCGCTTTCGTTTCTGAGGAAGAAATCGAAGCCCTTGCCGATTTCATCCGCGCACAGGAAAAAGCCATCTATATGAAAGAGGATTTCAAAGAGATTGAAAAACCCAAAAAAGGCGAAAGCGCGGAAGGCGACGATGACTTGGTTGATTTGCCCGAATCGCCGGATAATGCCTCCGATGAGGAGCTTTATAAGCGCGCCCTTGAACTGGTGCTGCGAAGGCGCAAACCCTCTGTTAGCATGATTCAGCGCTGCATGAAAATCGGCTATGCGCGCGCCGGACGCCTCATGGACATGATGGAGGAGGCGGGCATTGTCGGGCCCTATCAGGGCAGCAAACCCCGCGATCTGCTCGTTGACCCGGACGCCGAGCTCGAAAAACTCGGTCTCTCCAAATCGCCCGAAGATGACTTCCCCGACGAAGGCGAAACAGAAGAAGAACTTGACGACAGCAAATAATTCATCCATGAATTCTTCATTATTAGTTATCTCTAAATAAAATTTTTTGCGGTATAATTATTTTGAATGAGCGGATTGTTAATAATTGGATGAAGCAAGCCGTGTATGATTCGATAACCAAGTAGAATTCAAAATATTATTTTCGATGGAGTAAATTGCATTAATGACCGAAAAAGAAAATTTTTCAAGCCAGGTCTGGGGCGGACGCATGGAGTCCGAGCCCTCTATGATGAATGTTTATTTCTGCGCCGGGCGCGACCCATTCCCCAAACCTGCTGCTGATGAACTCCTCATCCCTTACGACATCTGGCTCAACAAGGTACATTGCCTCATGCTGCACAAACAAAAAATCATCAGCCGCGCGGACGCCTCCGCCATTCTTTTTGCTCTTGACGAAATCGCCCAGCAATACCGAGCCGGCGAGTTCCACGTGGACAAAGACAAAGAGGATGTACATATCAGCATCGAATCCCGCGTTGCCGAACTCGCAGGCGAAAAAGCCGCCGGACAGCTCCACACCGGACGCAGCCGCAACGACCAAGCCGCCGCCGACTGCCGCCTCTATGCCCGCGACCGCCTCCTCGAATTTTACAGCCGCCTCCTCAAACTCGTGGAAACGCTTCTTAATACAGCCGCTCAACACTTCAAAACACCCATGCCCGGATTCACCCACTATCAACCCGCCGCCATCACCACATTCGGGCATCTCCTGCTCTCACATGCGCAGGCGTTCAAGCGCGACCTCACGCGGCTCGGCATGACTTACGAACAATGGAACACCTCGCCACTGGGCGCCGCTGCCGGCTTTGGCACATCATGGAACCTCGACCGCGAATATACCGCGCGCCTGCTCGGTTTCACCGCCGTTCAGGAAAACTCGCTCGACTGCATCTCCACCCGATGGGAGTTCGAAACGCAAATCGCTTTAAACATCTGCCTCTTCATGAACCATCTCTCAACGCTGGCGCAGGACATCATCATCCTCTCCATGCAACCGCGTCCGATGATTCGCATAGACGACACTCACGTCACCGGCTCATCTATCATGCCCCAAAAACGAAATCCTGATTTTGCCGAAGTCACACGCGCCAAAGCCGCCTTCTGCCACGGCATCGCCATGACGCTCCTCTCCCTTTCCAAAGGCGCGCTCTCCGGATACAACCGCGACTCCCAATGGACTAAATACGCTATGATAGACCTCTTTGACGAGGTGCGATGGGCGCCTATCGTTTTCACTGAGGTCCTCGCAAGCCTCAAGGTCAATAAAGACGAAATGCGCGCCCGATGCACGGAGGATTTCATCACAGCCGTGGATATCGCCGACTATATTGCACAGGAAAAAAACATACCCTTCCGCGCCGCATATAAAGCCGTCTCGGAGGCGATCCTTGATTCCGAGTCCGCATCCAAGAAAAAAGGGAACTGCCGCGAGATAAGCCTGGATGCTCTCAACCGCCGCCTTATGAAACTGGGGAGAATCAACCCCAAATTGCGCAAATCGGAATGGGCGCTTCTATCCGCCGCAGGCGCGCCCCAGCGGCTAATTGAGCGGAAAAAACACATCGGCGCACCCGCGCCGGAAGCCGCCGCCAAAAATCACCAGACGCTCCAGAAAAATCTCCGCACCAAACAAATCTGGTATTCCCACAAAGTCAAACAGCAGGAAGCCGTCCACAAGCTCCTTCAAGAGGAAATCGCCAAAGTCATAAAAAAATAGTTTTCGGCGGGTCGTTCCGATTCGTTTCCCATCCAGCCTCAACGCAGGCGGACAAGGATAAAATCATTAAAGGCAATAGTCAGATTGCGGCGTGTTTCCTCAAAGCTTTTAGAGGCTCGCGCGCCGGGCTCGGCTATGAATTCCAGAATATTTGCCCCGTCTTTTGTCTCCAGCATCAACTCGATTGTCAAATTGTTGTTATCAAAACTATAATCCTTGCCAATAAAATATTCCCCAACCTTGACGCCGTTCAGGTTCACCTGCAGCGTTCGGTCTATCTTGTAACTTTTGACATTCGCTCTCAATAACACTTGCCCCGCGCCTTTGGTATGAATTTCCATAGAGGCTTTATCTTTTATCCACCTGCCCCATGTTTCCGGCGCATACCACCCCTCGCCGTGAACCTGAACAAGATGCGGCGGCTCCGATTCCTCCACGCGAACATCTCCCATAAATATCACAAAAGGATTGTCGTCTTTCCTGTCGGTTTTGAATGATGCCGCAATCGGCTCCGGCGACTCCAACAAGATAGTGGCAACGCCTTCGCCCTCTGACTGCACCCAGAATGTCCCCGACGTGGCATTGTCAAGCTCCGCACCCATCCGCATGGGAAGGCTGAACTCACCCAGTTTGATTCCGCGCTGCTTGACCAAAAGCGTTCGAGGCGCATCCAGTGCCTCCGCCTGAAAAAAGATTTTAACTCTTTGCCGTTTTTCTGAAAAAACATTCAGATGCGCAACGGTATTCATGAGATATTTACCAGATTCACGCGGAAGGAATCCGTTTCCACACCCTATGGCAATCGGCGAATTGGCTCCGAAATCATGGTCAATTTCATAAATTACACTTCGCCAGCCATACCAGTGATGACCATTATCCGGCGCAAGGCGAAATTTGAAAAACAAAAAATCCCTGTCCCGTCCAAGCGCCCTTATGCGATAATAATCAGATTGGATATCAGACCACACAACATATCGGATATTATTTTTTATATAATAATTATAATCAAGACGATCAGCCGACCACACATAAATTGAGTTCTTTTCCTTTATTTTTGAATAATATTGATCTGTCGGGAGCGAGAAAATTATCCCTTCGCCTGGCTTGATATGCTCTTGTATCCATTTGCCGGCTATCTTGTGCATATCATGAAAATGGACATGTTTCCAGAGAAAACCATATCGTGTTTGGAGACGCCATGAATTCTGGTTTGAAAAAGCCCCCAACAGGAAAAATAAAACAATACATGCACAATAGGCGGGAATTCGCATATACCCCAAGAAGCGTATAATACTCTTTTTCTCAAATCTCGCCGCCGCTGACCCTAAAAAATTTTCAATACCATCGAACGATGCGCCAATTAGAATCGCAAAAAAAGGCGCAAGATAAACATAATGTCTTTCCGCCGAGGGATGCACCCTTTTATATTTCATGATGGAAAGCCCCAGCACGTTTATTGCTAAAACAAACAAGACCTTGAAAAAAAAGATGTCGCGGGATTTTTGTCGAAAACACAAACACAGGACAAAACCTATCCCAAAAATAATTTTATACATCCAGCAGAGATAGGCGGAATCCGCCCCCAGTTGATATACCAACAAATTGATATTTTTTAAAAGTATCGCGCCTAATTCAGCCATGCCATAATTTTTTCCAAAACGTTCGGATAAAACCTTGCTCGCCCAGCCCATTGTTCCTGACGGTATCAGAATATACCTTGCCGCGACAGATATAGTCCCAATGACTGTCAAAATTACCATATCACGCCATTTGCGAGTTGACGCGTAAAAAAGAAAAATCACTGGATAGAAAAACCCAGCCTCAAGGCGGACCCACAACGATACGGCAATTACTATCGCAATTAACCAAGACGGCTTTTTTTCTACATAAAGCCACATTGTTAATACACTCAAACACATGAAAAGCGGTTCCGACAGAACAGCAAGGGCATTGGTCAGCCATCCAAGGCTCGTGAACGACAAAAGAGCTGCCGCATAAAGCCCGCATCGTCTTGATATGCGCTTAATGGCAATATCATACACGAGAACGATGGTTATGGTTGTTGAGGCAAGTGAGAGAATTTTGCCTCCCAAATAACCGCTGCGGAATATCAGCGCTAAAATGTATAGAAGAAAAGTGAAAAGAAAATGCGCCTCTCTGCCGAAAAAGGAATGCCCCCAATAACCGTCTCGGATAGCTTTATCTGCATAATTCACATAATTGAATGCATCTTCTGGAGCATCGGGAACATACATGATAAATGCTATCTTGAATATTATTCCAAGAAAAAGAATGAGAAGAAAAACACGGTCTCTTAAAATCGAGTTTTTTTTCAACGCTGTTTCATTTTTGATTTCCGTCAACGACCTGTCCTTTCTACGGAGAATAATCAAAATTGGCAAGGATGGTTATCGAAGACTCCTTGAACGAATCCGGCAGCGGCCCAAGAAAGCCTGTCTGCTCGACAGCCTCCAAGGCGAACTTATCCAAATCCCGCTGTCCGGTCGAACGGACAACGCGTATATCATAAATGCGCCCTTCGCGGTCCACGCGAAACTCCACCGCGCAGTAAATTCCCTCATAGCGCTGCGAGCGCATCAGTTTGAAATTCCCCTCAATCTTTTGCTGCGCCATCAAAAGATAATAATTTGGAATCTTGTCGCTTGCTGTTATTTTAAGCGGCAGCTGGTCGGCAACCGGCACATTCGGCTGCGGGGCGGGCGCTTGGCGCGCTGTTTGCTGCGGGCGAGGATGGAACGAAGGCTGGGACGGCAGAGGGGGCCAAGGCGTTCTGGCGGGCGGCGGCGTTCGCGCGGGCGCTGTGCTCGGCGACGGCGTCTTTTTCGGCGCAGGCGGCTCTTTGGGGACTTTTTTTTCTGTGGGCTTTTCTATGACTTTCTTCGGCTCCGGTTTAGGTTCGGGTTTCGGTTCTTGCTTTGGTTTGGGCGGTTCCGGCTTAGGCGGTTCAGGCTTGGGCTCTTCTTTTTTAACCTGAGGAGCGGGCGTCTTTACCGGTTCCTTCGGCGGCGCCGGCGTCATAACGTGTTTTGGTTTTTCATCTTTCGGAGGCGGGTTGACAAACTTCACCTGCATGGCATTGGCGGGTTTGAGCCGGATAAATTTCACCTGAATGGCGGATAATATCAAAAACGCCGCCGCAACTGCTATATGAAAAATTAAAGAAAAAATTATCGTTTTGTTCATGCCGGTCTTCCACAACAGCCAATAAACTGCATTCTGCGGATATCCGCCTACTTTTCCACTGCCGGCTCCGTCACCAGACCCACGCCTGTCACGCCCGCCTTCTGAACGGCGTTCAGGACCTTTGCCACAATTTCATAAGGCACGGTCTTGTCCGCCTCAATCAGGACATCCAGATTCTTTTTCCTTTCATACATTGCTTTTATTTGAACCGTCAAGTCGCTTATCGTTACGCGTTTGTCGTCAATATAAATCCGTTCCTCTTCTCCGCGCTCCGGCGCCTTGCGAACCACAACCGTTATTGAATCCTTCGGTTTCAAGTTTGTTGCCTTGACTTCCGGCAAATCTAATTCCATCCCGTGCTTCAAGGTCGGGGCAATCAGCATAAAGGCGATTAACAAATTAAATGTCATATCCATAAAGGAAGTCAAGTTGATGCTTCCCATCTTCTCCAAATTTGTTCGCCTTCTCTTCATTCGTCTAACCCTTGGAATTCCTCCTCAGCACATTCTTCTGGATGATGTTCGACACCTCATGCCCAAAGGCGTCCATTCGCCGTTCCAAGTCCTGAACTACGCTGTAAAAATATGCATAAGCGATAACCGCAGGAATAGCCGCAATGAGCCCAGCAACAGTTGTCATAAGCGCGGTTGATACGCCCGGAGCCAAACTACCAACAGCCGCCGTGCCCTCTTTCGCAACCACCTGAAAGGCGCCCAATATACCCCAGACTGTCCCAAACAAACCAATCAGCGGGCTTACATTTGCAATGCCAAGAAGCAACCCCAGCTTATCCTCAAGCCTATGAATTTCTTTCGATGCGGCGATCTCTATCGCCCTTTCCACATTCTCCTTAGAATTGGCTATTTTGGCGTCAAGTGACAAACCTTTCTCGTTCTGATACCAGTTCACCATTTCCATTTCCAGATAGGCCTCCCGCAGAACCTGAGCCAATGGACTATCCTGATAACCGCCTGCCAATTGAAAGGAATGAAGAAGGTTGCCTTCGCCGCCCATGCATCGCTCTAGAAATATCTTCGTTTGGCTCTTTGCCAGATGTAGATATAAGGCTTTATATGCAATCACGCCCCACGAAAGAATGCTTCCTATCGCCGTAGCAATCAGGCAAATCATACCTACCAAGTCGTTATCCTTGACAGCCTGAATAACATCTGCCGCTAACCATGTAAAGCGGGATTGCAGGACAATCGGCGTGGCGGGCACCAGCGGAGCCAAACGCGACAACGCTGCAGTAAAGTATATCATCTTGACGCTAATCCCCTTGAGTAATTCCCAGAATTTCTAATATCCTGTCCATATCATCCAAATTCGAATAAGATATAACTATCTTTCCGGCGGTTTTGCTTGCAGGACGTATCTGAACGCGAGTCCCAAGCGCTCCCATCATCCTCTCTTCTATCTCGCAAATATCCGCCGGACGGCTCGGCGGCTTTTTTTTGCCGGCGATTGATTTTTTCTCTTTCAATTCGCGGGCGATGGCTTCTGTCTGGCGCACGGAGAGATCTTTTTCGACTATCTGCGCCCAGAGTTTTGCCTGCAGCCGCCGGTCGTCAATGGTCAAAAGCGCTCTAGCATGACCCGAGGTTAACCGCCCCACCTCCAAATCTTCTATGATTGTCGGCGGCAATTTCAAAAGCCGCAAGCTGTTTGCCACCGTCGAGCGCTCTTTGCCGACTCGCGCCGCCGCCTCCTCCTGCGTCAAACCAAACTTGACGATGAGTTCCTCATAACCCTTTGCCTCTTCTATCGGATTCAGATTTTCGCGTTGAAGGTTTTCTATCAAGGCAAGTTCAAGACATTGCTCATCCGTCGCATGTATGACCAGACATGGTATCTGGGTAAGACCCGCCAATTTTGCGGCGCGAAGTCTTCGCTCCCCCGCCACAAGCTGGAAGCCCTGCCCGATTGATTTGACAAGGATGGGCTGAAGGACTCCGCGCTCTTTGATAGATGCGGACATCTCCGCAAGTTTTTCATCGTCAAAAGAGCGGCGCGGTTGATAGGGATTGGTTTTGATTGAGGCAATGGCGATATTTTTTAGGCTCGTGCTCAAATCTGCAGCGGAGGCGTCGGGCGCCGCCGCTTTCGCCGTATATGGGAACAGAGTATCCAAACCGCGTCCAAGGGCTTTTTTCTTGGGAGAAGTCACTGCATAACCTCCTGAGATGCTTCTGCCGCCGGGTTTTCCGTCGGTTGTGTGATTTCTGGCGGCTTTTTGAAATTTTCAATTTTTTTGATTACTTCCTCGCAGAAATTCATATAGCACTGCGCCCCAACAGAATTATTATCATACAAGATAATGGGCCTGCCAAAACTGGGCGCCTCGCTTAAGCGGATGTTTCGGGCAATAAACGTTTGAAAGACCGCATCGCCAAAATGCGATTGGACATCTTCTGCCACCTGCCGCGCAAGATTCGTCCGACCGTCATACATCGTGATAAGCAGCCCCAAAAGGTCGAGGTCGGGATTAAACGATGAGCGAATGCGGCGATACGTTTCCATCAGAAGCGATAAACCCTCTAAGGCGTAATATTCGCATTGCACCGGCACAAGGAGGGCATCCGCCGCCGTCAGGGTGTTTATTGTCAAAAGCCCAAGCGAAGGCGGCGCATCAATGATGATATAATCAAAGCGCAATTTAACCGATTGAATCACATGGCGCAACCGACGCTCCTTGTCATCAACGCCGAGGAGGTCCATTTCCGCGCCGATAATCTGGATATTGGAGGGCAGAAGCCACAACTGCGGCATCAGCGGATTGAGCATAATGGATTCCGGCGAAAGCGTAGAGCCGAGCAGCAGGTCATAAACAGTCATTGGAAGCGCGTGTTTATCCACCCCCAGACCGCTTGTGGCGTTTCCCTGCGGGTCCATATCAACAAGGAGGGTGCGGCGTCCCTTATGAGCCAGACATGCCGCCAGATTAATGGAGGTTGTCGTCTTGCCGACACCCCCTTTTTGGTTGGCAATCGCAATAGTAAAAGACATGGCACAGTCCATTAAAAAACGGAATGTTTCACGTGAAACAATTTCATTCCTATATACTTGAAGACTAATAGTCTTACTTTTTTCGCTTTCAAGATAAAAATGATTTGATTTGCATTTTTTTGAAAAAAGGGCACTTGACTAAATTTTTCCCGCATTTATTCGTAATTAAACTATTTTATTTACGGATAATCGCCATGATGAAATATTTTTTTACGCCGTTTTTATTCCTGCTTTTAGGTTGCGCCGCATATCGCACAAAAATCACAATTGCCGAAACTCGGGATATTCTGTCGCAATCGGAAAAATATAATGTCCGCGAATATGCGTCCGATTATTATGATATCGCCATCAATCACATCAACTCCGCCGAAAACATGCTGAAACGAAACCGCCCCAAAGAAGGGCTTGCCTCAGCCGAGGCGGCGCTCTTAAAGGCGCGCGAGGCTTTTGATACAGCCATCCGCTCCCAAGCCGCGCTCCTGCTAAAAAAAGCGCGCGATGCCCGCGGCTCCGCTACGGCAAACGCCGCCCAAACAATGCACGCCGAATCCTTTGCCCTCATCGAAAATTATAACAAAGATGCGGAGCAGGCTTATGTCGCCGGAAAATTCGAAGAATCCATCCGCGCGTCCGAACTCGCCCTGTATCATTCTAATATTATATCAGAGATTAACAAAGAAGAAGTCCGATTAAAAATTGAACAAATTAATAAAAAAATGGAATCATTTAACGGCTCCGACGATGAAAAACTGAAAATTAGCAAAAATCTTGAAGAGGCAGAACGCCTAAACAATCTCGGTCAATATTCTCAGGCGCTTAATTTATTGCGAGCGCTTGATAACTAAGTTGTTTAATTTGTATATACATATTTATCCCACGGAGGTATCTCATGGCACGCAAAGGCGAAGAAAAGGAATTTGTTAAAGAACTCACCCCTAAAAACGTGGACTTCTCTCAATGGTATGTGGATGTCATTCGCAAAACCGATATGGCTGATTATACAACACTTAAAGGGTGCATGGTAATTAAGCCCTATGGCTATGCGCTCTGGGAAAACATCCGCGACCAGCTGGACATGCGCATCAAGGCAACAGGACACAAAAACGCTTATTTCCCTCTTTTTGTCCCGGAAAGTCTTTTAACTCTTGAGGCTGAACATGTGGAGGGCTTCGCCCCGGAGGTCGCATGGGTTACGCACGGCGGCAACGAGCCGCTTGAGGAGCGCCTTGCCATCCGCCCCACCTCTGAGGCGATTATCTGCTCCATCTATGCCAAATGGGTTCAATCCTACCGCGACCTCCCCATCCTCATCAATCAATGGGCGAACGTTGTCCGATGGGAAAAGGTTACCCGCCTTTTCCTGCGCACCACAGAATTTCTCTGGCAGGAAGGGCACACCTGCCACCGCACGCTTGAAGAGGCTCAGGCTGAAACGGAAAAGATGCTCGGTGTCTATAAAGAATTTGCGGAAAACGCCCTTGCCATGCCTGTCATCCACGGAGAGAAAACCGACAGCGAAAAATTCGCCGGCGCGCAAAAGACGTATACCATCGAGGCTCTTATGGCAGACGGCAAGGCTTTGCAGGCGGGCACCTCCCACAACCTCGGACAGCACTTTGCCAAGGTTTTCGGCATAAAATTCCTCGATGAGGACCAATCTGAAAAATACGTCTGGCAAACCTCATGGGGCGTCTCGACCCGTCTTGTCGGCGGCGTTGTCATGACGCACGGCGACGACAGCGGGCTGATGCTGCCCCCTGTGATTGCGCCCATTCAGGCGGTCTTTGTCCCCATCTATTTCAGCTCCTCGCTTGAGGCAGTGAACGACAAAATCCGCGAGCTGGGAGAAAAGCTCTCGCGTTTCCGCGTTGAGCTGGATCTGCGGGAAACGCAAACGGCAGGGTGGAAGTTCAACGAATGGGAGATGAAGGGCGTGCCGCTGCGCATAGAGGTGGGACCGAAGGATATACAAAAAAAACAGGCGGTCATTGTCCGCCGCGATACCCGCGAAAAAATATTCGTCCCCGAAGAGCAACTCGCCGAAAAGGTTGAGCTGCTCCTCAAAGAGATTCAGCATAATCTATATAACCGCGCGCTCGCCTTCCGCAACGAGCACACAACGCGCACGGATAATTATGAAGAGTTCAAAGACGTCCTTGAAAATAAAAAAGGCTTTATTATCAGCGGCTGGTGCGGCTCTCCCGCCTGCGAGCAGAAGGTGAAAGAGGAGACCAAAGCCACGATTCGCTGCATTCCTATGGAGGGACGCGAGCCGGAGGGCGCCGTCTGCGTCGCCTGCGGCAAACCCGCGCCCAGCAAGGTTTATTTTGCACGGTCGTATTGATTTTGGCTTACTGATTAGCTTCAGAAAATAATCGCAGCCCCGGGAGGATCTTCTTAATCAGGGAGAAATGTTTATCGTAAGACCATAACTCAAGATTGTTCTTGATCGCCACAGTCGCAATAAGGACGTCCTGAAAAGGCGCGGTTATTCCGTGCGTTCGCAATTTTTGAAGATTGATTCCAAGTTCATCCCATATTTCCTCATTAATAAGAACCGGGACAAACTCATCCAGTATTCGTATCAATTCTTTCAAGTTTTTTTCAGATTTAGCGCCATAAAGAATCTCCGATCGCGTCACTCCGCAAATAGCAACGTCTCCGGATGTAAGGATTTTTTCAACTATGCTTGTAGGCGTTCGCAGATAGGAAACAAGTATCGTGGCGTCCGTCAGAATCATAACAGGCTTGCCTCTCGCAGTCGCATGACAGAATCCGCATCAACATAATCCCTGCCTGCAGCGGCTCGGAGTCTGGAAAATTTTCTGTTGCCCCTTATTTCTTCTTCAACGACAAGGATCTCCACATCTCTCCCAATCCAGCGGGAAAGCTCGGGAATCTGAATTGTGTCTGATTCGATTCTTGTTTTAATCCGAATTGATTTCTCGTGATTTTTGCTTTTCATTTCTTTTCAGCCGCTTTAATTATTCGAAATATCTATAAGATATATATAAAGGAATGGCTATTGCCGTGTCAACCGCCAAGCAAAGAAAATGAGTCTCATCACGCAAAAAGATACTGGACGCCCCGGACGGGGAGGGCAAGATCTCGCGCGTCGTTTACCGCTTGGTAGGTTTTTTCCATCTCAATATTGATTTCAATGCAGTCTCCGCTGACATCTCCGATGGGGATGTTGATATCCTCGCAGGTGTTGTCGAAATAATGCGGAGCGCCGCCGTTGATGCGGCATAATCCCGGATTGAGGTCGTCAAAACATCGCGGATTAATCAGCAGCCGCAAAAACTGCGCGCCTTTTTTGGGGCGCAATAAAAGGCATCCGCGCTTGGACATCCATCGGTGGCTCGGCGAGCCGTCCGGCTTTTTCTCCAATGGATAAAAACCTTCGCTAAAATTTATATTCGGCGCTTCCAGCGATATGTTTTCCCGTTGGAATTTAGAAAAGTATTTTGCATAACGCCGCTCGTCGCCGCCGTTGATGCCCGGCGCAAAACCGCAATAGCGGCAGACCGCCGTGGGATTCCACCCGTGAATCGTCCGGCGCAGATTGCGGTAGGGGAGACCGTTCCAGATTTCGCGCCAGTCTTGCGCGTTAAGGTTTCCCATTTTTTCAACGACCACACAGCAGGGAAAAACGTCGCCGTTCGCCGCAAAGTAGGCGTCGTTCCAAGGATAAAAACATTTTTGAATTGCGATGTCATTGGCAAATCGAAGACTTTCAAAAACCTTCCTAACGGTTTTTGCGGCTCCTTTTCTTTTTGCATAAAGAAGCCCGGTTTTAATCATCCTTGTATAATATTTGATGCGCCCAGCAACGCCTCGGCGGCGCTCCGCCCCTTCAAAAATAAGACTTCGAAAAGAAGGCGGCACGTTTAAATCAATCCCAGCGCGGGCTGCCAATGCCAGGGCTTGCAAAAAAGCCGGGGAGACCAGCTCCGGTGAATTTTTCAGCGGTTGTTCGGACATTTTTTCCCGCCATGACGCGGAAGAAGCCGGCTCCTCAACTCCCGCCAGCGTCATAACAAAAATTGCCCGCGCGCCGTATTTATCCGCAAGCCGCACCAGTTCGGGAAGGTCACCGATATTCTGCCTCATCGCCACAAAATTAAATCTAAGCAAAAAATTTTTTGCCTTTGGCTCGTTTTGAAAAACCTCACGGCATTTCTTTATCCGCTCAAGAATCTCAATCATCCAACTCCATTTGATGTGCGGGCGCACGAACTCAAACGTCTCTGCGCGCGCGCCGTCTATCGAGAGGCAAAGGCGCATCCCGCCGCGAACAATCTTTTCTAAAAGGGCGTCATTTTTCAGAAGAATGCCATTGGTTGTCGTATGGACTTCGATATTTCGCTTAAGGCAATCCTCAAAAATCTTCTCGAAATTTTTTGCAAGGAGCGGCTCGCCGTAGCCGATTAAATCCAAGGAGGTCGCGCCATCCAAAACCTGCGCCTCAATTTTCCGATAAATTTCATCGGGCATATCCATCCCGAAATTGCTGTAATAATGACGGCAGTGAATGCATCGGGTATTGCACCTATCTGTCGGCTCAATCCAGATGTGGCTTGGATTGTCGCGCGCCGTTTCATTAAATTGTTTGTTATGCATTTTTTTCAACGTTGGCGGAACGCTTTATTGACGAACCTCCCGCAAGGCGGCAAGGTAGCCGCGGGTGTTTGTGCCGGGAAGGAGCGTGTTGGAGGAGGCGAATATCCACCTGCCTCCCGAGCGCAAGGCATTGCGCAGACGGCGCGCCTCGTTCACGATTTCCCGCTCGGCGCCGTTCAATAGGAGCGAGCCGCAGGCAAGCCCGCCCCACAATACAAGCTGCGGTCGGCGCCGCCGCAATTCAATCAAATCCATCCCAGCGTCAATATCAATCTCGCCATAGGCGTCCGCGCCTGCTTCCTCAAAAAGCAAATCCTCCATCGCGCGAATATTGCCGTCCGTGCGGAAAATATAAAATCCATCGCGGCTGTGAGCGGAGGCAATGATTTTTTTCAAACCGGGAAGGGCAACCTCGCGAAATAGGGCAGGGGAGTAAAGCGGACCTGAATTCGCCGCCAAATCTCCGCCTCCGTTGAAAACCCGCACGCCCATCTCCGCCTGTTTTCGTATGGCGTCCACGTCCCGCTCGGCAACAAAATCCAGATATTCGCGAACAAGTCCCGCATCTTCCAAAAGCAGCATCAGCCAATCGGCGCGCATCGGTATGGCAAAGAAACTCGCGCCAGCGACGCATCGTTCGTTTCCGAATGTTTCTATCAGCCATTTTAAAAGCGCCCAATATCCGCCGTCATAATTTTGTCCGTTATCTTCGCGCAATGTTTTTCGTATTTTGGCGCGCAGGGCGTTTGTGTTAACGCCGCATTCCGCGCGCGCAAGGCTGAACGTCTGCGAGCGGGGTTCGTATGAGCGGACATATTCGCCGTCCTCATTCCGATAAAGAAAAGCAAACTCGTCCAGCCGGCGGACTGGCGTCTCCCAGAGAAACCATGGCGCGGCGACCATATCCATATCGAGCGCGCGGACAAATGCGGCGTAATCCTCTTTCCATCGCCCGATAAAATCTTCATAAGCTGACGCGCCCGCAAGGCGGCTCTGCGCCTCATGATAATGGACGTCGGAGGCAAAGCCCAATGCTGAGCGTCCCAG
>Ga0302249_1001186_pt1 | contig 19169 bp, 14 predicted proteins | sample AAG_UR_Val_MG_FD_193531 | JGI IMG/M metagenome (GOLD analysis project Ga0302249, IMG submission 193531) | Enriched activated sludge microbial communities from anaerobic digester in WTTP, New Holstein, Wisconsin, United States - AAG_UR_Val | ecosystem: Engineered > Bioreactor > Anaerobic >... | reverse complement strand
ACAACAGAAGGTTCGCTCATTAAACTTGGTTTGGCCTTATGTGTCTCACCACTGATAGTGATTATTGGTGCCAACTTTATATTTTTCAACGGCCGTTACAAGAAATACAGACCTTCTTTTGCTACAGTAAAGCTTTCACACACAAAGAATCTCTTCAGTCTTGGCGTGAAATTTTTCATTATTCAGCTGGCTGCCATAATTCAATATCAGACTGCTAACATAATCATAGCCAGAAGCTTTGGTACAGCTGATGTAACAGCTTATAATGTGGTATACAAGTATTTTGGAATACCTTTTATGATTTTTAATATTTTCCTTGTTCCTTTTTGGTCTGCCACTACTGAAGCATATCAAAAAAATGATATTCAATGGATAAAGAACGGTATTAGGAGATATACCCAGCTTAATGCGTTGGTGCTGATAGGGACAGTGATAATGCTGGTATTATCCAATCCATTTTATACTTTTTGGTTGGGAGAAGGTAAGGTTTCCATATCCTTTTCTCTGTCATTTTGGGGTTTCATTTATTTTAATGTAATGATGTTTGGAGGGAAATATGTCCAGCTTCTGAATGGAATCAGTGCATTAAGGGTTCAATTTATTGCAAGCATAATCAGTCCAATTGTGTATCTTAGCATTGCCATGTTGTTAATTAAAAAGCTTCACATAGGTGTTCATTCATTATTCATCGCCTCAACGATAGCAAATTTTAATGGTTTAATACTGGCTCCTCTGCAGTATCATATGGTCATCAATAAAAAAAGAAAGGGGATTTGGGTCAAATAATCTCACTCTCAGAAGTTTAACCCGAAGTTTTATGTTCACCAAGAAACAAATAGTAATTACAAGCCTGCTCTTCGCTCTTATTTTTCATTTTGTTTTTTATTTTAATTCATATGGTCCAGGTATAGGCTTTTTAAATAATAATTTCCAGTATATAATTGCATTAGCCTCATTAATTCTGATTTTGTTTGTTTACTTTGGAACGTATTGGAGACTGGATTTCGAAGATAAGGCCTCATTGAGACTGTATGACTTATTTATTGTATGGATGTTAATATGCTTCACACGTAGTCTTATCGAATTTAGGTCTTCTAAGGAATTTTTAAATTTTATTGCCAACAATTACATGGGGATATCACTTTTTCCTGTCTTATTTTTGACCGCAGGAATTAGCCCAAAATATTTTCATACCATTAACAAGCTTCTATTTGTTTACATTGTACTGGTGACATTAGTTGCCATTTTCTTCCTTGATTATTTCGAACTTCTAATCTTTTTGTTATATCCAATATTCTATGTAATCGTCACTATACCATTAAGAACGGGATGGCAGAAGCTGTTTATTCTTTTAGTCTCAGTTTTAATAGTAGTTTTTTCAATGACAAATAGAGCAGGCGTACTAAGAATATTAATTGGATTTTCTATTGTCATTGCATATTACGTAATTAAATATGCAAAGATGAATAAGGCATTACTTAATGTAATTGTTTTTTGTGTTCTCTTAATTCCATTTGGGTCACTATATCTTGGCATAAAAGGCCAAAGTGTTTTTCAAATGATGTCGGGTGATGATGAAAGAAGCTATAGTCAGCTTGATCCATACGCAGATACAAGAACTTTTTTATATTATGAAGTTTTCCTGGACTTAAAGCACAATGATGCATTTCTTCTTGGTAAAGGATTGAATGCCGGGTATATGTCAGAATCGTTTGAAACCTATAGCAGACCGGTTGTTGAGGTCGCTTTTCTACAGATACTCCTTAAAACGGGAATTGTTGGTTGCCTTCTGTATATGTCTGTAATAATATCAGCAATATTTAAAGCATTAAGTTCTTCAAGAAATGTGTTTTTAAAAACTCTGGGCTTGCTTCTGGCAAGTTATATGGTTATGTTTTTTATTGAAAATCAGATTGCATATAATTTACTGAATGTGGTTATTTGGATTGTAATAGGCATGTGTCATTCCAAGGCATTAAGAGAACTAACTGACCAGGAAGTGTACGACCTGTTTCGTAAAACTAATACTGTAGAATATAAGCTATCAGCAAGTAAAGGACTGTGAATTAATGCTTATCTGCTTATAAATAAAGAGATCCCGGACTGATTTAATAGGAGCTATAACAACCCGGAAATATTAACCAGGAATCAAGATAACCTGAAAGGATACAGTAAGATTTAAAAATCAATTTATATACTTAATTTTGGATTTATGAAATAATTAGGCTAGATCAGTGATGACTAAAAGAGACCTTGAAAGAAAAAGCATTATGAAGATACTATGGATCACAAATATTCAGCTGCCTGCTGTTCGGAAGAAACTTGGTCTGCCAGTTGAGGTAGTGGGCGGGTGGATGTTCTCACTGGCAAATGAGCTTTCTGTCAGCAATCAAGTTTCCTTAGCGGTTTGTACTACCTATTCTGGGAACAGCTTGACTAAGCATTCGGAGGACGACATTGTTTATTACCTCCTGCCTGCCAGGAAGACAAAAAAGTATTATGATAAATCGCTGGAGAAATATTGGCTTGAAGTGATTAATGAGTTTAATCCTGACATAATCCATGTTCATGGTACGGAATATGCTCATGGTCTGGCATGTTTCAAGGCATGTCCAGAACAAAAATATGTGATTTCTATACAGGGCTTAGTGAGTGCTGTTAAGGAGCATTTTTTTGCTGGCATTAAGCCATTAGAGTTAATGAAGTATACAACTTTAAGTGATATAAAAAATGGTGAAACCATTCCCCAAGGTTTGAATTCGATAAAGCGACGTGCAGAAATTGAGCACCAATATTTAAAATTGAGTTCAAATATCATTGGTAGAACTAATTGGGATTATTCTCATACGAAGGCAATAAATGCGAAGAGTGATTACTATTTCTGCAATGAGGTGCTGCGACCCAGTTTTTATGAATCGCATAAGTGGTCCTTAGAAACGAAAGAAAACTATACAATATTTTTAAGTCAGGCCAACTCTCCAAGGAAGGGATTGCATCAAGCCCTCAAAGCACTTTCAATTGTCAAAGAGTATTACCCTGTTCAGTTAAGAATAGCCGGTGTTGATGTGACTGGAGGTAAAAAATGGGTTCAAAGGACTATTACATATGGAGCTTATATAAGGGCATTAGTTAAAAAGACTGGTTTAAATGAGAAGGTGGTTTTTCTTGGGAGGCTTAACGAAAAAGAGATGACTGAAGAGCTCCGGCGTGCTCATGTTTTCATTTGTCCTTCGGTGATTGAAAATAGTCCAAATTCTCTTGGAGAAGCTCAACTGATTGGTACGCCCTGTATCGCTTCATTTGTTGGCGGCGTGCCAGACATGGTTAAAGATGGGGAGACAGGATTATTATACCGCTTTGATGATTATGTAATGTTGGCATTCAAGATTATAAAGCTTTTTGCTAATGATGATCTTGCCAAACACATCTCTAAAAATGGAATAAATGCTGCTTCAGAAAGGCATCACAAAGCAACTATCACTTCAAGGACTTTGGAGATTTATCAAACGATAAAGAAAAAATGATAATTCATTGTGACAAATTGCCACTATCTTTATAACAAATCGAGAGGAATTCACTTATAATTCGCGCCTATAATAGGCTTTAAAATAAGTTTGTCACAATCAGCAGTCATAGAGGTCCTGGCTTCAAAGAAAAATTCGAAAAAAGAGATGACTCAAAATTAATTCAAAGTGTTTTCCGTTGATAACTAGAATTCAATTCTGAATTCTGAGTATGAAAAATGACTATTTATGCAACTGCCACGAGTTCTGATTTTTGGCCAGCCTTTCAATAGGAGGTATGGAGGAGGGATTACTTTGTCAAATCTTTTCAGTGGCTGGGAGAAAGATAAGATTGCTGTTGTCGCAGGCGGTCATACAATGTATAGCGTCACGACAGATATCTGTAATAATTATTATCAATTAGGAAAGAATGAGGTAAGATGGATTTTCCCTTTTAACCTTATTCAACGGCAGTTCAGGTCAGGACGATTGACTTTCAATTCAAGTACGGACTCAATAAAGGATGCAAAAAAGAAGAACAGAATAAGATCTTTTACAGTCAATCAACTATTTTATCCTATGCTTGAATGGCTGGGCCTTTTTCATTGTCTCTTTAAAACAAGGCTTTCGCCTGAGTTAAAGATATGGCTTTCTGAGTTTAAACCAGAAGTTTTATACTTACAAGTATCTACACGGGATACAGTTGTTTACGCAACAAAACTGGTTGATTATTTGGGAATTCCTGCTGTTATCCATAATATGGATGATTGGCCTTCTACTGTAAGTACTAGAGGCATATTTAAAAAGTACTGGTCGAGAAGGATTGACAAAGAATTTGGATTCCTACTGAAGAAAGTCAGCTTAGCTCTAAGTATTAGTGATGCTATGTCAGAAGCTTATTTAAAAAGATATAACATATCTTTCATTCCTTTTCATAATCCAATAGAAACTTACAAATACAACTATAATAAGACTATCAGTAACAATACCCGTGACATGTTTAGAATTCTCTATATGGGTCGAATCGGCCTGGCAAACAAAGAGACTATCAAACATTTCGCAGAGGTTATTTCTAGATTAGACATTGAAGGTATAACTATTGAGTTTGAAATTTATACTTCTGATTATAATAAACCTTTTTCAGCTAGATTAAGTAAGTTTAAATCCGTTAAAATCAATCCTCCAATAGAACACGAGGCTGTACCAGCACTGCTGAATGATTTTGACTTATTATTACTACCACTTGATTTTACCCGCGATGGTGAGAAGTATGCACAGTATTCAATCCCAACTAAGGCTTCAGAATATATGGCATCAGGCACCCCTATTTTGGTTTATGCTCCACAACAAACAGCAATAGTAAAGTTTTGCACTCAAAATAATTGTGGTCACTGTGTTACTGATATTGATCCTGAAAAAATTAAAGAGGCGATTAAAACACTTATTAATAATGAAGATTATAGGCAGATGCTTAGTACAAATGCAATCAAAATTGCTTTTTCTCGTTTTGATGCCACTAAAGTAAGAAATGAATTCAGAGAATTGCTTTTGTGGCTATCAACCACTGCAGTTGAATAATAGTAATAGTTGTTAAGAATATTTTAAAACTATATGATCTTCAAATAGTAGGGGATTCTTTTGTCAGATGATTTTTCCCTAGTTTGCTTTCAAGAATGAAAGAGACATCCAGAGCATAGATCAAGGCAGCCAGGCCAATTAAAAACTCCTTATATTCAGTAATTACAAAAATATTGCGTATAAAATTCTGACCATTCAGCAAGAATGAGAGTTGTGATACTAACAGAATAACAGCAGATACCAAGGCTAACAGTTTGTCTCCTCTCTTTTGCGAGAACAGGAAGATGACTAACAAAATGATTAATGCTCCCCAAAAGGCAATCTGAATAAAGATTATGTCCCACATATCAAAATTATAAGCACAGGCAAAAGCTCCAATGATTATCATGAATGGCCTTGGAATAAACAGATGCCAGGAGTAATTCTGATATTGATTACAGAATAAGATGCAAAGAAATGGCAGGACAACCATAAGTAAAAATGAACCAAAATAGAAGATTACTTCGCTTACATTGGTAGCAAAATTGTGAATATTTATTTCACCCTGCTGGTTCCATCTGAATATGAAAAAATAGCGCTTTATGCCCAAAACGCGCTGAAACCATGACACCTCTTCCATTGCCAGGATAAAAAAAACCAGAATGAGACCCACAAGAAAAAAGCTGGTTATTTTTTTTACATTATAGGATTTCTGGAGTTTTACAAAAGTTATAAGCAAAATAATACAACCTAAGAACCATACTAAAAAGGAGCCCCATTCCAGAATAGAGTCTTCTACGGAGATTGCATTGAAAATAGATGGGCTATAGAAGAAGAGCCATAGAATAAAAATTGAAAGGAGTTGAATTCCAATTATTGAAAACACCTGGAGCTGCTTACCGTTGGCTTTGGTAAGCATTAGTGAGGGCCTGGTTTTTAGACATCCCACCACGATCATAAGAACAGATAATCCGATGATTATACTTCTGAGCAAATAACCGGGAGTAAGATCAGGCAATCCTTCCTGGATTAACCCCCTCCTCCACAAGAAAATGTCCAGTATTAATATGGCTAATAAACCTCCGGTACCAATCAGTAGCTTTGAGATCGAAACATTCTTTATTAAATAGTCCTTGAAATAACTTTTATCAAATTTTAAAGTCATGAGAGGCAACAGTTAGTTATATTAGATTAAGAACAGTTATTTGCATAATATATTATTGTTATCAAATAATTGTACTTTTTATGAGAAAGTCTTCTCTACTCATGGCTGAGTAAAGCAAAAAGCAAATATACTTTGTTTTTGTGAAACAGGAATGCATCAAAAATGGACATAAGTATGCATGGTTATGGAGATTAGCAAATGCCTGGTACCAATGCAATCAATATTGCCTTTTCTCGTTGTGATGATAGTAAAGTAAGAGATGAATTCAGAGAATTGTTTTCACGGCGATCAACTTCTAATACTTGAAGGTTTCATACGTTCTTCCTATAAGAAGTATCGCTTAAAATGTAGAGAATATTGCGAATTATAACTGAGAGAATGAAATGAAAACAACTCCCAAATTAAGTAGAGGAAGACTCTTGTTGGAAATCATAAAGGATCCGGAACGAAAGCGAATGCTTAGGATTCTTAAGGAGCTGATAGTACTTACATTTATTCATAAAGAGTTTCCAGGTCATTATTTTACCAATTATCTGTTTAAGGATGGGGCTACCTGTGTTGAGGATTATCTGCCAATAAAATTTGCTGCCAGAATTGTACCCCGATTAAACGACCAAAGACTGAAAGAGGTTCTGGATAACAAGTTATACTTTGATCTGTTCTACAGACAATTCAATATTGAAATACCGCTTGTAGTAATGTATAATCATGGGAAAAACTTCTGTCGCGGTAGCGAAGTGTTTCAGATTAATTCGGCAGAAGAGTTTAACCAGAGGTTAAAAGAGTTATTCGAGCTATACTCTTCTTTGACTTCAATTATTGTGAAGAAGATATACGCAAGTTCAAAAGGAGCTGATATTTATAAGATTAGAAAAGAGGATGTATTGAGTAATAATCATAGTATCAGGGATATTTACCTTAGTATTATTCAGTCAGAGTTCATCTTCCAGGAAACGATAATCCAGCATCCAAAATTGAATGCCCTTAATCCCTCTTCAGTAAATACGATCAGAATAGATACTCTCTTTGATGATGAGGGTAAAGTGAATGTCTTATCGGCATATATCCGAATGAGCCTTCACAATCATTTTGTAGATAATATTGGTAGTGGTGGGTGCATGGTCGGGTTAGATTTGGAAACAGGTGTACTACAAAAATATGGTTACTCAGATTTGAATTATGATGGGACTAAACGTTTTACCCGCCATCCGATGACAGAAACTGTATTTGAAGGATTTAAGCTACCTTATATAAATGAAACAATAGACCTGGTTACTAGAGCTGCTTTATTGATGCCTGGCTTAAGAATAATTGGATGGGACGTAGCAATATCAGAAGAGGGTCCCGTAATTATTGAAGGTAATTCTGATTATGGCATTAGAGGCAATGATCTGGCATATGGAGGGTATCTGGCTCACCCTGTGTTGAAAAAAGTCCTGGAAGAAATCCATAAATAACAACCATAATTCTGCTATGACATCCGTTAGAATCAACTTGTTTGTTCTTATTAGAGATTATCCTGTTGGATTGGCAGTCACAAAGAAGATACATAATTTGATACATTACCTGCATCAGCATAATGTTGAAATAAATGTTTTGTCATATAGGAGCAAATTCAAACAGCCTGACTGGAAGATTGATAAAAATGATATTCCCTATGTCAGTATTGGAAATGATCTGAAGCTATTGCATCTGCATAAAACAATATCTTATTTTATCAAGGGGCTGAAGAATATTAGTGCCGGAAGAGAAAAAGGATTCAAAAATGTCTTCTTTTGCATAGGACCACTGAATGTAGAAAACATTCTTTTTGTCTTATGGGCGAAACTATTGCATTACAAGATATTATTCGATATTAATGAAGACTATTCTCTTTTCGAAGACGATGTCAAACTAATATCCAGGTTAAAGATTAAAACAACAAATAAACTTGATATCCTGACTCACAAATGGGCAGATGCTTTTACCGTTGTCTCCAGTCATCTTAGAAATAAGTATCAGAAACTTACAAATAAGCCAGTAGTATTGATTCCTGTAACCGCAGCACAGAACTTCAACTCTGAGAAAGTGTCGAATGGAAAGGGATTAAAAGTAGTATATGCAGGCACATTCGATCTCAAAGATGGAGTAAAGATGATAATTGAAGGCTTCCTGATGTTCAACAGGGATTATAGGGAAGCTGAGTTGATTCTGGCAGGGAAGAGCGATCAACAAAGAAAGTATCAAAATGAATATGAGGAATGTAGGGATGTTGTGTTTACGGGATACATTCCTGATGAGCAGTTTTATGAATTATTAAGAGATGCAGATGTGCTTTGTATGTGCAGAACCAATTCGGGTTTTTCAAATGCCGGATTCCCATTCAAATTAGGAGAATACCTGGCAACCGGAAATCCGGTCATCTCAACCAAAGCCAGTGATGTCTGTGACTATCTTTCTTCGGATGATGTTTATTATGTAGATTTTGAAAGCCCTGAAGGAATTGCAGATGCCTTAAAAAGCATTGCAGAAGATACTGTGAAGGCAAGAAGAATTGGATTAAATGGATTCAGTAAATATCAAATGTATTTCTCTCCTGAGTCCAACGGTAAAATATTAATTGATCTACTGAAAAACCTATAGTTAATCCTGCTATGTAAATTTGCATTTTTAATTGGATTTAACACAATGTGAAATTATCACTATCAAAGACAACTAATGAATCAAATAAGTATTCTAATCGGTGGAGACCTGGGACCAACAAAGTCAAACTATTCTCATTTTTCGTCAGGGACAATCGAAGAAATAATCGATCAGAACCTTCTTGATATTCTGATGTCTGCTGACATCCGGATATTTAATCTTGAAGTCCCTTTGATTCAAAAGAATAATCCAATAAAAAAGGATGGACCGGTTCTAAGCGCTCCTGTATCTACTATTCAGGGCATTAAAAAGCTTGATCCTACACTCTTTACCCTGGCAAATAACCACATTATGGATCATGGTAAAGAGGGGTTGCTTAGTACCATTGAACAGCTTTTGCAACAAAGAATAGAATATGTGGGCGCAGGAGAAAACCTTAGTGTTGCATCCCGTCCGTTAATACTGGATAAACAGGGTCATAGAATTGGGCTGTATGCCTGCGCTGAGCATGAATTCTCGATAGCTGGTGAGAACCATTCAGGAGCAAATCCTATTGACCTGCTTGAAAGTTTCAGCCATATTTCCAATCTGAAGTCTGGTTGTGACCTGGTTATCGTATTGTTTCATGGCGGAAAGGAATACTACAGATATCCCACACCCGAACTACAGAAGACATGCAGAAAGATGGCAAGCAGTGGTGCTGATCTTGTAATATGTCAGCATAGCCATTGCATAGGCGCCTACGAAAAGTATGGTAATGGTATTATCGTGTATGGACAGGGTAACTTTCTCTTCGACAGACATAATGATGAGTTCTACCAGACAGGCCTGCTCGTTAATGTGAAGCTGGGTAGTGAAATGGAAATTGATTTCATTCCGATACAGAAAGATGGCAATGGCGTTAAGATCCCTGAGCCTGATTTTAATGCCAGAATCCTGGCTGACTTTTATAAACGATCAGAAGAAATCAAAAATCCAGAATTTGTTGAACGCCAATTCGATGAGTATTGCCTTGTAAATGGCCAATACTACCTGGCCACACTCGCCGGTTTGGGAAAAACAATCAGAAGGATCGACAAAGTACTCAACCGTCCTTTAACCAGACTTATTTACTCAAAACGAAAGCTGAACACGATACAAAACCATTTCGAATGTGAGACACACAGGGAAATAATGTTAAGATACATTAAGATCCTTAAGGACAGGAAAGCCTGATGGGTGGAGTTATGGTTATGTATGTTTAATTGTCATCGTTACCTATGAGAAAACTTATTATTCTAACAGATGAGTCCTCTGCCTTCCTGGTCTCCAAAGCAGATTTCAGGAATTTTACCTCAATGGATGTTCTGAAAATCAGCAAATGGTTCAGGGAGAGGGACTACAATGTAAGAGTATGCAAATTCAGTGAGCTGGATCTGTCCGTTAACTATCAGGACTTCTATTTCTTATATCAGACATCTGAAGCACCTGGTGCCTTTTACAAGAGGTACGTTGAAGACCTTGTCTATTTTCTGGAGAAACAGGGGGCTCTTGTGATGCCATGCCATGAATACCTTAAAGCTCATCACAACAAGGTCTTTATGGAGTTCATGAGGATGAGATTTGGTGATGACGCTCTGAAAACAATTAAAAGCACCTGTTACGGATCGTGGGTGGATGCACTGACATATAACAAAGGTTTTCCGGCCGTAATAAAACATGCTTCAAGCTCAGCGGGTGCTGGTGTATACCTGGCGCACAACAGGAAAGAATACAAAAAATATATAAAAAAAGCTGGACGTACCATAATTGCCTCCGGACTGAGAGATCTGGTAATAACCTCCTTCAAAAACCTTGTCAAGAAGACTATCAAGTTTCTTTACCCTTCACGAAAAGGTTATGTGCAGCTGGATACTTCTCCTGTCAGCAGTGCCCTCGTGGTGCAGAATTTTATCCCCGGCCTCAGCGGTGACTACAAAGTACTCTACTTCGGTGGTAAGTTCTACTGCATGTACAGGAAAAACAGGCGGAACGATTTCAGAGCCAGTGGCAGCGGAATGTTCTTTCAGGTTCCGGACAATGAATTGGAAGGTGTCCTTGACTTTGCCCGCATGCTTACCCTTGAAATAGACTTTCCCATAATTGGTATGGACATTGGATTTGACGGTAAATCTTATCATCTGATAGAATTCCAGATGATTGATATCGGTACATCAGCCCTTCAGAGATCAAAATTCTGGCATGAATATCAGAACGGGCAGTGGGTCAAGTTCGAGGGCAGCTCCAATCTGGAGGATGAGTTCTCGAGGTCATTCGACTATTTCATTAACCGGCTTAAGAATAAAGCTTAGGAACCAATAATGGATAAGAGGCTGAATATTTGCGTCCTGATAAATGAAACCACAGTGCCACTGTGGGTTCATAGGACAATAGAAAACCTAACTCTTTCCGGATTTGCATATGTCACAGTGATAATCAACCGGGAGCCTGCAAACGAAACCCGGGAACACAAGATTTCTCACGGAAGTGCATTTCTCATAAGATTGTTTGAATCCATAGACAGATTACTATTCCGAAGCAAACACTATTCTCACCTGGATACTGACATTGCGTCTCTGACAGGTGTAAAATCTTTTATCAGCCTTAACAATTCAGCTGGCCTTACGCAAGAAACAGGCAAGGCAAATGCCATAGCAGATCTCAACCCGGATGTGATAATTTTATTTGGCAGTCATATCATTGAGGATACTATTCTTGATATTCCAAAATACGGTGTCTGGACTTTTTCAATTGATGATAGCAAAATCCACGGCATGCCTGCTCATGGCTTTTGGGAGGTCATTAAACATCAGCCTCTCACAGACATGTGGCTTGAGATATTAACGGCTGACCGTTCACCAAACGACGTTGTCTACTTTTCCCGTGAGTCAACATACCACTATTCCGTTACCGAAAACAGGAACAAAGTATTCTGGCGTGCCACAGTCGTCCTGCCAAGGTTAATTGAGGGAATTTTCAGACACGGTGAGGCCTACCTGAATCAAATTAAAGAAAGACATAGAGCTTTCATTCCTGACATTGGCAGATCCTCGCACTCCGATTCATTTCTGTCGGTCCTTAGGGATTTAGTGGCACATATAGGCTATGTTTTACGTCTTGGCATTTACAAAGCTTGCCATACTGATGCATTCAGCTGGCAGTTGAGAATCAACAACATCAGGGATAGCAAATATTGTGAGGATGACTTCAGTACATTCAAAGCCATAAATCCTCCTCGAAAACTGTTCTGGGCAGACCCTTTCATCATTGCCGATGAAAACAACTATTATGTTTTTGTTGAGGAATTCATTTATAAGACTAATAAGGCTCATCTGTCAGTACTTCAGCTTGACTGCGATGGTCATCTTTTTAAGTCCAAAAAGATACTCGAGAGACCATACCATTTATCGTATCCATTCGTTTTTAAGATAGATAGCACATACTATATGATACCGGAAACAAATCAGAACAAAACAATAGAGCTTTATAAATGCTGCGATTTTCCATATATATGGAAATTTGAAAAGTATATAATGGAGAATATAAGTGGTACTGATACCACATTATTCCATTATGAAAACAAGTGGTGGCTGTTCACCACTATAGACCAAACCGGAGGTGTCTCCAGTTGTAGCACTGAGTTGTTTCTTTTCTATAGTGATGATCCTATCATGGGAAAATGGGTGAGCCATCCGCTTAATCCGGTAGTCTCTGATGAAAGCAGGGCAAGATGTGCAGGGAAAATATTCATAGACGATGGCAAGATCTATCGCCCGTCACAGGATTGCTCAATAAGGTATGGCAGAGGTCTGAATATTAATCATATTACAAAACTTAACGAGCAAGAGTATAATGAAGTCCTGCTTAAAGAGATAAAGCCGGACTGGGATCCCAAACTAAAAGGACTACACACAATTAATAGTGATAAAGACATGATCATAATTGATACGTACAAGTTCCACAGGCGAATATCACTTTGATCACGGAGGTTTTCATAAATGAGAAATTATTTACATCCAATAATAGAAGTAACCTGAGAAAAGAAATCATTCCCTATGTCATCAGTAGTCATCTTCTGTAAAACACTGGTAAAGGGAGGAGCGGAGAAGCAGGCTTTATCTCTTGCCAGTCTATTGGCTGAAAGAGGGGAGGATGTTGTAGTTGTTAGCTGGAGCAGGAGAAAGGTAGATACTCAAAACAAGAAATTTATAACCGAGAATTCACTTAAACATTACGGACTTCATGGATCACGGTTGATGAGATTTGTGCAATTCAACCGGATCCTGAAAAAAGAAAATGCAGCCGTTGTATTCTCTTATCTTACCCTCGCCAATATAGTAGCCGGATTCAGCAAGGTCTTTAATAAAGACCTGGTGACTTTTGGCGGTATCCGTTCCGAGAAATTTCCTGTTTGTAAATTTTTGTCTGAGAGATTTGTGCACAATCACCTTAATAACGCTACAATTTTCAATAATCATTCTGCTAAGAGTAAATTCGAACGACGTGGCTTTGATCCCGGGAAGGGCTATGTGATACATAATTCCATTACAAGGCCAGATTCACCCGCCTCTTTAAAGAACGGTGATAACTTAAACATAATTACGGTTGCTCGTTTTGTTAAAGCGAAGGACTTTAAGACCTCGCTGCTCGCTTTCAGTCAATTGATAACCAGGAATCCCGATCAATCAATCAGGTATATTATAGTTGGATATGGCCCGGAGGAGCCTCGAATCAGGTCATTAATCAGCTCGCTTGGTCTTGGCAAGAAGGTGGACCTTGTAATAAACCCGCCCAATGTAGGTGATTTTCTCAAAAGTTCCGATATTTATCTGAGCACCTCCCTTTTTGAGGGTCTGTCTAATTCCCTGATGGAGGCTATGGTTGAAGGGCTTCCGATTGTAGCTACCAACGTTGGAGATAACAGATTCCTGGTCAAAGATGGCTATAATGGATATCTTCTGCCCGTAAAGGATGTTGAGCAGATAACTCTGAGGCTGGAAACCCTGGTGAAATCCTCAGAGTTAAGGAATACTTTTGGGATGAACAGTTTAGAATTAATATCTGAGAGTTTCAACGAGGAGAAGCTCTTGACCGGATACTTACAGTTAATAGGTCAATATACAAGCTTATTAACCCAAAAACAGGTTACCGTAAATGAAAAAGCACATACTTATCCTGGGTTGTAAGAATTATCCTGCATTCTCATCAGGTAGGGTTATTTCAGGAGGCATGGAGGTTTATGTAACTGAAATAATAAGCTATTTGAAAAAGGATTTCCGCTTTACGGTCATTGCTGGTTATTCTCACAGTGATGATGAAAATGTCAGGGTCAAAAGTGTACCTCTTATAGGGGAATTTGCACTCCAGCCTATCTCACTTTCCTTTTATTCTTTTTTCATTGCTTTATGGCAGGTTATCAGAGGAACCAGATACGACCTGGTAAATGCCCAAACACCATTAAGTGGTTTTGTCGGATATGTTCTGAAAAAAATGTTTGGTATCCCCTATATCGTGACAGTCCATATTTTTGCAGCCACACCGGCTCATGTTGGATGGGCAGCCAAAATTTACGGGCATGTTGAAAAACTGGTGTTACGTAATGCAGATAAGGTACTTTCTGCAGGTTATGAGTTAAAAAAATACCTGGATAAAAGATACAATTTCAAGGATGGTCATGTTATGGTAGTCCATCCGGGTATGGATGTAGTAGGTTTCGATGAAACAAACGTGAGCAATGATCTGCGCGAAAAGTTAAAAGTAGATGCATACAAGATACTGTTTATGGGGAGGTTGATTGAAGAAAACGGTGTCAAAGACCTTCTTGAGGCAATACGAAGGATGAAAAGCGAGGACTTTAAGCTGTACTTTGCCGGCAATGGCAATCTGGAGAAACAGATTTCCGGATTTATAGAAAAAGAAAAGCTGGATGACAAAGTCTCGCTCCTTGGGGTAATAAGAGGCCCTGACAAACAGTTCCTTATCCGGAATGTTGATCTTTCCATACGTACCTCTTATCATGAAGTGTTCCCGGTTGCGTACCTTGAGTCGGTGTCGGTTGGCGTTCCGGTTATTGCCACTCCGGTGGGGGATACCGAATATTTGGCTGAACGAACAGCTGCAATAACGGTAGTACCTGTAAATGATCCTGAGAAGGTGGTCTCTGCAATAAAGGACCATATGAGAACGGGACCATTGCCGGAAGAATCTGTTTTAATAGCGCAATCATTTATTGATAGTATAAGCTGGGAAAAGCAATCACTTCAAACTAGGGAAGTTTTTAATGTTATCATGGAAGTAGCCGATAATAAAAACTAAAAAATACTTACTTTGATATCACAAAATAAAACTGGTTATCACTTGAGGTATTGGATAATACCATTTCTGGTCCTCATCCCGCTTCTGGTAATGTACTTTTCCGGAGTGAAATGGACACAGGAGCTCGTTTGTCCTTCAGTTAACTGGGAACTGGGTATTGTAGAGAATTTGCAGATATTACTCCTGATTATAATTCTGGTAATATGCGTAATGGCGGTCTTCAGGAAGAAAAACAGGATTGAGAAAGTCATATTTACTTTTCTTTCGGTCTTTGCACTGTTTGTTCTCCTTGAAGAGATTGATTACGGCGCTCACTTCCTCAGGTATTTTAAAGGCCGTTCAGATACTCTTTTTAGAGACTTGACCGGTAAAGCCAATGTGCATAACCTCGGAAACAATGCCAGGCTGTTCAAACGATCAATATATCCCTTGATGCTGGTATTATTTATTATTACACCACTTTTTATCCATAAATTTAAAAATCCGGTTTTTAAATATCTTTTCCCAAACAAATGGATCGTGGTTACTGCTATAATTACCATTTTTTCATACGCAGTACCACGATTACTGGTAGATTTCAACATTTTGGAAGATGGTGGTTTCGGGGTTAATATCGGAGAATTCTCTGAAATCATGGTATATTATATCTTTTTCCTCTATCTGTACGAAGTTATCTTTGAGAAGGAGCTTCAACTTAATTCCAGACGCGAATAATAGCCAATCACCCGGTTTTTCGGAAAAAAAGTCTTTTAACCTACCTGTCTCTGCTTATCTAGGAATGACATACAAAAGATTAAGAGAGTTTCAATGAAATTCCTCAGGAGAATCAATTTCTGTTTTATCTCTCGCGTACTTTTTCCCCTTTCATTTCCGTTTCTAATTAGACTAATTTGTATGTTGGGCATGTGGCATTCAATGACCGGCATGACTATAAAGCATGTACTTTTGGGAAGTAATTTATTAAAACAACCTAATAAACAGATATGTTACACGCAGGAATAATAGGCCTGGGCAAGATGGGTTTGTCCCATGCTGCCATATTGAATCCACATCCGGACGTAGAACTTGTGGGAGTTTGTGATACATCATCAATTGTGCTGGAAGCCTTCAAAAAATTCAGTACGATCAGGGTATACGATGATTATAAAAAGATGATCGATACAGAAAAGCCGGATCTCCTGATAGTGGCTTCCCCGACGAAGTATCATTATGAAATGGTCAGTTATGCTCTGGACCGAGGTATTCACACTTTCTGTGAGAAACCGTTCAGTCTGACTACCCGGGAGGGGCGTGACCTGGTCAATAAAGCAGCAGATAAAGGGGTGGTTAACCAGGTGGGATTCCACAACCACTTTATCGGAACATTCAGGGAGCTGAAAAGGCTGCTTAAAGCCGGAATTTTGGGTGAGCTTGTCCACTTTACAGGCGAAGCTTACGGTCCTGTGGTGGTTCGTGAAAAGGGAGAGACCTGGCGCTCAGACCCAAAGGAAGGCGGGGGATGTTTGTTCGACTATGCATCTCATGTCATTAACCTGATTCAGGAAATAATCGGACTCCCGGTCACGGCCAGCGGATCTCAGCTCAAAAAGATCTATTCAAAGAAAGTTGAAGATGCTGTTTATTCAATCCTTACGCTGGACAGCGGAGTAACCGGTGTACTTTCAGCCAATTGGAGTGATGAGACCTACAGAAAGATGTCGACGTCTCTTATGGTCATGGGAAAGAAAGGCAAAATCATTTGTGATGCAACAGAGTTGAAGATATATTTGAAGGAGGCAAATGAAAGGGAGAATCTGGAGAAGGGCTGGACGATCAAATATATAACTGATCTGGCAATTCCGGTCAATTTCTATCTGAGAGGCGAGGAGTACAGTGCCCAGATTGACCATTTTATTCAATGCGTCCTGAAGAATAAACAGTCAGAGATTAACTCCTTTGCACAGGCTCTTAAGACCGACGAGACAATTGATTTAATAATTGAAGATTCAAAAAGGTAAAAATACAGATGGAAAAGGTTTTGTTCGGTGACAACCAGTTTTTTGCTGTAAACCACCTGTCAGACGAGAAGTCGAGAGAACAGGCGATACGTTTCAAAGATGACGCCTCCATAATAAGGGTGCTTGATCAGGCTATTGAGACAGGGATCAATACATTCATGTGTACGACTCATGACCGCATTGGCAACATCTGTAATCATTTACGTGCCAATCCTGACAAATACAGAAATTTTAAGATCTACCCGTGTATGCCATATGCACATAAGTATGCAAATGCAGTCACTGAACTTGGCATAATTGGGACCGTTAAACAATACGTACCAGGCAACATATTCAGCACATTCACCAAAGGGGGAGTTGCATATCTGAATAAGGACTTCATCAAGCTTATGGAGATATTTGTTGATGCCGAGATGAAGATGTTTAAGGGAATAGACACCCCTGTCATATTCATCCAGAATGTTGTCGTGGACCTGATCCTTGGCCTGGGTTTAAATGAGGTTTTTAAAAAGTATGATGCTTATATCAGGAAGAAGTATAATGCGGAGCCCGGCTATATTACAATGAATTTGCCAGCTCTGCTGGATGCTCTGAATTCTGTTGGTATTCATAATCCGATCATTGCCAGTTCTATCAACAAAATTGGATTCAGGATGTCAGGTGGAAAAGAGGTCTATGAAAGATACCTGAATGAAAAGACATTCAGACCGATCGCCATGCAGGTTCTCGCCGCAGGTGCTCTTAGGCCAAAGGAAGCCATTGAATATCTGGCCGGATTCCCGAAAATTGAATCGGTATTATTTGGTGCATCATCGAAAGCTCATATTCAGGAAACCCGTGATCTGATAATGGAGTATATGGGCTGATGCCGGGGTAATCAAAAGAAAACAGGATTCCGGGTTTTAGTAAGTAATGCGAGAGGTATTCATTATATCAACTGGGGAGATCCTTACTGGCAAGACAGCCGGTTCAAGGCGAATGCAGAATATTGCTAAGTCTCTTGCAGCCGGAAGTATTACCGTATTCCTCTGCTCCCTGGCCGAGTTCAGAGGAGAGCCGGCTGATATGGACATGATCCGTCAAGGAGTCTTCGCATTGAGGAGTGTCAAGGGAGAGGACCAACAGAAGAGCTCTCTGAGGCATTTTCTTAAGACTGTCAATAGATTTCTCGCAATGGGAGAGGCGGATAAAGTCATCTATCTCTACCCGACAACATTTGTCCTGAAGGATTTTATTTACCTGCTTTATTTCAAATTGTTGAAGCGACACAGGTTCTTCTGCGAAATAAATGAACTCAGAAGAGCAATTCCGTTCTCATCACCGCCCCCATCTGGATTGGGTCCCGGAATTCGTTATTTCTTAAAGGCGGCGAAAGATTTTGTTGTCTTTAGCTTGAATGAGCTTCAGGTAGTATTTTATGATGGGATTACCGTGATATCAACAAGTCTTGAGAAGTATTTTTCAAGGTGTACCAGAAGGATGATAAGAGTGCCAATATTATGTGATGCAGAGGAGATAGATGGCATGGATTATCCGCCAGCATTTGACGGGAAGACTTTTAAAATTTGTTTTGCGGGTTATATCAAATGCGACAAGGAAGGGTTCAAGCTTGTTTATGAAGCTATTTCAAAGCTGAGTACACGGTACGACGTTGAATTATATCTATATGGAATATTGGAGGAAGAAGACAACACGCAACTCACGCACTTATCTGAAAAATATGATTTGAAAGAGAAGGTATACTATAAAGGGAATATCGACCCTGAGGATTTGAAGCGTGAATTCCTTAAGTACCACCTGCTGATTCTACCCAGACCAATAAACAAAAGAACGATCTACGGCTTTTCTACCAAACTGTCGGAATACCTGGTGTCAGGAATCCCTGTTCTGTTAACTGATGTCAGTGATAATGCCATGTTTATAAAGGATAATTACAATGGATATATTATCCCCCCTGGATCTGCAGATGCCATTGCAGGGAAGCTGGAAGAA
>Ga0302249_1001177_pt1 | contig 19314 bp, 8 predicted proteins | sample AAG_UR_Val_MG_FD_193531 | JGI IMG/M metagenome (GOLD analysis project Ga0302249, IMG submission 193531) | Enriched activated sludge microbial communities from anaerobic digester in WTTP, New Holstein, Wisconsin, United States - AAG_UR_Val | ecosystem: Engineered > Bioreactor > Anaerobic >... | reverse complement strand
GGGATAGTTTGTCGGAACCAGTTGGGGGAAGCCTGTTCTTCTGTAATCTGACCAGGCATCCCACCAGTTCATCCACTTCGATGCCCACATCTGCTCTCCGATCATTTCGAGGGCAGGTTTGGTGACACCGTACGGATAGGTTGCAAGATAATTCGCAACCTGGGCATCCGTAACCACAAATGACGGATCATAAACTGTGTACATCTGCATTGCCAGTTTCACACCTTTCTCATAGTGTTCTTTGGCTGTTCCGGAAATACCGCTCCCGATTCCTCTTTCCAGAGCTTCGGCCTGAAGGAATTCGGATTCGGCTGCATGCATGATCATGTAAGGCTCATCATCTTCAAACATCAGGGGGTTCACTGCCGAGAAATGTTCATAGGGTATGGTGGGTCCTCCCATCAGTGTATTAAGCATTGCACCGTCCAGTCCGTTTGGCAAACCTCTCTGCTTCAGCGGATCAGTTTCATAGAAAACCACTTCATTGGGAGTCCACTTGATAATCCCGGCAGTGAATATCATCAGCCTAGGATCATCATCGGCAGTCGAATTTTTGTCCGGACCCATAAGCCAGTCGACAAATGTTTTGCTCAGGAAAGAGCTTTGCCATTGTCCTCCGTCGCCGGGTGCGAAACCGCGTGAAATTCCATTCTGGTTGGTCCATTCGCTCGGTCCGAGAGCCATTGTGGCAATAACATTGTCATCATTGCTCGACATTACTCCGCCCTGGATAGCCTTGGTAACCCAGGTGTTAGCCATTGCAGCATCGACATTTGAAACTCTCATGGCGAGCCTGAGCATCAGCGAATATCCGAACTTTTTCCATTTGGCGATATCGCCATTGAAATAGTAATCGGCATTCGCGAATCCCTCATCGGGATGAGACGGGCTCATGGCTGCACAGGCTTCATCAAGTTCCTTAAACAGATCGGCATAGATATCTTTCTGCTTGTCGTACTTAGGCTGGAATATTCCTTCAATGCCCTGGTTGGCTTCAAAATAGGGAATGCTGCCATACCAGTCGGTAAGACGATGGAAGCAGAGAACTCTCAGGATTCTCGCCGCATGACGGGTATTGATCTTGCGACCTTCATACCATCCGCCGGGGCCGGTCTGTTTGATTATCTCCATCGTAACCCTGCCATCGCCTGCAAAGAAATGGTCCCACGGTGCATTCGACGGTTCAACGTCATTTTCCAGGTATTTATCTCCCACGGATATTGTACCTGTACTTGTGCTTGCAAGCTGCTGGATGGCATGCGCACACATGCCTATATTGGTTCTCCAGTCAGTGTAACGGTCGTCGCGCAAGCCGTTATTGGATGCACTCAGCTCGGCAGCAGTAAGGAAGTAGTTAACATCAATCTGATTTACCGCATTGGGATTGATATTCATATCATGCAGTTTATCGGTATCGCATCCTGCCACGAAAATGAATATCAGTAACGCACTCTGTATCAGTTTTAATATATGTTTCATATCTCTCAGTTTTAAAAGGTTAGAAAGTCACCCTCAGGTTAAAACCATAAGTGCGGGTCGTTGGCATGCCAAAATAGTCCAGTCCCTGTGCATTGCTGTCAGTATAGTTGCTTTCCGGGTCAACATTTTCAATATTCTTGAAGAGTATTGCAAGGTTTCTCCCGACAAACGACACTGCCAGGTTGGTAAACGGAGTCTTGGTCAGCAGTTTGACCGGCAGACTGTATTCAAGTGAGATCTGCCGCAGCTTGATGAACGAAGCATCATAAATAAAGTTCTCCTGTGCGCGTTCACCAAGGTTACTCCAGTACCGCCTGGTCTGTTCCTGATCGAGTGTAAGCGTGAAATCTTCGTAGATCGGCTTGCCATTGGCATCTGTTCCCGTTTGGGTTACGCCTTTCACAACCTTGCCGCCTTCGCGGTCAACAAGGGTCTGTTTATGGAGACCCCACTGGGTCAGACGGACATTGGTACCTGAATAAATGTCTCCCCCGAATTTGAAGTCGATAAGGGCATCGAGGCGGATCCGCTTCCAGCTTATGGAATTATTAAGGCCGCCTGTCCAGTCGGCAACACCGTTCCCCAGAATTTCATATACATCTGATCTTACAGGTGATCCGTTTGATTCATAGACAAGATTTCCATGATCGTCGGTTTTCTGCCTGTATCCTGTTATCATTCCAAAAGGATAGCCGACGATGTGCTTGATATAAACTGTCCTGGTGCGGGGCTCTTCAACGTTGACTTCTGTCACGCCTTCGCTGAGCCGGATAACCTTATTCTTGTTCTTGGCAAGGTTAAGGGAGACATCCCATGTTACCGGACCCTGAACAGGAGTGGCAGTGATAAGGAGTTCTATACCCTTGTTCGAAAGCTCGCCGATATTGACGGAGGTTGTAAGGAAGCCTGAAGACCTGGATATCGAGGCCGAAAGGATATCGTCAGTGGTCTTCTGGTTATAATATGTGAATTCGAGTCCTAGTCTTCCCTGGAAGAATCTCAGGTCGGCACCGAACTCGAGCTCTGTTGACAATGCAGGAGAAAGGTTCGGGTTTGGAATGTTGTCGCCTCCTGAGAATCCTGCCATCGGCAGTCCAAGGTGACCCTGGCCGATAAGACCGTAAGTGATCCTCGATGAATAAGCACCCACGTTGGCAGTTGCAACCTGTCCCCATGCGGCCCTGACCTTACCATAGCTCAGAACTTCGGGAAGATTCTTGAAAGCATCGGTAAATACAAAACTACCTCCCAGGGATGGGTAAAGCTTACTGTTGTTGGCAGGATTCAGCACCGAGAACCAGTCGTTCCTGGCCGTTGCAGTAATAAACAGGTAGTTGTTAAAGCTGACCTCAGCTGATCCGAAAAGGGAGTTGACACCCGACTTACCGTACCCGTATCCGATGTTCTGCGACCGGGTGTTGGTGACTGAGGTATAGAATGGAATATTGAAGTTTTCACCCGACACGTTAATGCTTTCAGATTCGCGCTTCATCTGGTTTCCTCCGACAAAGGCATTCAGCCTGAACTTTCCGAATTCCTTGTCAACACCTGACATCCATTCCATATTGATTTCCCTGACGAAATTGGATGTCTCGTTCTTGAATCCGCCGCGCTGATATCCGGTACCCTGCGGAACAAGTGAATTGTTGTTCCGGGTATACCAGTCCATGCCGATCTGTCCCTGTACCCACCACCATTTGAGAATATTGTACCTCAATGTTCCGGAGGTGATGAAACGGTCCCTGATGTTTTCGTTCTTGAACTGATATGCTACCCACCATGGATTCTGCAGCCAGTTGTTGTCTGCCGGCTGGAATTCCTCACCCACTGATTTCAGGTCGGGTGTGGTGACTCCCGGTGCAACGGCACCTGGTTTATTGGGATCGCCTTTCAGGTCATTTACGTTTAAGGTGTTGGGAAGTGACCATATTGCCTGGGGAGCATTTCCCGGGCTGTCGGATATCATCTGCCGGTTGTTGACCTTTTCATTCGAATACATGACCTTGGCGTTGAAAGTGAGCCTCTCACCGTATTTGCCATTTGTCGAAAGTGAAAGGTTCCTTCTCTTGAATGTTTCATTCGGAATTATGGCTTTATTATCCATGTCGGAGAAGGAGAACCTGAAAGTCTGTTTTTCACTTCCTCCGGAAAGGGCGAGGCTGTTGGTCCAGATATGACCTGTCTGGTAAAAACGCTTCCAGTTGTCACCCGCATATGAATAAGGCCTTAAAACACCGTCGAACTGAACAACAGGGGTACCGTCGAGTTTCGGGCCCCACATTGAACCGGAACCCCAGCCATATGCCTGTTCCTGGCTAATGGGTTTTGAATATACCCTTGGTGAATTCGGATCATTCGGATCAGCGTTTGCAAGTCCTCCCGGACCGTATTCACGCTGAAGGTCAGAGAAGTTCAGGTAATGTTCAAACACGTAGTTGGAGTTGAATTCAATGCCGACACCTTTCCTGGCCTGCCCCCTCTTTGTCACGATATTGATAACGCCATAGCCCCCTCTTGAGCCATAAAGAGCAGCAGCAGCAGCTCCCTTGAGGACCGTAACCGATTCAATATCTTCGGGGTTAAGGCTGGTCATACCGTCTCCCTGGTCGGTACCTCCCCAGACCCCTGCACGTCCGAACTGCGTATTATCCATCGGAATCCCGTCGATAACATACAGCGGCTGATTGTTTGAACCGACAGATTTGTTACCCCTGATAATAACACGTGATGACCCTGCGGGGCCGGCACCGGTACTGGAAACGTTCACACCGGCAACACGTCCCTGGATCGATGAACCAAGGTTGTTTTCACGGGCCTGGGTAAGGCTCATGCCCGGAACCTTGGTAATTGTGGATTGCAGCGCTTTCTGGCTTCTCTCAATACCAAGCGCCGTTACAACAACTTCCCCAAGCTGCTGTATGTCTTCCTCAAGGATCATGTCAATCACAGAGCGGTTTCCGACAGCAACCTCCTGTGTCACATAACCGATAAAGGAAAATTGCAGGGTGGCATCGCCTGCCGCAGCAATACTATACCTTCCCTGTACATCAGTAGTGGTCCCGACAGTTGTGCCTTTTACAAGAATTGACACACCCGGCAGGCCTGCACCACTTACGTCCCTCACGGACCCGGATACAACACGCTGCTGCGCCAGCAGTGAATGAGAGAATGCCACGCAGATCAACATGAATAGTGTCCGCATCAAAATCTGGTACACTTTTTTTCTGATCATAGGTTTTAGTTTTAGGGCACCGTTAAATATTTTTCGATATTTAACGGATGCATGTTTAAATCAAAAATAGAAACTAGTTTTTAAAAATCCTAATTATTCTTAAAATATATTAAAAACATGTTAACAAAATTAACATTTCACTAAAGGCATCCCGGGACATTAATGTCTTGTTTCCATTTAGTAACCAGATCGTTACTTGTTACTCGACAACAATCTCGTCAATATGCATTCGGGCAGGCTGACCCGCGCCGGGATGTTCGCCGGGAGTGTTCCCGATACTGTGTGCCACAACTCTTATATACCGGACTTCCCGCGGCCTGAAATCGGCAATGAAATCCCTCTGGAACGAATCCCACTGATCAATAGGCAATGTATTCTCTACTACAGCCACCAGATCATACTTCTTTCCGTCACCTGAAACCAGGAAATCGACTTTTGCCGGAAATATGCTGAGCCAGTATGCCCTCTGGTAAAAAGCACATTCAATGTGCCGCACCATTGTCGGCTTCTCAAGATCAATAATTACATCCAGGTCTTTTCCCGGGAAAGACACCCAATTATACTCCGGGTCATGCCCCCCGCGTATCCCGTCATTGAGCCTTGCCAGGTTCATGGCTGATATCAGGGTTGTGTCAGGGCTGAGAAGGGTAAGCTTTTTACCAAACGCGAGATGTTCATTCCTTCCCATATAGAACATCCTGTACATTGAAGAACGGTAAGCCTCGGGAGTAGTGCCCCATTCCTTGATCAGGGTGACTCCTGTTCTTATGCAGAGATCGGTAAAGGGATCAACCAATGACCGTATTTCCGGTCTGACAACCCATTTCTCACCTGTCCGTATGAATACTCCGTTTTCTCCGGTGAAATTCTTTTTTGCCTGTTCCATAATGGCAAAATTCAGTGGCAGTCTTGCCGCCCGAACCCTTTCCAGGACATCAGGCTTATTTCTGACAGCCTCCTCAGCCTGATCGAAAAGCATCTTGTATCGTTGAATAAGTGCCGGAGCCAGGTAACTGTCAGCAGCCTCATTGGGTGAACCGAAGATGCGCAGCGGCTTACCGGAGGCCAGCAATGCTTCACGCATCTCATCAATATACTGCCGTATCGGATTTGCCGCAGCCCCATAATATCCCCTGAGAAAATCATTCATAAGAGTATCAATGTTTTCATTGGGATTCCACAACAGCTTGGATATCAGATAACTCCTGAGTTCGGCAAATTCTCCGCCGCCGTCCCCGTTCCCCTGCTCGAACATTGCAGTGACGCCGTTCTTTACAAAAAACCTGAGATTTGGCTGCAGAACCTGGAAATTCGGGAACGGACTCATAAGGTTGGTGAACTGAATCACATAATCCCACACAATGATATCGCTGGCAATTCTTCCCCAGTCTTCAAAATCCTTTACCAGACTCCTGCTGTCGGGATCGGTGGCTTCGGTAATGGGAATATCGCGTCGTGCCTCAATGCTGCAAAGCATAATATTGACATTTTTCCGCGGCCTTGCTGTCAGCGGGGCTTTCCTGCCATATTCATAGGCCAGGGTTGAAATCATTTTATCAGGAAATTCGTCAGCCACCCTGTTGACAAAGTTGATTATTGAACCTGAAGGCGATCCTTCCTTCTCATCAATAGCGCGGCATTTATCGCACATGCAGTACTGCCTGTTGTCATTCTGGCTCACCGACCAGTATTTTGCCGCCGGATTTGAAGCAATCTGTTTACGGAGGTTCTGAATGGTTATTTTCAGAACCTCCGGATTCGACAGGCAAAGCTGCGTCGGCAGTCTTTTCCCGTCCCTGAGGGCAAAATATTCAGGATGATCTTTATAATAAATTTCAGGGGGAACAAGACTGTTGAAGGTATGAACCCACGATCCCCATGCAGGTCTGCCGCCCCGGGCATCATGATCGAGCTTGTGCCATTCGGAGAACGCCTCATCATAAGTCACCCTGTAATGCACATCCCTGAACCGGATCACGGGAATCTCCTTCAGATCAACGGGCCCCAGGGCAATTACATCCCGTTTTGGGATCACCTTTACCTTTGCACTGTACATCCTGCAGTCAAGGAATTTTTCCAGGAAAGTATAAACCCCGTAAAGGGTTCCCTTGAAATTTCCTCCTGCAATTATCAGCCGCATACTGTCGGTCCTGATCACAAAACCGTCGGCTTCAAGCTCATTGAAATTGATGTCAATGCCTTTTTCTCCAAGACGTTCGTTCTGACCAAGCAATATTTCATATGAACTTCCCGGTTTATCGGCAGTAATAATCGGGAGGGCGGTTCCTGATATTTCAAGCAGGTAGTCCTGCAGCACCTGTGCGGCCTTTTTCTCATAAACCGTTGATGACTTAGGCAGTACGATCCTGTAGAGGCTGGCGCCCTTGTCGGCTATTACCAGCTTTGACGAAGGAGGAGGAGCTTCATTTTTTACTTTCTTCTTTTGCGCTGAGGCATGCTGAATGGGAATGATCAATCCCGAAATGAGAAAGATAAGTAATAGTGGAACAGAATAAAATCTGGTATAATCGGATAGTTTCATCATTGGATAATAAATATTGTGATTTTATGGTTAACGTATAAGGTATTTTTAACCACGGAGTTGCACAGAGCAGTATGGAGTTTCACGGGGTTATAACAATCAAGTTATTGCATTCAAACTCCGTGTCAAACTCTGTGTTACTCCGTGGTTAAAATACATGGTTAAACTTCATTTATTCCTGCTCCTCCTTACGGATTTAGCTTGTACCGGAATTGCCGCCGGTTCAGGGACAGGCTCCAGGATAAATGCCATATCCTGACCGATGTAATTTGCATGGGAATCCGTTATTCTCATATAGGGAGGGCTGAATGTTATCGTGCCGTCGATACATTCCACCTCTTTTTCCTCAATGAATCGTCCCCTCCAGGTGTGATACAGCCTGAGGATGTATTTTCCGTTTTTAATTGATGATACTGTCACCTTTTCCCCGGCGACATCAGCATCGCAGTTGACTATCCATCCGAAGATCATCTCATTGCTTTTCATACCGTATGCGTCTCCCCTGAGTGTTTTAACCGTGGCAGGAGATACGTCAGTGAGCTTTGAAAAAGGGATCCGGTCAGTAAATCTGCGGATGCTTGTCATTTGCTGGTTAACAACGTTATCATTGGTCATTCGCGAATATGCCCACCAGAACGGCGTCATGGCCGAGCCCGTTGCAAGGGTGACCCACAGTGCATTGTGGTACATGGCCAGATAACCGGGCATTGCGGGTTCATAAAATGTATGATCCCATCCGGTTTCCCCGTTAATGACCGGTTTACCATAACCGTGCCACAGCTTCTGGTTCTGATCCGCATAATTCCGGTAGCTGTCTGTTAATGGATTAACAGAAGCCGAATCGAGCGTACTGGTTTTGTTGATAGGAAAGCCCTGGGCTTCATATATCTCCCTGGCGGCAATATCGAATATCTGATAGCCTTCATGCCAGAATTCCCTTATCCCCCCGCTGCGGGTCCCGGTAGTTGGATGGTTATACGGATCATTTGCTTTCAGATAATTGTGCACTTTCCTTCCCCATCCGGCTGCTGCCAGGCTGTCGCCGGTCACCCAGCCGTCAGTACCGTTAACCTCATCAATGATGAACCAAATGCCAAGTGCCCTGCTATATCCCCAGCGTGCTATTATATAGCGGTATAGTTTTTCCTGGTATTTCCAGGCCAGTTCGCTCCTGTAGAAGTCCTTTGCACCGGTTATCTGCTGATAGGGATTGGCGTACCACCTGATGTTTCCGCCGCCCCATACCGTTTCAGACAGGAAGGAATGGAACCATATATTGAGACTGAGTATCATATCCCTCTCCTCAAGCATTTCCAGAAGCTGGTCGAGTCTCCCGCAGATATTCTGGTCGTATCGGCCAAGCCCGCTTCCCGGAGTTTCAAGGGGTGTGATGAATGAGCTGATAAAATTGACACCCAGCGATTTCAGCCTGTCAAGCTCTGCCGGCCTGACCTGTCCTGTCCCGAATCCTGAATAGCTGTCATTGTACCAAAGGCCCACTCCATAAAAATCAGTGCCGTTGCTGTGTTTGAGATATCTTTTGTTGTCGGCAACCACAACCGGTCCCTTTCTGGAAGACCCGACAGCTGTGAACGTGTGACGGGCTGAGGTAAACTCGCCGCCCATGTCACGGATCTTCACTGTATAACTCCAGGTTCCGGCCTCATCAGGAGAAAACCTCAGCTTCCACAAGGTACCACCTGAATAATAATAAAATCCCGGTATTTTCCATACCTTTCCCGATGGAGCCACGAATTCGGCCATGATGTCTATTTCTTCAGGATCGAACGGATTGACATACAGGTTTCCATTGTTTATATTGAAGGATACCTCAAATTTCTCAAATAGTCCGACGGTATCGGGCCTTTGTCTCATATCAAGCATTTCCGGCTTTTTTTGGGCCGTAAGGTTGAAATGAAGGATTGAGACAAAAACTAATAATAAACTGATGTTCTTTCTCATATCTGCCGGGTTATTTCATTTTTTCCAGTTCGGCTATTTTAGTGAACATAGCCTTGAATGTTGCCCACGGGGTAAAATCAGGATTTTTGGGATGGGCAGCCCCGACCGCCCTGGCTGACAGGTTGCCGTAGAAACCGTCCATGAAGCCGCCTGTATCCATCCAGGTGGTCTGTACCATTCCATAATATCTTGGTCTCATTTCAGGCGTGGCATATTTTCTCCATCTCGCCATATCTTCAGTCTGTATCACTGCTGTCGCCGGGGTTCTCCACGGACAGGTGACCACCCTGAAGCCCTTCATTGCAAAATAGACGGCAGTCTGATCCGGCCTTTCGTAATGCCAGTCGCATATTACCACATCTTTTGGTATCATGTCGATGGCCCTCCATGTATAATTGTATGCTGCTTCCCAGAATCCCAGGCCGGTTATCTTTCCTTCCAGGAGCCGGTCGCCCCAGATCCACAATTCCCTGCCCCTGGTTGCAAGATGGTTCCTGACGCGAATAACCTCTCCTGCAAAAAGTTCAGCTTTGTCTATTCCCTGGCAGCGCGGGCACTTATCATCACCCAGGTAAAAGACCTCGTCCATGCCCGCATGAAATGCATCTGCCTCATAAACATCGCATAGCTCGTCAATTACGGCAAAAAGCACTTTATGTACATCCGGATGAAGCGGACAATAGCTTTTGCAATACAGGAAATCGTCATTTGGCCAAACATATTTCTCCGGCATTTTGATATGGGGAGTTTCATCAAATTCAGGGAAATGCTTGAGAAGGTTCCCCGTTTTGTTCGACCACGATTGGTGGCCAAGCAGGTTGATCTGTGGAATTATCCTGAACTTATTCTTTTTACATACAGCCACGATCTTTTTTATATCATCCCTTGAAAGGGCACCCGAATCGCTCAGCTGGGGATAGGTCTTGAACTGGTAATTATAATCGCCCAGCAGCAAAAGGGTGTTTACCCCGCGCGGAACCAGCTCATCGCTAATGAACTTAACGAATCTGTCCAGTTCAGAAGGTGACGGAGAATTGATGCAAAAACCCTTTACCGGAAAAACACTATCATCAGAGTACTGGGCCTTAATATCTACCTGACTGAAAAACAGCAGGGTAATCGCCGAAACAAGGCATAGTGCCATCTTCAACCGGAAAGAGGTGATTTTTTGTGCCGGCTGAAATGCGCAGGACAGAACTTCATTGTCGTAAGTTTTTGTTAAACAGGCATGTTTCATGACAATATGATTTAATGGATTAATTGAAATTTACCGAAACAGGTACATTGCATGGTGCTGATAAATTAGCACCAAGGTTTCAGGAAAGGCATCACCATTTACCGTACTAACGCCTCCCATTCCTTCACCGCATGGATTTATCTGCCCAGAAGAATATTGGTGACTTCGATGGAAGGCACATTTTGGTCATCCACTATCCCGAAAGATCCCGACTTATAGTTCCAGTTTGCGTATGCCACCCCATGCTCTCTGAAAATAGAGACCATGTCCCGGTACCATGCCAGTTTGGCTTCCGGGAAAAAATTCTCGTAAACCCCGAATTCGCCGCAGTATAATTGCAGCTTTGTCCTTCTGGCTGCTTCAAATGGTTTTCTCATCATGTATTCAAGAGTATCGCGGTTGTACACTCTCTTCATTGCCCTTTCAAGCTCCCTGGCTCCCGATGCTTTCATCTCATCGGGAATTACGGGATCACTTACAATCTGCCCCGGATAACTGACCCTGGCACGGAAGTTTTTAAGCTGGGTCCAGCCGGCCTGGTAATGAGTAAGGAAGAAAGGTTCATAAAAATGGTAGCTCAAAATGAGGTTTGTGTCACCCGCCGGTATCCGCAGCTGATCAAAAGTGTCTGCGGATTGCCATTTGTTCGATCCCAGGACTATGACCCTGGCCGGTTCCCAGGTTCTGATCGAATCAACAAGGCGCATAAGCAGCCGGTTCCACTGCTCCGGATCATCGGCAACAGGTTCATTCATGGGTTCATACGCCACCATTGCCGTGGGCCATTCCTTAAGAAAAGCGGAAAGATCCTTCCATAGAGCTATGAATTTATCCTGTTCGGCAGGCTCTGTCCAGAGAGGTTTAACATCGGCATTGAAATAATGCGAGCGAAGGATGTGTAAATCAATAATAACCCTCAGTCCGGCATCATGACACCACGTGATGCAATTCTTCATCAGGGCGAATGCATCATCATGCCGCTTTCCCGATTCATCCCACATCTGTTCCTCGTCGATGGGCAGCCGTATATGATCAAACCCAAGGGAATCGATGTACCTGACATCCTTCTCGGTGAAGAATCTTTCCCTCTGTTCGCCCCTGGCACTGCTCTGCGACAGCCAGTGAGCTATATTTGTACCTTTTTTTATCCTGAATGATTCACCTTTGAAGGGATCAGATTTACCGGGGTCCTTCCTGTCCTGGCATCCGGATAAAACCAGAACAGCGATCAGGAATGAGATTGAACAAAATAAGATTTTTTTCATAGGAACAGGTTTTAGTGTTTTTTTAAATCGCGGATCAGTATAATCAGGGCTGATCCGTCCGGTCAGTTCTTTTCCCAACAGAATTGCAGCTCTGCAGGGAACAGGTTCTATCAGCCAATTTAAGACTTAAATTGCAATATACCTAACCACCTGCTGAAAAACATACCGGGCCGGCAATAAAACAACCATTTGGAAACAGGTTCCCGCTTTCTGCAGGGTTTTTCTGAACCTGTTTTCCTGTATCCGTCAGAGGTAAATCATCCGTATACAGCAATTCATCCGGGGCAAACTTTAAATATTATTTGGCCCTTGCCAGGCAGACATGCCGGCCTCATCAATGATCCGGAAGCAGTACGAATCGTGTGATCCGCCGGGCTGTCCGGCTCATTTTTCCTCATGATCACTCCTGGCATCGTCCAGGGCTTCAGTCATGACTTTTGTCACCCTGTCGTCAACCTCCTCAACCAGATCTATCCTGAGCGGATTGGTCAGCCTCTTCTTCCACTCCAAGACCGGGGCATAAGGCGTCGGGGTCTTGTCCGTTTCCAGGATAACATACGCCCACCTTTCACTGAATATGTTCCCCTTCATGGCCGGTACAACCTGCTGCATGTTCGATGACAGAAACGTGTGCGACAGACCACGGGCCCAGTAAACCCAGGGGCCGGCAGTGATATAAAAAAACGGGTTCAGCACCCTCAACGGTGACTCCAGGCCAGTATTCGAGTAACTCAGCTGGATCCCTGCGAATCCTATTCCCGTCTCCCTGCTGAAAAAAAGAACCCACGGAACATCTGCCTCCATCTTAAGATCAGTGAAATCAGGAATGTGCTCAATATCATATATTATAACCGAATCCCTAACTACGTCATACCAGGCTGCATGGGTGATCATTTCCCTTTTTATGACCATCTCTGCATTCCTGAGTGCAAGAGCCTGGATAGTCTCCCTGATACGCATACTGGTGCTGCTTATGAAATAGGGAACACCCGGATAAAACTCATACCGCACCGAGGCTTCTACCTCCGGAACCTTACGCATCTCCCCCCATACATCGCTGCGAGCAATAACGCTCCCGGAAAGACTCATGACATTCGACGGAGGATTCCAGTCTGCAGTATGAGTCCATAATCTGGGCGGAGGGTAAATATCCGGGTTCCAGTGCATCGCACCGTTAGTCTCGCTCCTGTGATAAAGAGGCGATTCCGGCTTGCTCTTAAGTACGATCTGATCCAGATGACCCGAATTAGGATGAAGCATGACCGAAATCACACTGTTTTCCACCTGAAGCCCCGGAGATTCCCCCTGCACGCGAAGATCTGTCAGATAAATCTTGCCCGTGGCTTGCGGATTATTGTAAAATATAAGATAAACCTTGCTGGTCCTTGCCGGTACATCGGCCAGAAATGCTACACGGGCTGTTACCGTAGGAAGCCACAGCGGAGCCCCCCGTGTCGGTTTGCCGTCCTTGTCAGGGCTGAGATCATCTTCCTTCAGGTATTCCATCCGGTCATAAACCTGTGAGGGAACCTCGCTAAGCGCATGGGTCACAGGATCGACCCCAACAACGCGTATGTCACGCTCCAGCTGCTGGGCCTCATCTGCATAAAAGGCCAGCAGAACCTCCACCGGCTCACCCTTCCTGCTTATCCCTGCGGTCTCACTCAGAATAACCGATTTATAGCCCTTCCAGTCCTTGCTGTAAACCCCCGCACCCAGCGGAGCCCTGACCACCCTGGTCCCGGTAAGCCTCGTGTCTGAAGCCGAAGACCCGGCATCCTTCTTCATCCGAACCGAAAGACTAACCGTATAATCCTTCCCAGGTTCCCATCTTACCCACCCGGTAACCTGGAAATTCCTGTACAGCGTCCGGTCCTGTGACAAATTGTAACCCGAAGGCGGCCGGATGGGAATTGTCGGCCGGCTTAAATCCGAAAAATCTGCCGCACGACGGATATCCACTGCTCGCAGAGCCTTCCCGTCAACTGACGCCTCGACCTCAATCATCGACTCCCGGGGAAGCTCTATCTCAGCCCGGAAATGATAAAAGGGAATACCCGGAACAGGGTAGTTAAGCTCTAACGACCGGATATCCAGCTGACCATCCGGCTTAACCTTCTGAGCCTGCACAACAGAAGTAAAGAGCATTGATATAATAAACACGGTTAAAATACCGGCTGGAATTCTGTCGGGATTCTTCATGATAAAATGAATTTAAAACCCGGGATGATTCGGGACGATTCGTTATTTTTCTTTTTCAAGCTCATTCATTCTCTGAAACATGGCCCTGAAAGTATCCCACGGGGTATATGCAGGATTTTCCGGATGGACCGCCCTTCTGGCCGTCTCCGTAAGATTACCCTGAAAGCCGTCGATGAATGAACCATTATCCATCCACGTGGTGGCTACCATCCCATAATATCGCGGTTTCATCTCCGGTGTGGCATATTTACGCCAGCGCGCCATGTCATCCGTCTGAATAATCGCTGTCGACGGAGTCCGCCACGGGCAGGTGACAACCCTGAAGCCCTTCATCGCAAAATATACAGCCGACTGATCGGGCCTCTCATAATGCCAGTCGCAGATAACTACATCCTTCGGTATAAGATCTACAGCACGGTAGGTGGAGTTAAACGAGGCCTCCCAGATCCCGTAACCCGTCGTACGACCGTCAATCAAACGGTCGCCCCAGATCCACAACTCACGGTTCTTACTCTTTAAATGATCATAAATCCTGCGTACTTCATCGGCAAATAGCTGCGCCTTGTCATAGCCCCGGCACCTCGGACACCTGTCATCGCCTATGTAAAAAACCTCATCCATCCCGCCATGAAAAGCGTCGGCTTCATATACGTCGCATATCTCATCAATCACGGCAAACAATACCTTGTGAAGATCCGGGTGAAGCGGACAATAACTCTTGCAATACAGACCCCCCTCGGCAGGTGAAACCTTCCTGGCATCTTCTACCTTTATGTGAGGAGTTTCATCAAACTCAGGAAACGTCTTCAGCAGAATCCCAACATTGGTGCCCCATGACTGATGACCTAGCAGATTTATCTGAGGAATGATCCTGATCTTGTATTTCTTACAGGCCGATACTATTTTCTTTACCTCGCTCGTGGTGAGTGCAAGTGAATCGGCAAGCTGTGGATAACTCCGGAACTTGTAATTCAGAGCCTCCAGCAGAAAAAGTGTATTGACGCCACGTGGCGCAAGCTCATCGCCAATGAACTTCACAAACCTGTCTACATCCTTGGGACGCGGAACCTCGATGCTTAATCCTTTGACCTGAAAAACAGCATTGTCGTTATACTGGGCCGTCGTTCTGCCCGGCAAAAGCAACAGCAGCAAAATAAAAGGAATGAACTGGATCTTTCGTTTCATTGTATTAAGGATTTTGTTACTAATGTGCCTGAATATTCCGGTCATGAAATTTACTGGCGGCATTCGGTAAACCACCGGTAAAACCTGTCTGACAACAGTCTGTTACTAAGTGTTCACAGTAATCAAATTTTGATTACTGTTGTAATATCAAACAGCTATCAGTAAAAATAAACAATTTTATCTGATATCATTGTAGCCACCTGTGGCAATTTTGCTTTTCGCCTTTTCAATTAACAAAAATTAACTGCGCAAAAAAAATAGTATATTGCACGTTCTTTTCCGGATTTTGTTGTACTAAGACAATATTTCCATGAAACGACCGGCCTTATCATTCTATTCCGGCAAATATAAAGTTGCTTTGTTAAAATGGTTATGGCTCATCATCCTGGTTATTGCCACCTCCGGGGGTAAGGACATCAAGTTGTTTAAACCGGTGCCTGCCAGCAAGTCAGGAATAACTTTCAAGAATGTCATTACCGAAAATGTGCACCACAACGCCCTTACCCATGAAAATCTCTATAACGGAGGGGGTGTGGCCGTCGGGGATATTAACAATGACGGGCTTGACGATATCTTTTTCATTTCAAACATGGGTTACAACAAGCTTTACCTCAACCTGGGCAATTTCAAATTCAGGGACATAACCGATATTGCGGGTGTAGCCGGCAGACCAGGCTGGAAAACGGGTGTAACCATGGTCGACATCAATGGCGATAACCTTCTTGATATTTACGTCTGCTACTGCACAAAGGAAACGGTTGAAGGGAGGAGGAATGAACTTTACATTAACCATGGTGATCTGAAATTTACTGAAGAAGCTGCCAAATGGGGTATTGATGTACCGACTTACTCAACCCTTGGTGCATTTTTTGATTATGACCTTGACGGCGATCTCGACATGTTCCTTGTCGCTACCAACACGAAGGTACTGAGGGGAATGGAGTTTGAGAGTGCCAGGGTTGATGACGACCCCTATGCCGGAGACAAGCTTTTCCGCAATGACGGTGATCATTTTACCGAAGTGACAAGTCAGGCAGGGATCATTTCAACCGGGATCGGATACGGTCTGGGAATTGCCATTGCAGACATAAACAAGGATGGCTGGCCTGATATTTACATCACAAACGATTACATCGAGCCTGACTACCTCTATATCAACAACGGCGACGGGACCTTCACCAACAGGATGACCGAGCATGTCCTGCACAACTCGCAATCGGCCATGGGCAATGAAATAAATGATTTCAACAACGATACCTGGCCCGATATAATCACCGCCGACATGCTGTCGGAAGACAACAGGAGACTCAAGCTTCTGTACGGACAGGAAAATTATCTGGAATATGCCCTGCAGGTAATGCAGGGATTTTATCATTCCACAATGCGCAATATGCTTCAGCTCAACAATGCCAACGGCACTTTCAGTGAGATCGGACAGCTTGCATGCGTATCCAACACCGACTGGAGCTGGGCCCCGCCCTTTGCCGATTTTGACAACGACGGCTGGAAGGATCTTTTTGTAACCAACGGCTATTTCAGGGATTATACCGACCGTGATTTCCTCAAGATGAAAAATGACTACTATCTTGAAAAATCCAAGACCAAGGAGCCTGCAGACACTTTCTGGCTCACCAGTTTCATGACCTCCACCCCTGTTCACAACTATATTTTCAAGAATAACAAAGACCTTACATTCACCGATAAAAGCAAGGTCTGGGGATTTGCAAAGAAAGGTTTTTCAAACGGAGCAGCCTATTCGGACCTTGATAATGACGGTGATCTGGACCTGATTGTCAGTAACCAGAATGAAACAGCCTCCATATTCCGGAACATGATCCGTGAACATAATCCCAAAGCCAACTATATAAGCATCAGGCTTAAAGGACCCGGAAAGAATACGGCAGGCCTGTGCAGCAAGATTTACCTTTACACAAAATATGGTGTTCAGTATCAGGAACAGATGCCCTCAAGAGGCTACCAGTCATGTGTGACAACCCAGCTTCATTTCGGACTGGCTGATGCTGAAATAATAGATTCCATCAGGGTGGAATGGCCGGGAGGCAATGTTAATCTGTTAACAGAAGTCGGGGTAAACCAGATTATAACCATTGAATGGCACGACCAGAACAGAAGGTTCATACCTGAACCGCCGCCGGAAAGGCTGTTTATCCCCGTTGAATCAATTGTTCCGTATGAACATACCGAATACGGTTCAAATGATTTCAGCAGGCAGCCGCTGCTTACCTCGATGCTTTCGCCCGTTGGCCCGGTAATGGCCACTGCCGACGTAAACGGCGACGGATTGACCGATATTTATGTGGGTGGTACAATCGAAAGCCCGGGGAAACTGTTTATCCAGGGTGATGACGGCTATTTCAGGCCTTCACGGTTTTTTAATTTTCCCGAGGATCTCAACTGCACCGACGGTGATGCTGTCTTTTTTGATGCCGACAATGACGGTGACCAGGATCTGTACATAGCCAGCGGAGGATATCATGAATACGACGTACGGGACAGGGCTTTGCAGGACCGGCTTTACATCAATGACGGCACAGGAAAATTCAAAAAGGCGGCCGGCGCCCTCCCCCCGATGCTGACATCAAAATCGTGCGTGCGTCCCGTCGACATTGACAAGGACGGTGACATCGACCTGTTTGTAGGAGGCTGGGTAATGCCGGGTGAATATCCGCTTCCCCAGGAAAGCTTTATCCTTCTGAACGACGGTAATGGCAAGTTTGTTAATGCCGCACCGGCGATGATCCCGGCTCTTTCAAAGGGAGGAATGATTACCGATGCTGCATGGGCCGACATTAACAACGATTCATGGCCCGATCTGATAACGGTCGGGGAATTTATGCCGATACGTGTTTTCTTAAACGACAACGGGAAGATCCTCAGGGAAGCAACCAAAACCTGGTTTGACGTTCCGGAAACCGGATTCTGGAACAAGATCACCGTTTGCGATTTTGATCACGACGGAAACCCGGATTTTATTGCAGGCAACTTCGGACTGAATTCACAGCTCAAGGCATCCGTAAAGGAACCTATTGAGCTTTATTTCAAGGACTTTGACAACAACGGCACCATAGATCCCATAATTACATATTATATCCTTGGTCAGTCATATCCATTTCCCAGCAGGAATGAATTCCTAACCCAGATGCCTTCAATGCGGAACAAATTCCCAACCTATGCTTCCTACGCCGATGCCAAGCTGACAGACATATTCTCCCCCGAAGATCTTCAGTCCGCAACAAAATATACAGCCACTGAACTCAGAACACTGGTGTTTAAAAACACCGGTTCAAAATTCGTAAAGAGCCTGCTTCCGATGGAGGCCCAGTTTGCCCCTGTCTATGCAATTGAAATACTTGACTACAACAATGACGGGAACGAGGATATTATCCTGGCCGGAAACAAGAATGCCATGTGTGTGCGCCTGGGGGTTATGGATGCAAGCTACGGCCAGCTTTTTGAAGGCGACGGAAAAGGTAATTTCAAATTTGTCCCCCAGCCGGTTTCGGGATTGAACATGGTAGGCGACGTAAGGTCCCTAAAAGTGCTGACGATAAAGGACCATCAGTTTCTTCTTGCAGGCATCAACAACATCGGTATTGTCACTTATTTTCTTGACAATACTTCCTCGGGGAAAACATCGGGTGTTTCAACCCGGCCGAAACAGCCGTAAACCTAACTTTTGTGACAATCAAGCGACCCGAAGTATATATGTATAACAAAGAAAGAATCAATGGTTCCAACGGGGGTAGTTAAACCTGGATCATTGATTAATCCCTTCACCGGTATGTTATAAACCCAGGGCCGGAATACAGGCTGCCGCAATGGGATATTCATCAAACCCGGAGCCGGTAACCTGCAGAAAAATAACAGGAAAACATACTAACTTCATTCACCTGGCAATTAATAATTGTCAGGAGTTTATATTGAAGTACGTAAATACCCTCTTAAAGGGAAAATTTCTCAATATTCTTACCTCCCGGGATGTTTTTTAAAGCAACATCAGATAATGGACCTTTCAGTGAAAAAATATCTCATCGTCTCTTTCGTGTAATCTAATCACTTTTAGCATCGTCCAGGGCTTCAGTCATGACTTTTGTCACCCTGTCGTCAACCTCCTCAACCAGATCTATCCTGAGCGGATTGGTCAGCCTCTTCTTCCACTCCAAGACCGGGGCATAAGGCGTCGGGGTCT
>Ga0302249_1001175_pt1 | contig 19380 bp, 14 predicted proteins | sample AAG_UR_Val_MG_FD_193531 | JGI IMG/M metagenome (GOLD analysis project Ga0302249, IMG submission 193531) | Enriched activated sludge microbial communities from anaerobic digester in WTTP, New Holstein, Wisconsin, United States - AAG_UR_Val | ecosystem: Engineered > Bioreactor > Anaerobic >... | reverse complement strand
AACTATAGAACTTTATAGCCATCCACCAATAATAGCGATCAGGGAGGAAAGCTTGAGATGAGAAAACAGGAAATCGACTTCATTTTAGGAAAAATGCTCGACTCCCACGGCAATGTATCGGATCTGAACATCACTGTGGGCAAGCCTTTTCAGGTCGAGGCTTCCGGACAGTTGACCGGGGTGGAACTCGATCCGCCCCTTAATAAACTGACGCCCTTCCAATCGGAAATATTCGCCATGAACCTGATCAATCAGGACCGCCGCCTCACGGAAACCCTCATTGCCGAAGGCTCCTGCGACTCGTCCTACGAACTGCCCGGCAAGGCCCGTTTCCGCGTCAACATCTTCTCCCAGCGAGGAAATTACTCCATCGTCCTTCGTAAGCTGGAGACCCGGATTCCCACCTGTGAGGATCTGAATCTCCCCGGGGCCTTCTACAAGATGGCGGAGGAAAAGAACGGGATCATCCTGGTAACCGGGGCCACGGGAAGCGGGAAATCCACCTCCCTGGCCGCCGTCCTGGACAAGATCAACGACACCAAGTCCGTTCACATCGTCACCCTGGAGGACCCCGTGGAATTTTCCCATCCCCACAAGAAGGCGACCTTCAACCAGCGGGAAATGGGAAATGATTTCGACACCTTCGCCAGTGGTCTCCGGGCGGCGCTCCGCCAGGCCCCGAAGGTCATTCTCGTCGGGGAAATGCGGGACCGGGAGACGGTGGAAATCGGCCTGTCCGCCGCCGAAACGGGCCATCTGGTCGTCAGCACCCTCCATACCGTGGACGCCGGTCAGACCATCAACCGCATCCTCGGCATGTTTTCCACGGAGGAGGAAACCCAGATTCGCATCCGCCTCGCCGATACGGTCCGCTGGATCGTCTGCCAACGCCTCCTGCCCAAGGTCGGCGGCGGCCGGGTGGCGGCCTTCGAGATCATGGGCTCCAATCTCCGGATCAAGGATACCATCCTTCACGGCGAATCGGAGGGAAAAACCTTCTATGAAATCATCCAGGCCAGCAAGGCCTTCGGGATGATCACCTTCGACGACTACATAGTGGAGCTTTACGAGAAAGGCCTGATCACCGAAGAAACCGCCCGGGCCTATGCCTCCAACAAGGGCATCGTCGGCCGGGGCATCGATTCCGTGAAGAGCACCAAAGGCGAGGCGACCACGGAACTTGGCAAGCTTGCCATCGACAAGGACTACGGAAAGCAGAAACCTAAATGGCCGTAATCACGACGCAGCGCATATCGCCGGCGAACAACCAGGACAAGATCCTGGCAGGCGGGGGCATTTATCTAAACTCTCGATATTTTCTTAAGGGGGACGGACGAAACCAATGGAAGAGCAGAAGACTTTGGCCAAAGACGTAGCAGCGGCGGATTACAACGCCTCGGATATGCCCTTCGACTTCGTCGAGGAGGGGGCGCAAACCGCTCTGATCTGTGAAGCCGACGGGTCGGTGCGGGAAAAGATCGTTGCCGACATGAAGGCGGCGGGATACCAGACCAGCGAGGCGGCAAACGCCCGGGACGCCTTGAAAAAGACCCGGTTTCACGTTTACGACGTCGTGGTCGTAAATGAACGCTTCGACGCGGACAACCCCGACGCCAACGACATTCTCGTGTATTACGAGGCCCTGCCCATGACTACGAGGCGCCGGTCCTTCCTGGTCCTGCTCACGGATAGATACCGCTCCTCGGACAACATGGCGGCCTTCAACAAAAGCGTCAATCTCGTGGTCAATTTAAAGAACATCGACGATTTCACGGCGATTTTCAAACGGGCTTTCGCCGACAACACCGCCTTTTACCACGTCTTCCGGGAAACCCTGAAAAAGATGGGTAAAGCTTGAGGATTTTTTTGCTCAGGTGGAGGAATCCTTCCGGGCGTTATCTTTCTCCTCCAGGGCCCGCTGGGCATCGGCAAGGTAGAGGAGATAAAAAGGATTTTGCGGTTCCGCCGTGACGGCCCTCTGAAAGGCCGCCACGGCTTTTTCGTGGTGTCCGGCCCCGGCCAGGGCATTGCCGAGGCGGTTGCAATACGCGGCGGTGAATTCCGGCCGGAGCGACATGGCCGTTTCATAGGCAGCCACCGCCGCCTCGATGTCGCCCCGGGCAAGGAGCAAATCGCCGGCAAGCAGGTGGTGGGCCGGTTCGGCGGCGTCTTCCCGGATGCACAGCGCCGCCATCCGGATCGCCGGCTCGATATGACCCGCATCGCGGTAAACCACCGCCAAACGACCATAATAGGCGGCAGATGAAAGCGGTTCGATCTCTCCGGCCCGCCGATAGGCCGCTTCTGCGGCGTCGAATTCCTCTCCCGCCGCCAGGGCGTTTCCCAGCCGGCAGCAGGCCATGGCGTCGTCGGGCTCCAGCTCCGTCATCCGGCGAAAGACCGCCACGGCCTTGGCAACTTCCCCGGTCTTCAGATAGGCATCTCCCAGGTCCCCCATCAGGGCGTAGTCTTCCGGCTGGGCAGCCATGGCGTGTTCGCAGATTGCCACGAGACGATCATAGCGTCCTTCCCGCTTGAAGATCCGCACCAGTTCGTCGAAGGCGAATCCCGTAAAAATCTTGCGCTGGAGTTCCTTTTTTAGAAGCGCTTCAAAGCAGGCCACCGCCTCATCGAGAAAACCGCCGTCGTGATAGGCCCAAGCCAACTTCAGGACGAAGGAGTCCTCGCCGGGATGGCGGGCCACCAGCCGCCGTAAGATTTCGATCGCGTCGCCGCAGCGACCCGCCTCCAGACAATCTTCAACAAGGATCTGAAGTTCCTCGGAATTCAGATCCTCCCACCGAGGGTTGCCGTCCCTATCATCTATCTTCATCGGTTCGCAACCCGTAAATATGCGGATTTCAGGCCGGGAATTATCACTCTTCTTTCTCGTCGCACCGGAGGCGATGGTGAAAAGAACCCTGCCATCCTTCCTACGGAAAAAGGCCCCGGCTTGTAGCCGAGGCCTGTGTTTATAACTGTTTCAGCAATCACCACCCCGGCTTAGCAGGCGGAGCAGGAACCACAGCCACCGCCGCTGCCCGCCGCCAGATTGGAGGTCAGTTTGAACCCCGACCCCATGGCACCGGTAATGAAATCTACGGTGATCGGCCGGACCTCTTCGTAAAGGGACTTGTCGATCAGGAAGGTCAGGCCGTTATCCTGGACCACTTCGTCGGTTTCTTTTGGCTCATCCAGAGCCATCCCCAGATTGGGGCCGCCTCAACCGGCCGTCATAATGATCCGGATCGTCTGGATAGCCTTGTTCTGCAGGAATTCCTTGATGACTTCCGTTGCTTTTTCGGTTACTTGAAACATTTTGATCCTCCTTGTCAAATCTTATCGGACCGCTAACCTATATACGGGACCAGCGTTTGTCAATCATAAACTCCGGAAAATATTTTCTGCCGGTCCGGTTATCCGTAGCCTAACCTCCGGCAGGCGAGATATTGCGCCCTCGAACGCTCAGGACGCCAACTGGAAGCCCTTTTCCCTGAACAGCCGCAGGCAGGCATCCACGACCTCGGGATCGTAAAGGAGGTCCCGGTTCTCTTCGATCTCCGCCAGCCCCTCCTCCAGGGCCCGCGCCGGGCGGTAGGGACGGTAAGAGATCATGGACTCCACCACGTCGGCCACCATCAGGATCTTCGCCTCGATAAGCAGTTCGTCGTCCCTGAGCCCCCGGGGGTAGCCCGAACCGTCCAGTCGCTCATGATGCTGCCGGATGATCTCGGCAATAGGCCAGGGGAAATCGATGTCCTTGAGGATCTCGAAGCCGGACTCCGCGTGGTTCTTCACGAGGCTGAACTCGATGTCCGACAGCTTCCGCGGCATGCTGAGGATCTCCGCCGGCACGGATATCTTGCCGAGATCGTGAATGACGCTGGCCAGCCGGACGGAGTTTTTCTGTTCGCAGCTCAGCTCCATTTCCTCGGCGATGGCGCCGGCCAATTCGGCAACGCGGCGCTGATGGCCGGCAGTATATGGGTCCCGCGTTTCCACCGTCACAGCCATCGCCCGCACCGTCGCTTCAAGGGATTTGATGATACGCTCCATGCTCAGTTTGCGATCGGTGATATCCTGGCTCATGCCTTCGTAATAGCGGATGTTGCCCTGCTCGTCCCGAACCGCCTGGAAGGTCAGGGAGACCCAGATGGGGGTGCCGTCCTTGCAACGTTGCTGGACCTCAAAATCCTTTACGTAACCCTGCCTGTCGATGAGGTGGAGGATCTTCTCCCGGTCCTTGGGATAAACATAGAGTTGGTGGGCAACGTCAGTCATCTTGGCGATGAGTTCCTCGGGAGAGGCATAACCCAGCATCCGGGCCATGGCCGGATTGGCCATTAAGAAGGCGCCTTCCGGCGTGGAACGGAAGATCCCGTCCTGAACGCCCTCGAAGATCGTCCGGTACTGCGCTTCGGCCTGGCGCAGGTCCTCCTCCGACTGCATGCGTTGGGTAATGTCTTCATTGGTCCCTTCATAGTAAAGGATGTTGCCCTCCTCATCTTTTACCGTATGGGCATTGATGGAAATCCAGAATTTGCTCCCGTCCCGCCGATAGAGTTGCGCAACGAAACCATTGACCATGCCCTTTTCCGTCAGGACTTGCTTCAGCCGCTCCCGGTCTTCGGGATGAACGTAGAGCTGTTGCCCGATATTGGTGATGGCGTTGATCATCTCCTCCTGGGAATCGTAGCCGAACATCCGGTAAAAGGCCGGGTTCACGTTCAGATAGCGTCCTTCGGGCGTGGTCCGGTATATTCCCTCGACGGCGTTTTCATAGATCTGGCGATACTTCTCTTCACTGGCGATCCATTTCTTCTCGGCCACCCTAAGCTCGGTAACATCCTCCGATATCCCCAAAAGATAAAGCGCCTCCTCCTTTTCATCCATGATGGGGATCTTCTTCGTATGGAGGATCCGCGTTCCCAGATCCCGGGTTTCGATGGATTCGTCGCGAATGTCCACCAGGGTCTTCCCGGCGAGGGTCTCCCGATCCTTGGCGGTAAAAAAATCCGCCTGCTCCCTGGGGAAAAAATCGTAATCGTTTTTGCCGATCAAATCGTCCCGGCTAATTCCCAGCAATTTTTCCCCGGCCCGGTTGAACCGGACAAAGTTCAGGGTTTTTGCGTCCTTGACAAAGATCATGTCGGGGATGTTCTCGATGACGCTGGCCAGAAACTCCTCCTCCTTCCGCAGCTTCTCCTCCTTGGTCCGCAGTTGCTCATACACGGCTTCGAGATCCAGGATCTTCTTCTCCAGCTTGCGGCACAGGGCTTCGTTGTGGCGGCGGAGAAATTCCATCTCCTCCTCCAGAGATGCCAGCACCGGTGATTTCTCCCGGTGCTTCTTGTTCAACAATTCCTCGAAGATGCCTATGAGGACCTCCGGCTCCTGGGGCTTGAGGAGGAAGCGATCGGCGCCGAGATCCAAGCCGAGCTCCTGATCCTCCTGCTGGGTATAGGTAGCCGTGTAAAAAACAAAGGGGATGCGATGCAGGCGCTCATTGGTCTTGCAGCGTCGGCACAGACCATATCCGTCCATAACCGGCATGAGGATGTCGCTGACGATGAGGTCCGGCGGAGATTGGAGGGCGGTCTCGAGGGCGGCGGCGCCGTTTTCCGCCTTCAAGACTTCAAAACCATGCGTTTTCAGCAAGATTTCGAGAAAATAGAGATTTTCCGCATTGTCGTCGACGATCAGCACCCTGTCCATGGCCGGTCACCTCCCTTCCCCGCCGTTCGCCCGGAGGAATAGCTGCCCTTCGACCTGTTGCATGAAGGTGTCGGGATTGATCGGTTTCTCGATATAGCCGTTGCAGCCCGCCGCGATCGTCTTCTCCCGATCCCCGGCCATGGCGTAAGAGGTAACCGCTACAATGGGTGTCCGCGCCAGCGCCGGCTTGGTCCTGAGCGTCCGGGCCACGGCATGGCCGTCCATGACGGGAAGCTGAATATCGAGGAGGATCAGGTCCGGCTGGACCTTCTCCGCCATCTCGATCCCCTCCCGGCCGTCCCTTGCTTCACACACCTCATAACCGTTCTTCTCCAAGATGAATTTCACCAGGTACAGGTTCTGCTCATTGTCCTCGATAACCAGAATCTTGCCTTTCATGTCTGACTCCTAATGCACCGGAATTGTAATCGTAACCTTCGTTCCCCGCTGCCATTCGCTCTCCACCCCGATCTCCCCGCCCAGGAGTTCCAAAAGTTTCTTGCAGATGGACAGCCCCAGACCCGTACCTTCATATTTGCGGCCCAACCCGGTGTCTATCTGACGGAACGGCTTGAACATCTCGTCGATCCGGTCCTTTTTGACGCCGATACCGGTATCGGCCACCCGAATCAGGTACTTGCCACCCTCGACCGCACAGGATACGGCAATGCTTCCTGTATCCGTGAATTTTACGGCATTGCTCAACAAATTCAAAATGATCTGTTCCACCCGGCGGGCATCGCTGTATAGCTCCCTCACCTCCGGGGCGATGGCGACCTCGAGGCGCAGACCCTTCTTTTCCGTAAGGGGCCGGAAAGTCTGCGCGATCTTGTCGATGGTCGCCCTCAGATCAAAGGTCTCACGGGAGACCTGGAGCTTGCCCGCCTCGATCTTCGATATGTCCAGGATATCGCTGATGAGCGCCAAAAGGTGGTTGGCGCTGGCGCGCACCATGCCAAGCTGCTTGCGCTGTTCGTCGTTGAGGGGTCCCACCAGGCCCTGGAGGAGGATGCCGGTGAAGCCGATGATGGAATTCAGGGGCGTTCGCAGTTCGTGGGACATAGTGGCCAGAAACGCGGATTTCATCTGGTCCGCCGCCTCGGCGTGTTCCTTGGCCTGCATCATTTCCATATTGCTCATCCGCAACTGTTGCGTCCGTTCCTCCACTAGGGCCTCCAGGTGGTCGCGATGCCTTTGGAGTTCCTGTTCCTTGGCCGTGAGGACCCGCTCGGTGCGGCGTCTCCTGACCAGGTTGAAGAAGAGGGCGGCGATGAGGGCGGCCTGGGCGGCAAAGATCAGCAGCGCCATGAGCACGATCCCACGGTTTTCCTCCCAAAATGATTTCTCCCGGTTGATCAGGACGCTGCCGGCGGGAATCAGGTCCGGGGAAATCCCCCAGCGCTCCACTACCCGCCAGTCGTACATGTTCCGTATTTCGGCATCGATTTTGAGGGGATACCGCGGCTTCCGGTCGGTAAGCATTTTCACGGCCGCCGCGGCCGCCGCCTTGCCGTATGCCTCCGCACTGGTGAGATGGCCGCCGAGGATGCCTAGGCCGAGGACGGTGTCGTAGAAGCCGAAGATCGGGGCATTCGCCCGGGGAGCGAGTTCCTTCATCACCTGGACGGTAGTGCAGGGATTGCCGTCCCGATCCCGGACATAGGTGAGGATCAGGATGGCGGAGTTTACCGGGGTGAGGGAAAGACGGTCGGCCAATTCCCGGGGGGGCACGCCGTCGAGGTAGGAGACATCCCGGGGCCAGCGGATTCGTTCCACGGCCCGGCGGGTCCTCTCCCGGTAGGTTAGGTCGTCCTCGCCCTGGCCGGACACCACGAAGAGACGTTCCGTCCGGGGGAAAAAGAGCCTGATCCGCTCGATGGTGCCGGCAATGTCGGAAGTGCTTTCAACCAGACCCGTTTTTTCCCCGGCCAGGATCCCCGGAATCTGGTCCTTGCCGGGAAGGAGGTATAATTTCGGGACGCCGGGAAAGAGCTCTTCGCCATGAGACAACAGAAAACCGCTGCCGGCCGGCATGACACCGATGACAAGATCGATGCCCAAATAACGGTACTTCGCCCGGAGCAAATCCCGAAAGATGATGAGAAACTCCGGATCGGCCAGTTTCCTGCCGTCCATATACTCGTAGCTCATCTTGGCCGGCGGGGAAAGAACCTTATGGATGCTGTCGCTGAAGGCATGATCGAGGGAGTTGAACCACTGGGTGACGTAGGGCTGGGAGGTAATGATCAGGATATGCGCGCCGTCCTCCTTTTTGCCGGCCGGCGGTTTCCCTTCGGAAGCCGGCGCCGGACTCCCCAAACCGAGGAGAATCAGGAGAGGCATGAGGAACAAAACAGCTCGTATTTGTTGCTTATATTGCATGCTGGGTAATCAATTTATGAAAAAGGTAATCTCGACCTGTTTTAAAATTCCCAGTTCAAATTTACCAATACATCTATCATCTCCCTAAATCTACTTATTATTTCTAATTGAACCTTGGCATCTGGCGATTATTCTCGCCAAAATAACGGCTCAGCGAATCCAAGAGATAATGTAACATTCCGGTTGGCATGACACACAGCAGGAGATTTATAAAGTAATTATGATGACTTTTTACGAGTTCATCAATTATATCAGATGGGAAACGCTTCGGGAACGACTAATTCCTTCCCCGGCGGCGGGGAAGATCGAAACAGTTGAAAAATCCGCGTATTCATTCTATAGGCATCTGCCCGGCAGGAAAAAGGAAAGGAAACCGACATGGAACCCGATCGCAAAGACAACTATCTGCTGCGCGTTATCAGCGATGACGGCGGCATTCTGGGGCTGGCCTGCGACACGACGGCCCTGGTGGAGGAGGCCCGGCGGTTGCACGGCACCTCGGAAACGGCGGCGGCAGCCCTGGGCAGGACCCTGACGGGAGGGGCGCTCATGGCCGCCCTCCTGAAGCGGGACCAGCGGCTGGCCATCAAGATCGAAGGCAACGGACCGCTGCGGAAGATCATCGTCGAAGCGGACAGCGACGGCACGCTCAGGGGATTTGTAGGCGACCCCACCGTCGCCCTGCCGCCCCGGGGGGAAAAGATCGACGTCGCTGGGGCCGTGGGGAAGGAAGGGCTTCTCACCGTCATGAAGGACCTGGGGGCCAAGGAACCATACAGTGGCATCGTCCGGCTCCGGACCGGGGAGATCGCCACGGATCTGGCCCATTATTTTGCCGAGTCGGAGCAGATTCCCACGGCCATGGCCTTGGGCGTCCATGTCGATCCATCCGGAGCCGTCAGCGCCGCCGGGGGATTTCTGATCCAGACCCTCCCCCCGCCCGACGCGGCGCGGGTGGATCGCCTTGCCGACCGGATCGGCGGGCTGGACCCCGTCACCCGGATGCTCCGAAACGGCTGTACGCCTGAGACGATCCTGGCAACCATCTACGGTGATATCCCCTATCGACTCCTGGAGAAAAAGGCCCTCATCCTCCGATGCACATGCAGCCGAGACCGGATCGAGCGGGTCCTCATCTCTCTGGGGCCGCAGGAGATTTCCGCCCTCATCGCCGATCCCGGAGAAGCCTCCGTAACCTGCGAATTCTGCCGGGCCGCCTATCATTTCCGGCGTCAGGATCTGGAACAGCTCCGGGCGGAGATGCAAGCCTGAAATAAGCCCCTTTATCAGCAATCTATTCCTGCGTTGCCCGCCGCAAATCAAACGAAGTCACTCCCGGCACATTTTTTCCACCCCCGGAGAGGCAATTCGATCGGCACGGTCCGGAACAGTGCCTTCCTGCTTATGGCCGCGAAAAGGATGCGGTATCCTTTGGAAGGCTATGCGATTCGGGAAGGAGGCGCCGTTCGGAGACAACGAGTTTTTGACTTTGGCTTTACTCCCGTGATAGGTAGATTTCTAAAGTGCCGGTGGATGCGGCGCGGGCGGCGGAAAATAAAATGATAACAAAAACGATACGTAAGACAAGTTAACTGCATCTGCCGATATTGCGGGAGAAGGGACGATGGCGAAGCTGACTCTGGCGGAATGGCTGGCGCGGCTGGAGAAGAACAAACGGTTTTTGGACAACGTCCGGGCGCTCAAGAAGATCCCGCCCCGGGAGGGCCAGTACGCGGATTTCCCCGCCTGGCTCCACCCCCGCCTCCGGGAGGTCTTAGCCGCCCGGGGAATCGGGCGGCTTTACAGCCACCAGGGCGAGGCCGTGGAACTGGTAAGATCCGGCCGGGACGTCGTCCTGGTTACACCCACGGCAAGCGGCAAGACGCTCTGCTACAACCTCCCGGTATTGCAGCGTATTATCGAAGAGCCGGAAACCCGGGCCCTCTATATTTTTCCCACCAAGGCCCTGGCCCAGGATCAGATGCACGAGGTCCACGGCCTCATCGGCGATCTCAAAGCAGACATCAAGACTTACACCTACGACGGCGACACCCCGGACGACGCCCGGCAGGCCATCCGCCGCCAGGGCCACGTGGTGGTCACCAACCCCGACATGCTCCACGCCGGAATCCTCCCCCACCATACCAAGTGGCAGAAATTATTCGCTAATCTGAAATACATCGTCATCGACGAACTCCACGTCTATCGAGGGGTCTTCGGCTCCCACCTGGCCAACGTGATCCGGCGGCTGGTGCGGATCTGCCGGTTCTACGGCCGGGACCCCGTTTTCATCTGCTGCTCCGCCACCGTGGCCAATCCCCGGGAGCATGCCGAGGCGATCCTGGAGCGACCGGTGGCCCTGATCGCGGACAGCGGCGCCCCAACGGCAGGCAAGACATTCATCCTCTACAATCCGCCCATCGTCAACCGGGAGCTGGGGATCCGCCAGTCGGCCCTGACGCCGACCCGGATCTTGGCGGCAGAACTGATTGAAAACGCGATCCAGACCATCGTCTTTGCCACGAGCCGCCTGAACGTCGAGGTCCTGACGAAATATCTCAAGGATCTCTTCGCCAAGGGGAAACCCGTGGATCCCCGGTCCGTCGCCGGCTACCGGGGCGGCTATCTCCCCAACCTCCGCCGGGAGATCGAGGCGGGACTCCGCAAAGGGGACATCCTCGGAGTGGTGACCACCAACGCCCTGGAGCTGGGCATCGACATCGGCGACCTGGAAGCCTGTGTGATGTGCGGCTATCCCGGCTCCATCGCCAGCGCCTGGCAGCAGGCCGGACGGGCGGGGCGGCGTCAGGGCCAGAGCCTGGCGCTGCTCATCGCCCGGAGCAGCCCCATGGACCAGTTTCTCGTCGAACATCCCGAATACTTCTTTTCCCGCTCCCCGGAGCACTGCCGGATCAATCCGGACAACCTCCTCATCCTCCTCCATCACCTGAAAAGCGCCGCCTTCGAGCTGCCCTTCGAGCGGGGGGAACGCTTCGGGAAGGAGAATCTGGAGGAGCTGCTGGGCTATCTGGAGGAAAAGGGCGTCCTCCACCAGGTCGAGGGGCGGTGGCACTGGATGGCGGAGAGTTATCCCGCCGACGAGGTGAGCCTCCGGAGCATCAATCCGGAAAACGTCGTGGTCGTCGATGCCACCGACGCCGGCAAGCCCCGGGTCATCGCCGAGGTGGACTGGGACAGCGCCTTCACCACCGTCCACGACGACGCGATCTATATGGTGGAATCCCAGCAATATCATGTGGATAAGCTCGATCTGGAACGGAAGACCGCCTATGTCCGCAAGGTCGATGTGGACTACTACACCGACGCCATGACCTACACCAATGTCCGGGTCATCGACTCATTCGCCGGGCGCCGTCCCGGACCGGCGATCGTGGAGCACGGGGAGGTCCAGGTGGTCCGCAAGGTCGTGGGCTTCAAGAAGATCAAGTTCTACACGGCGGAGAATCTCGGCTACGGCGACGTCGCCCTGCCGGAGAAGGACATGCACACGACGAGTTACTGGTTCACCATCCCCAAGGATGTCCTCCTGGCCCTGCCCTACAACCAGGCGGAGATCATCGACGGCCTGGGGGGCCTAACTTACGGCCTCCATCACCTGGCCGCCATGCGCCTTATGGCGGATCTCCACGACCTCGACCGGGCCATCGGCGACAAGAGCGGGGAGTGGTTCGTGAAAAAAGGCAAGGAGTTGCGGGCGATTACGAATTTCGCGGGTGCGGCCCCGGCAGGAAAAGGCGCGGGGGGGGTGATAGCCGCCAATAGCGCCGCGGCGGCCGGGATAGATGCTACCTCCGTAGGTGTCGCCGGGAGAGGCGCTACGGAAGACGGGACGCGGGATAACCGGACCGCTTCAGGAGGCGGGTTCGGAGCGGTCTCCGGAAACGACAAAACGGGGATTTCCGGGGGCGCCGGCGGCGAAGCGGCGCGCCTCGACGCCTACGACCCGACGATCTTCATCTTCGACGCCTACCCAGGAGGCATCGGCTTCTCCGAGCTACTCTATGCCCAGCACGAAGACCTGCTCGCCGCCGTCCACCGCCTCCTCCGGAGTTGCCCCTGCTCCCACGGCTGTCCCTCCTGCGTCGGCCCGACCCTGGAGGTGGGACCTACCGCCAAGGAGGTGGCCCTGGCCATCCTGGAGCGTTTGTAGAGAGCCGTCCCCATTTTTTATCCTTTTTTAAGCGAGGATGAAGTCCAGATAGTTATCCCGGCGGGGAAATATCTTGACGAATTATTTATGACACGGCAATCTCCACAAAAAGAAGTGGCAAGTTGTTGATTAACCTTATGATAATGCGTCTTTCCCATGTTTATTAAAGAAGACAGGAAATCATGTCCGAATATTCTCCCCGGAAAAAAGGTGCGGTAGCCATCGCCATCAGTGGCGGGGTTGATTCCTCCACGGCCGCCCTGCTGCTTAAGGAAGCCGGACATGACGTAGTCGGCGTCACCATGTCTCTGGGCATCACCGCGGCGGATGAAGTACCAGCCCAGCGCCGCGATTCCAGGGAGAGCGAAGATGCCCGCCGGGTCTGCCGGAAACTGGGCATTCCCCATGATGTTCTTGATTTTGACGGCGAGCTTGATGCCATGGTAATCTGGCCTTTCGTCTCCGAATATCTCCGGGGGCGAACCCCGAACCCCTGCGTGAAGTGCAACCGGGCCATCAAATTCGGAAGTCTCCTCCGCAAAGTGCGCGCCATGGGTTGCGAGTACCTGGCCACGGGGCATTATGCGCGGGTGGATCATGACCGTGCTCTGTCCCGCTTGTCCATTCCCCGCGATGCCGGAAAGGATCAGACCTATTTCCTGTACGCCATAAACAAAGGAGATCTGCACCATGTCCTGTTTCCCCTGGCCGATTATCGTAAGGAGGAAGTGAGAAGGCTGGCGGCGGCCGCCCGACTTCCCACTTCGGAGAAACCGGACAGCCAGGACATCTGCTTTGTCTCCAAGGAAAGAATGGATTCTTTTATCAGGCAGCATGCCGGGAAAAAGATCCTTCCGGGAGAGATTGTAAACCGGGCGGGGAAGGTTCTCGGTCGCCACCGCGGGCTGCCCTTTTACACCATCGGACAGCGGAGCGGCCTCGGTGTCAGCAACACGGTTCCCCTTTACGTCCTGGCCCTGGATGTGGCCGGCAACCGCCTGGTCGGCGGCGAGAAGTGCGAGGTGCGGGCGACGGGGCTTATTGCCGACCGGATCAACCTGCTGGTGAATGATCCTCCGGAACGGGCAACGGCCAAGATACGCTACGCGCACCGGGCGGCGCCATGTTCCGTAACCTGGGCGGGGGAAAATGCCACGATCGTCTTTGACAAGCCACAGGAGGCGATTTCCCCGGGCCAATCGGTCGTGGTCTATGACAGCAGTCTCGTCGTCGGCGGGGGCATCATCCGGGAGGCAATCAGATGAATTGATAATTTCTTTCATGGAAGAGACTTAAACAGGCATCGACGACAGCGGCGTCATAAAGACGGCTCCTGTTCCTGCTTATTTCCTCCAAAGCGGCCTTAAGTCCCAAACCCGGTCGATAAGGGCGATGGGAAGCCATGGCTTCCACCACGTCGGCCACGGCCATGATGCGTGCCTCAAGAATAATTTCATCACCTTTGCGCCCCTCAGGATACCCGGAGCCGTCGAGGCGCTCATGGTGCTGCAGCACTATCTGGGCCAGCGGCCACGGAGATTCCACGTCCCGCAACAACTCATATCCTCTCCGGGGATGTTCTTTGATCAGCGCATATTCGATGTCCGTCAATTTTGTCGGTTTGGACAATATTTCCGCGGGTACCGATAATTTTCCGATGTCATGAATCGACCCCGCCATGCGGATGCCTTCTACTTGCTCACCGGAGAGTTTCAGCTCCATGGCAATGCTCCGGGCAAGATCTGCCGTCCGGACCTGATGCCCGGCCGTATAAGGATCTCTGGTCTCAACGGCGGATACGAGAACCTGAATGATTGTCCCCAGAGCTTTCCTGAGATTTTTGAGGGTCTTTTTGAGCTCGACTTCTGCCTTTTTGCGATCGTTGATGTCCTGGAAAGCCCCTTCCACGGCGATGATCGCACCGGCGGCATCACGAACCGCTTCTCCCAAAGTTCTAATCCAGATGCAATTGCCTCTGGCGGTGACGATCTCCAGCTCTTCGTCATACGGCACGCCGTTCTGGGCGCAATCGCCGAAAACCTTAATGATTATTTCCCGTGATCCCTGGGCATAAAAGTTGATGCAGTCTTCCAGCGTGGGAGAAAAACCCGGCGGCACCTCATGGATGTCAGCTACCTGATCCGACCACACCACCTTGTTGTCAATGGTTCTCATGCTCCATCCCCCGAAGCGGACCATGCGCCCGGCCCTGTCGAGCAATGCCTTGTATTGCAACAGGGCCAATGCTTCCCGTTTCCGGTGCAGCGCCTCCACAAAGGCTACGGATAGCGCTTCAATCGCCTCCTGATCGTGGGACGTATAGCCGCCGGTCTTGTTGCCCAGGGCAACCATGCCGATGCTTCGCCCACCCACAAGAAGCGGTACCCCCAAAAATGCGGTAAGCGGCGGGTGCCCCTGTGGAAGCCCGACCCTTTCCGGATGATTACCGGGATCATTTGTGAGCAAAGACTCGGCATTCTTGAGGGCATGCCCGAAGATCCCCCTGAGTTCCATGTCTTTGATTGCCTGGCCGGACTCATGAATCCCGCAGGACTTCCAGCCCGGGTCGCTCAGGGCCAGGGTGTCCATCTTCCCGGCGGGATTGATTTCCCCGACCCAGCCGAAAGGACTGCCCGTCAGTGCTTCGGCCTCGCGGAGACAGATGAGCGCCACGTCTACATCGGTCCCGGCCTTCAGCGCGCTTTGGAGAATGCGATTGATGGCGGCGGTAACGGCGGCCCGTCGCTCGCTTTCTTCCTGAACGGTCTTCAGATCGGTGATGTCCGTTATGAATCCATGCCAGATGATGCTGCCGTCGGCCATTTTTTCCGGCGTCGATTGACCGATCATCCATCTAACCGTCCTGCCGGGAACCTGAACGCGATACTCACACTGCCACGGCGTCATATGCGCGGCGGAATATTCGATCGAGGCTATTATGTTTTCGACATCCTCAGGCCATAATGCCCTGGCGATGGGAGTAAAATCTTCACGAACATCCTCAGGTGAACAGCCATAGACATCCTCGATGGCCGCGGTGGTAAAAGGCACGCAATAACTTCCATCGGGCCGCTTCATGAACTGATAGATCATGCCGGAGACATGGGAAGACAGCTTGTTGAAGCGGACGTCGCTCGCCCGCAGCGCGTCCTCCGCCTGTTTTCGCTCCGCGATGTCGCGAACGGACGCGATTATTTCCAACTCGCCGGTTTGATTGCTCAAAAATGTCTTGCCGCTCATCTCGACCCATTTACATGATCCGTCACGGCAGATCGCCCGGTATTCCACTTTAGAAACGGCGCCGGGCTCAATCGCGGCGATTTTTTTCAGCGCTTCCCGGACATGCGGCCCATCGTCGGGGTGTATGCGGTCAAATCCCGAGGTGCCGATTACCTCGGCAGGGTCGTAACCGAGCATGGAGCGCATTGCCTCGGAGGCAAAGAGCAATTCGCCTCTCATGTTGTAATGCGCCACATAATCCGTCGTATTGCTGAGCAATAATTGATTTCTTTCCTCGTTATCCCGGCGTCCCTTTTCCGCCCGTTCAAGTGCGGCGGCAAGGGATTCCAGTTCCTGGATTCGCCGCTTTAACGACGAATTCTCCTGGATCAACTCTTGATGTGTTTTGCTGGCATCATCATGCATCAGTCGGCCCCCGCTGAATCAGCGACGCTCGTTGGAAATAAAGCATACGTATGGACAATATCCGAATTGTTTATAAAGTATCGGATAATCACCAAGATGTCAAAAAGAAAGTATATATTCAGATAACATGCCGATTGTCCACCGTCATGGTAATGCCGGTTTAAGACCTTTGAAAAATGGCTTCGCCGCGGCTCAGAAATCTTTTTCGCTTCTGGATTGGTAACGTATATTTCTTTTTTACCTTTTGGAGCGGGATTCTTCCTTGTGAGGCGCCGGCGTATCGTATAGCACGCGTCGGATGGTTTCGCGATGGTCCGCCGCCAGGTTGCAGGCCATTTCATCGCCTGCCGTCACCACTTCCGCCAGGGCGACGCCGACTTCAGCTTCTCCGGCGGCGACTACCGTTGCGCCCGCTTTGCGAAGCGCGTCTGCGTCCCGCAGGTGGGCGCAACGCACCAGAATCTGCAAATCCGGATTCATCTGGCGGGCGTGTTTGACCACTTCCGGGGCATCATCGATATCGGTGCTCAAAATCAGACTGGCGGCTGAGGCGATGCCTGCGTCTTCGAGCGTTCCCGAACGCAGAACGTCACCATACAGGGCATCATGGCCTTCGGCGCGCAAGCGGCGAATGGTGTCCAGATTTAGATCGATGACCGTGATTTCCGCGCCACGTTCCAGAAGAAGCCTGTGCACGATCTTTCCGACCGGGCCGTAACCGACGAGGATGCATAAGTTGGGATTGAGGGGCTGACGGGGGCTATCTCCAATCGGCGCCGTTTTGGCCTTTTTGGGTGACGAAAAGCGGCGCGCCCAATCATAAACATAAGGATTAAAACCGATGGAAATTATGGAAGCGGCCACCAGGGCGTTCCATCCGGCTTCATTAATGAGCCCCAGACCAAGGGCGACGGTCCCCAGAATGAAACTGAATTCGCCGACCTGGGAAAAAGCCGCGCCAATGGGAACCGCCGTGGCCGTGGGCTGGCCTAACATTCTGACTGTGAGCGCCGCGGCCACGGGTTTGACGATGACGACCACAAAGAGGACGGCGGCGATAATCTGAGGAATCTGGATCAGGCTTTTCGGATCAAACAGCATGCCGACGGAAATAAAGAAGAGCACGGCAAAAGCGTCCCGCATCGGCAAAGCGTCGTTAGCCGCCCTGGCGGCGAATTCGGAACGACTGACGGCCAGGCCGGCGAGAAATGCGCCCAGCTCCATGGAAACCCCGAATATCTTGGCGGAGCCCACGGCGATGCCCACCGCCAGAACCAGCACCGCCAGCGTGAAAAGCTCCCGTGACCGGGTTTTCGCAATGCCTTCCAGCGCCCAGGGGATCACCCATTTTCCCAGCACGACCACCAGGCCGACGAGCCCCAGAATTTTTAATCCCGCCAGCCCCAGAATCCAGCCGATGTTCAATTCAACATTTGGGCTTTGCGAAAAAAGGAGGGGCAAAAGGAGCAGCAGGGCCACCGTGAGAATATCTTCCACAACCGTCCAGCCGATGGCAACGTGTCCGATTGTGGCGTGCAGATCATGCCATTTGGCCAGCACCAACGCCATGACAACGGTGCTCGCCACAGAAATGGCCATGCCCAGAATCAAACCGGACGTCCAGTTCCAGCCCATCAGATGCAATATGGATGCGAGGGCAAGCGTGGAGAGGGTGCTCTGAATCAGCGCTCCCGGAACGGCCAGACGCCAGACCGCAAAGAGCTCCTTCAAATTAAACCGCAACCCTATTCCAAAGAGGAGCAAAATCACGCCGATTTCAGCAAACTGCTCGGCAATTGACCGGTTGACCACTACGCCGGGAGTGAAAGGTCCGACCATAACGCCTGCGATCAGGTACCCGATGATGGGAGATAATTTAAGACGCGTGGCGATATAGCCGAAAAAAAGCGCTCCGGCCAGTCCGACGGCGAAGGTCATGAGAATGCTCAACTCATCCATATTGTGTGAACCCTTTTCAATTCCGAAAATCTATCTTGGACAGATGTGGCTTGACTTCTACATTGATGAACCGGTAATATATTTAAAAAGCATATAGAGATCAACTCTTTTTAAAAGAGTTCCTGCCTGGAAGCCTCTTTTGACCGAAGCGAAAAATTTTTTTACGGAGGAAAAGGCCATGAAAAACAGGTTCATTGTACTGATTGATTTCTCGCCTCATTCCGAACAACTGCTGCGGTTTGCCTATGACTGGAGCAAGAGGGCGGATGCCGTGTTGCTCACGTTCCATAATACCATGGCCCTGTCGCCGTTGATGACGCCATATGAGACAAAAACGATATTGACCGAACGGGCCAATTACCAGGCATGGGAACAACTTAGGGCCTTTACGGAAACTGTTCTGCCGGGAGCGACTTCGATTCAGCACCTCGTATCCGAGAAAAACCTGGTGGTCGCCTTGCGTGAATTGCTCAAAAAGCCTTTCCATCATCTGGTATTCCTCGGCATCAAGGGGACGGGCCTGTTGAAGAAAATCTTCATCGGCAGCCAGGCCGTGAACGTTATCGACGGGATCGACAGCCTCATCGTAGCCATGCCTCAGCATGCCCCCTGTTGCGCTCCCGACGCGATCCATGTCGCCGTGCAGAAAACCTATCCCCTTAATCTCATCGAATTGAATAAGATTATCCGCCTCAATGGCGCTGTGGGCTCGAAAATCATCTTTTTTTCCGTCGTAACACCCGAGGACGACCGGGAGGCCACGGAAAGGTATCTAAAAGAGCTGTCGGCATTGTATTCCGACAAGAAGGAGGCCGCTTATGAGCTGTATTCTGGGGACGAGAGCTGGCGGGACCTCAAGAAGATCATCAAGGGGAAGCAAAACGAATTCATCGTGGTTCAAAGAGGATCGAGGATGTTCCTGGACCAGATAGCCAGGAAATTCCTCATCAACGATCTTGTCTATGAAGGCCATACGCCGTTGATCATCATGCCCTGACGAGCTGCCGGGCGTAGGTTGCGGACCAGCGACGATAGGAGACCTTTGAAAAATGGCTTCGCCGCGGCTCAGAAATCTTTTTCGCTTCTCAATGGGTAACGTATAAATCTTATTCAATACCGGGTGTTAAGCTCAACTCCGCAATGGCAAAAACTTTTGATTCGCCGCTTGCGGACCATTTTCTCGCAGTTATGCAAAGGTATCTTTCTTCTTCCTTGACTTCCCCCGGCAATCGCCCTAACATACATATTATCAATCCCCGGTGATGAAAAAGTAAGAATACGTGGCGATGAACGCCATCGCGACAGCAGCAGGCGGCACCGAACTCCATCCGGAGCGGCGGGGACCGCAAGCTGGTTAAAAGGCAGGTGCAGGGCATGACGGTCAGGACATCATTTCCGGCGCCCGGCGGGAATCGTTTGCCGGGAGATTCCACCCCGGACGGCGGCGCCGGGCCGCCCGGGCGCCGGGAAAAGATCCCTTTCCCCGTCAGTCCGGTCATCCACTCCGC
>Ga0302249_1001172_pt1 | contig 19407 bp, 16 predicted proteins | sample AAG_UR_Val_MG_FD_193531 | JGI IMG/M metagenome (GOLD analysis project Ga0302249, IMG submission 193531) | Enriched activated sludge microbial communities from anaerobic digester in WTTP, New Holstein, Wisconsin, United States - AAG_UR_Val | ecosystem: Engineered > Bioreactor > Anaerobic >... | reverse complement strand
TCATGGCGTACAACCGCGTATCCGATAAGCCCATCAAGATCCGTTCCGGCATTTACCACCCCGATGTGGTCGTGGTCCTCGATCCCTCGCTGGTCGGCCTCGTGAACGTCACGGACGGTCTGAAGCCCGATGGATTGCTCATCATCAATACCTCGAAACCGGTTCCGACCATCCGGGAACAGCTCAAGTATAAGGGGAAGCTGGCGACGGTGGATGCCACCCATATCGCCCGGGAGGAACTGGGCGTCCCCATTGCCAACACCACCATGCTGGGGGCGGTAATGAAAGCGACCAAGGTTCTGAAGCTTGCTTCGCTTGACGAGCCCATCCAGGAGCGGTTCGGCAAGATCGCCGACAAGAACAAGAACGCCCTGAAGAGGGCTTATGATGATGTTAAACTGGCTAAGTAAAATGATAATCGAGGTGTTTCCATGAAACAGAAAAAATGGCCGGAAGCTTGGCATGAAGTCACCCCCGGTTGCATCGTGTTCGAACCGGGCAACGCCAGTACCTACAAGACTGGGAGCTGGCGTGCCCAAAGACCCATCTGGGACAACAAAAAGTGTATCAAATGCGGGATCTGTTACGTGTTCTGCCCTGAGGCGTGCATTTCCGAAACGGCAGAGGGATTCTTTGCGGCAGACCTGGATTACTGCAAGGGCTGCGGCATCTGCGCCCATGAATGCTGGCCCCAGGCCATCGTCATGGTGGAAGAGGAGGTGTGACCATGGGTAAAGTAGTTGGCATGGAAGTCGGAATTGCGGCGGCGGAGGCGGTGGGCCTCTGTAACATCGACGTCGCCGCCGTCTATCCCATCACCCCCCAGTCCCACATCGCCGAGCATCTTTCGGACATCGTCCATGACGGGCGGATCGACGCCGAATTCATCACGGTGGAATCGGAGCACTCCTCGATCAGCGCCTGCGCTGGGGCTTCGGCTACGGGCGCCCGGGTTTACACGGCGACCAGTTCCCAGGGATTGATGTACATGCACGAGATCCTGCCCATCATTTCGGCCATGCGTCTGCCCGTGGTCATGGGCAACGCGAACCGTGCCGTTTCCGGCCCTCTGAACATCTGGAACGACCATACGGACATCATGCCCCAGCGGGACAGCGGGTGGATCGTCATGCATGCGGAAAACGGCCAGGAGGTCATCGACATGACCATCCAGTCCTTCAAGATCGCCGAACATCCCGACATCATGCTGCCCACGGTCCTCAACATGGACGGTTTTCAGTTGACCCACATGATCGAGCCGCTGGAATTTCCCACCCAGGAGGAGGTAAACGCCTTCCTGCCCGATCGGATTCCCTTCGCCACGCTCCACCCCGACAATCCCCTCTCCATGGGGTGCTTCAACATGCCCGAGATATTCGCCGAGACCATGAAGGCGAAAGACACGGCCTTGATAAACGCCAAGAAAACGATTATCAAGATCTGGAATGAATGGGGCAAGCAGTTCGGCCGGTCCTACAAGCCGGTGGAAACCTATAAAAACAAAGGGGCGGAGACCCTGATCCTCACCATGGGCTCCATGGGCGAGACGGCCTCGGTGGCCGTCGATGAATTGAAAAAGACGGGAAAGTCGATCGGTCTCGTTAAGCTCAGACTTTGGAGACCTTTCCCGCTGGATGAGTTGCGCGCCGCCATCAAAGGCTGCAAGACCCTCATCGTCATGGATCGGGCTATTTCCTTCGGCGGTGCCGGTGGGCCGATGGCCACGGAGATCAAGTCGCTGATGTTCCACGACCAGGACCGTCCCCGTATCGTCGATTTCATCATGGGTCTGGGCGGCCGGGACGTCAAGGTCGAGGATTTTATCGCCATGGTGGAGCGGGCCGAGAAGAAGAAAGACGAAACCTATGAATATTATGGGGTGAGGGAATGATGAACACCGTAGAGAATTTTGAAATATACGCACCGAAACTTATCGAGAAAAGGGAGTTTTTCAGTCCCGGCCACCGTGCCTGTCAGGGGTGCGGGGAAGTTCTGGCGCTGCGGCTGCTCCTCAAGGCCCTGGGCGAGGATACGGTAGTATCCAATGCCACGGGCTGCATGGAGATCATCTCCACCGCCTATCCCCACACCGCCTGGAACCTGCCTTACATCCATGTGGCCTTTGAAAACGCCGCCGCGGTGGGTTCCGGTGTGGAAGCGGGCCTCAAGGCGCTGCGCCGGAAGGGCAAGATCGCCGACCGCTATGTGAAATCCGTGGCGATCGCCGGTGACGGCGGTACGGTGGATATCGGTCTTCAGGCCCTTTCCGGGGCAATGGAGCGGGGCCACGACATGATCTTCTTCTGCCTGGACAACGAGGCCTACATGAACACCGGCATCCAGCGTTCCAGCGCCACGCCCTTCATGGCGGCCACCACCACCTCGCCGGCCGGCAAGGCCATCAAGGGCCAGCGGACGGGGAAGAAGAACGTCCCGGAGATCATGGTTGCCCACAACGTGCCCTATGTGGCCACGGCCTGCCCGAGTTATCCCCTCGATCTCATGAACAAGGTCGAGAAAGCGAGAAATATCAGGGGTCCGGCATACATCCACATCTTTTCCGTATGTCCCACGGGCTGGCGGGCGGCCTCCAACGAGACCGTCAAATTGGGCCGGATGGCAGTGGAAACCGGTTTCTTCCCCCTCTATGAGGTGGAAAACGGCAAGTACCGGCTCACCATCGACTACCCCGAAAAGCGGCGTCCCATGGCGGACTACCTGAAACTCCAGGGTCGGTTCCGCCATCTGGATCCGGCGGATATCGCCAAGGTTCAGGCCCTGGTGGACAAGGAATTCCGGAAACTGATGCACAAGGTGAAGACATCGGTCCCGTGGAGTTGACGCCCCGGGGAGGATAAGACTCATTCACAGTTCATGAAATCAAGATAAAGGTGACGGAAGCATGAATAAAGTGGCTTTTAGCAGTTGGAACGGGAAGATCATCGATAACAGGACCCCCGCCAAGGGAAAGGGAAAGGCGCAGGAGCCGGCGGCAGGGGCGTTCCCAGCGGCCCTGGACGGGTACAGCTACGACGCCCTCATGGGGTGGAACGGACTGGTCGTCTTTGACCCCAAAGCGGATGTGCTCGCCCTTACTCTGGCCTACATCGCCGAGGCCAGAAAGCTTTCCTGCGGCGAGTGTTCCATATGCATGATCGGTATCGACCGGGTCCGGGAGATATTGCTGGGCATGTCCGCGGGAAAGGGCGCGGCAAAAGACCTTGCCGAGATCGAGGAGATCGTCAAGGGCGTCATGGCCAACAGCAAATGCAATTTCGGCCGCGCTACGGCCCTGACCCCGGTTCTGGATGCCGTCAGGTACTTCAAGTCCGCCTTCCTCGAGGCCGGGAAAGGGGAGAAAAAGGCCGCCGGTGAATACCGCAGCGCCGTGACGGCCCCCTGCATGGAGGCCTGTCCTGCCACGCTGGATATTCCTGGCTACATCGAGCTGATCCGTAACAATAAATTCAAGGAATCCCTGGACCTCGTCAGGGAGCGCTGCATCCTCCCAGGCGTCATCGGCCGGGCCTGCACCCATCCCTGCGAGGCGGCCTGCGTCCGCAAGGACATGGACGGTCCTCTGGCCATCCGGCTCCTGAAGCGGGCCGCGGCCGATGCGGAGCTGCGGGAAGGCTCCGCCCTGCCTGCCCCTCGGGAAGAAAAGAAGGAGAAGATCGCCATTATCGGCGCCGGTCCCGCGGGATTGGCGGCGGCCTATAACCTCCGCCTCATGGGCTATGGCGTAACCATTTTCGAGGCCCTGCCCAAAGCGGGCGGCATGGCGTCGGTGGGCATTCCCGATTACCGCCTTCCCAAGGACGTCCTCAATCATGAGATCGACCTCATCAAGCGCATGGGCGTTGACATCCGCCTCAACAGCAAGGTAGAGGCCCTGAATATGGCCGATTTCCAGAAACAGGGTTATGCGGCGGTATTCACCGCCATTGGCGCCCATGTGGGCACCAAGATCGGCTGCAAGGGAGAAGATGTCGTTTCCGAGGACGTGGTCCAGGGGGCGGAATTCCTCCGGGGTTTGAGCCTGGGGAAGAAGATGGTCCCGGTAAACAAGGTGGCGATCATCGGCGGCGGCAACGTGGCGCTGGACTGCGCCCGGAACTGCATCCGCCTGGGATTCAAGAACGTGGAGATCGTTTACCGCCGTTCCCGGGCCGAAATGCCCGGTTCCAAGGAAGAGATAGAGGAGGCCCTTCACGAGGGCGTTAAAATAACCTACCTCACCGCCCCCGTGGGGATCGTCCGCAAGGCAGGCAAGGTGACGGCTATCGAGTGCGTGAAGATGAAACTGGGCGAGCCCGATGAAAGCGGCCGCAAGCGTCCCATTCCCGTCAAGGATTCCGAGTTTAGTCTGAAGACGGACATGGTGATCGCCGCCACGGGCCAGAAGCCCGATCTGGAGTTCCTGCCCGCCAAGGAAAAGGGATCGCTCACCACGGCCTGGGGTACCATCAAGGCGGATACCGCCAGCAGTTCCACCGCGGCGACGAGAATGTTTGCCGGCGGCGACTGTGTAACCGGTCCGGCGACGCTCATCGAGGCCCTGAATGCCGGCAACAAGGCGGCCAAGAGCATCGCTGCCTATCTCCGGGGAGAGACCTTCGTGGACGAACTCTCTTTCGAAGGCATCGACGTCTCGCAGCAGAGGAACATGGGCTTTATCCCCCCGGCCCCGATGGGGAAGGTGGGGCTTCTGGACGCGGCCGAACGCATCAAGAGTTTTGCCGAAGTCGAGGGCGGCTTTAACGCCGACGCCGCCATGAAGGAGGCCCAGCGCTGCCTGAGGTGCTACCGCCTTATGGTGTGGCAATAAATAGCTAACAGGGAACAAATTCACAGGATAGAGGAATAATCATGGCGAAGATGATCATCAATGGGCATGAAATACAGTCAAAGGCGGGCGCTACGGTCCTCGAGGAAGCGAGAAGGCTGAAGATCGAGATCCCGACTCTTTGTTATCACAAAGATCTCAGCTCCTTCGGTGCCTGCAGGCTCTGCACGGTGGAGATCAAGGTCAAAGGCAAATGGCAGTTGGCGGCCTCGTGCCAGACGGAAGCAGTGGAGGGTCTGGAGGTGCGGACGGATACAGACAAAGTCCGGGAAAGCCGGAAACTTGCCGCCGAGCTTCTTTACTCCCGTTATCCCGAAACCGCGGCAGTCCGGGAGATCGCGGCGAAGCTGGGTGTGGATGTCCGGGAGGAGGCGGCGGACAGCCATGATTGCATCCTCTGCGGTCTGTGTACGCGGACGTGTCATGAAATCGTCGGCGCCAACGCCTTGAAGTTCAAGGACCGGGGGCTGGGTCGGGAGATCGAAACGCCGAAGATCGAATTCACCCCCGCCGCCTGCATCGGTTGCGGTTCCTGCGCCTTCGTCTGCCCCACGGGCTTCGTCCGCATGGAGTCTGTGGACGGCAAACGGATCATCTGGGACAAGGTGTTCAAGATGGCGGCCTGTGAAGTCTGCGGCCGGTATTTCGCTCCGGTGGAGCAACTCGAATTCATCAGCCGGACCACCGGCGTGCCGGTCGGCAGCTTGATGACCTGCGTGAGTTGCCGGTAGCCCGCAAGTCAAAAAAACATTGACAAGAAGACCGCCTTGCATTAAAAGGCGGTCTCGTTTTTAACACCGACACGTTCCTCAGTAGCTCAGTCGGTAGAGCAGCTGGCTGTTAACCAGCGGGTCCGTGGTTCGAGTCCGCGCTGAGGAGCCAATAAATAAAAGGGGTTATCCAGATCATGGTTAGCCCCTTTTGCTTTGTGTTGGAAATCTCTCCCCACTCTCTCCCCACTTTTTGAATTCCTATGTAATTTTCTGGTCAAAGAAAACCCGGCGGGATAGCTTCCCCTTGGCAATGGAAGGCCATGCCTCACTGCTGACAGGGTGCAATAAAAAAGAATGCTTTGGTTTCCCTGTTGGAAGGGGGGATAGCTTATCTTCTTTAATGTGCGGTCATAGGGGGGGGATACCGGCGGGGTTCGTGTCCCTGTTGCGGCGGCGGCATAAACATGGATATGCCTGTCCCACAAAATTTTTTAATTTTTCAAGTAGCGGCAAAAGACGTTGTCAAAACTGATAACGTCCCTAAACTCACCAGAAGGGGTAAAAGACGTTGTCCAAATGGAAAACGTCCTTAACCGCAGTCGATCCCTTAGCGGACATTTGATCGTTTCAGCCAATCACTGATTTTCTCATCAAAGCCGCCGATTGCCGCCAGAGCGATATTTTCCGTAGATTCGCCTTGCAGCAGCCGGGATTTCGGAACTTGTCAATGAAAATGAGACACCTCCGGCAACAATTTAATGAAGGACGCGGTTATAATTTTGGTCGAACCCGGTCAGGTGTGCATCTGAAACAAGCTGCATAATTTCCGGTTCTGTTTTTCCCCATCGCTCCATGACTTCATGCTTATGTATCCATTTTTCCATCGTGCGCCTCCTGTTTGCGCTTCCTGATGGTAAGGGGGGCAGGACGGGTCAGGATTCCCGCCTTTTCGGCCTTGATGATCAGTCTCGGCCTATCCCCTTGTCTATAAAAAAACCTTGTAGCTGATATTCAGCGCCTTCCCCAGGCGCTTGGCCATTTCCTTGCCGATGGGACGTTTGCCGTTCTCCATCTCGCTGATATGGCGCTGGGGGATGCCTGTCAATTCGGAAAGTTTCATCTGGGTCAGTCCTTCCCGGTATCTTGCGCCGGCCAGTGCTTTGCCGATAAGCTGTTCCTCCGAATATTCAGGATAAGCATCGCGCCAAGGTACGGAATCGGATGCATTTACAAATCCCAAAGGCTTTAATTGCTCAACAGCCTTTGCCATGTTGACGATCGGCCCGATGAATCTCAGCTCAATCGTTTCAGTAGGGTGCTTTCTCGTGTGTGCCTGCATATATCACCTCGATCAATCTTATCTCTTTATCCATGACCTCCCATATCGCCACATAAGTCGGGTGTCCCTTCTTCAAATGGCAATGGTAGCGGTTTTCTGACCGGGAACTGAAATTTGGCCAGTCAACCCGGATCGGCCCATTGGCTTCCATGTCCTTTTTCAGAGCAATGAGAAGATTCTGAACGTTCTCAGGAAGCCTTCTGATCCGCTTATTAAGGTTCCGTCTTTCCTTGACCGTCCATGTCATGGATTCATCCTATACCAATGAAAAGTATAATGCAAGAGGTTTCTATTTTGTGAAATTCACAACCTTTCCGTTTTGCTGCTGTTCGGCCTGCTTCTTGGCGGCCTCTTTGCCTTATAAAAACGTTTTTTGCATATGCCTGCTTCGGCGGTACTATGGATTGCCCTCAACACCGGCGCCATCGCCTGGGGCGGAGGTGAAGAAGTCAGAGTCCACCTGACTAACGGCGACCGGCTCAGCGGCACGCTCGTCGCTGATGAGCCGGACCACCTGGTATTGAAGAGCGATCTTTTCGGCCAGGTAAGAATCAGCAAAGACATCGTGGAGAAAAAAGAACTGGTGAAGGCAGCCGTTGACGAATCCGGAGAGAAAAAGCAGCGGCTTTGGCAGACCGAGGCTACCCTGGGCATCGGCCTTACGGAAGGAAATACGGTAAAATCCTCATATGCGGGTGATCTTGTCTTCAGCAGAAAGACGGATCATGATGAGTTTACCTTGAAACACCACCTCTCCGAAAATCTCTTTCTCCGATTGAGCCTCATCGACGACTGCAATTCCAATCCCGAAAAGGAGTGCACACAGAAAAACGATTTTCAATTCCTCACTTCTTTCGGTTACAAGTATTGACACTTACGGCGCCCGCCGCATCGGGAACAGTGACTTCGCGTATGGTGTAAATGGCTATGACGGGATGTCCCCGTCGAGGTTTCCCCGCCGGATTCCCTTTTCGTCTTCCCCGGGATTTCAGCGGTTTTCAGGTGGTTAACTGGTAATTCTTTTCCCGGAATAACCGTAGGCAGGCGTCCACTGCTGCCGGGTCGTACAGAATCCCCCGATTCGTTTCTATCTCCGCCAGGGCGGCTCCGATGCCGAGTCCGGGGCGGTAGGGACGATGCGAGGCCATCGCTTCCACAACGTCAGCAACGGAAATGATTCGCGACTCCAGAAGCGCTTGATCTCCCGTGAGGCCATAGGGGTAACCGGAGCCGTCCATCCGCTCATGGTGTTCCAGAACGATCCTGGCAATGGGCCAGGGAAACTCGATGTCCTTGAGGATGTCAAAACCGGCCTGCGAGTGGATTTTGATGAGCCGGAACTCCAGATCGGTGAGCCTGGTGGGCTTGCTGAGGATTTCGGAGGGAATGGAGATCTTGCCCAGATCATGGACCATGCCCGCCATATGGATGCCTTCGATCTGCTCGGCGGTCAGTTGCATCTCCACGGCAATGGCCCGGCCCAGATCGGCTACCCGGCGCTGATGCCCCGCCGTGTAAGGGTCTTTCGCCTCCACGGTCACCGCAATGGCCTGGACCGTCGCTCCCAGGGCTCGGCGGAGCTGTTCCATGCTGATCTTCCGGCTGGAGATGTCTTCCACGAATCCTTCATAAAAAAGCAGGCACCCCTGTTCATCGCGCACAACGCGTTTGTTGATCGACACCCAAATAGGGTCGCCGTCCTTACGGAGGTACCGGGTCTCGAATCCGGAGACCTGCCCCTTCTTCTCCGCTGCCATTTGCAGCTTGCGCCGGTCCTCCTGGTCGGCGTAAATCTGAACATCCAGATCCGTCACGGATTTCATCAGTTCTTCGGGCGATTCATAGCCGAGAATGGCCGCCATCGCCTGGTTTGCCGTCAGAAAACGTCCTTCGCGGGTGGACTGAAAAATTCCTTCCAGGGCGTTTTCAACGATGTTGCGATATTTTTCCTCTGCCTGATGGCGGGCTAATTCCGATTTTTTCTGCTCGGTGATTCGCCAGACGGAATCCATGAGCAGTGTGAGCTGCCGGACGTCCGCGTCTTCGTAGTCGGCCTCCTTGTTGGCAACGCCGGCCACGGCAACGATCAGGCCTTTGTTGAACACGGGAACGGTCATGTATTTATAGAGGTGGGCGTGGCCTTCGGGATAGCCTCGCTTGAGCGGATGCGGCGCCTGGAAATCGTTAACGACAACCGGCCTTGCCTGCCGCACGGCTTCCCCCCATAATCCCGTCTTATCCAGCTCATAGACACTCGGCGCCCCGACAACGGCGCATTCCTTCATGACCTCTTTGGACCAGGTGTTGAGGAAGAATTTCTTCTCTGCCTCGTCGTATAAGTAAATATAGCCGAGGCGGCTGTCGGTGAGTTGAATCGCCTCATCCAGCGCATAATCCAGAAGATCCTGGGTGGATTCGGCCTGGTACTGGGAAATCCGCAGCAGGCCCTCCAGGCGCTGCTCGTTTTTCCGGATCACCGCCTGGGCCTTTTTGCGCTCCGAGATGTCGCGCGATACGCCCTGAATGCCGATGGCCTGTCCTTCCGCATCACGGATGAAGGAAAGATTCAAGTCCAACCACACCCTGCTCCCGTCGGCCCGGTAATGCTCGACTTCGATCGACCGCGTCCTGTTCTTTTCGGCCCGCGGGTCTTGCTCCTTTGCCATTTCATCCCGGAACAACGCGTAGAGGCGCTCCAGGGATTCCGGCGGATGCTTTTCCTGGAGGGAACGCAACGGGTACTTTTCCATGGCTTCGCCGGTCAGCCTCTCGACGGATGGACTCACGTAAGTAATGTTGAAATTTAAATCGGTTGTCCAGACTACATCGGCCATGTTTTCCGCGATACGGCGGTAACGCTCCTCGCTTTGCTGCAGGGCGATTTCCGTGCGTTTGCGCTTGGTGATGTCCGTAAAAATGGCGGCGAAGCGTCCGGGAGCGGGCCGAAAGGCCGCCACGTCAAAATATTCATCCAGCGTCCCGGCGTAATTTTCGAAAAAAGCCGGTTCGCCCGTCAGGGCCACGCGGCCGAAAAGCTCGATCCAGCTCGATTCGGTTCCCGGCAGAACTTCCAGCACCGTCCGTCCCACGATCTCCTCGGCCTTCAGCCCGGTTATGCGTTCAAAGGCCGGATTGACGGTGAGAAAACGGTAATCGACCGGCTTGCCCTGGTCGTCCCAGATCATCTCGTGCACGGCAAAGCCTTCCAGCATTTCCCGAAACAGGGCCTGGTAATCCTGCTGCACGCGGTGGATCTCCGAAAGGTCGCGGATGATCATGCTGGTATGTTGCCGGCCTTCCGCATCGACGAAGATCGCCGAGGAGACTTCCGCGGCGAACCTGTCTCCGTTGGCGCGGAGCAGTGTGATTTCCGCGGTTCCCATGCCGGTGCGCACCCGTTCTTTCAGGGCGTGCTGAAGACGCGGGTCCGTCAGATCCACCAGACCGTTACGGCCGATGCGCCTGATTTCTTCCCTGCTCCGGCCGAACATGGCGCAAGCGGCCGGATTGGCGTCCAGAATGGTTCCGTCCGGCTGGGTCAGCAAGATGGCGTCATTGGAGCGATCAAATATGTTGCGGTATTTTTGTTCGCTTTCCAGAAGCTCACGCTCGGCCTGTTTGCGATCCGTGATGTCGAGCGCGGTGAAGGTGACTCCCGCGTCAGGATCGGAAGGATTCAAAGGCGTGGAGCTTAGCAGAACGTCGATGGCCGTACCGTCCTTGCGCACCCAGCGCGTTTCCACCATGCCGGTTCCCCACCGGAGGATCTGGCCGTATTTTTCCCTGCCCACATATTCGAAATCCTCATCCGTCATATACAACAAGCGCGAATTGCGGTTGAGGAGCTCGGCGCGGGAATAACCCGTCATTTCACACATGCGGTCGTTGGCCTGCATGATCACCCGGTTTATCACCAGACCGATGCCGATAGGCGCGGCCAGAAAGATGCTTTGCAGGCTGGACTCGCTTTTCCGCAAGGCTTCCCTGGCCTGGTTCCCTTTTTCGACTTCTCCTTCCAGCAGGCGAATCTCTTGCTTCAAGGTTTCGTAAGGGGATTTGGAGGGCACGGGATACAATCTCCTTCTGATCAACTGGTTTGGCAGTAAGCGACAGGTGGAGACATCTTCAAGGCAATTTCCGGACGGTGCGGGCGGTTGAAAAGCGTTTCAGGTCGTGCCGTAACAAACCCTGTCCTTCCCTTCCTTTTTGGCCTGGTACATGAACTGGTCAACGCGGTTGATGAATTCCCTCATGTCTTCCCGTGACCGGTACTCCGCCAGTCCGATGCTCAGGGTAATCGCTTTGCCGCGGTCGCTCCCGGAAATAAAATTCTCCTCACGGAATTTTTTCCGGATCCGTTCCGCGGTAACGATGCCTTCGGCTTGCACCGCCATGGGCAAAAGGACGGTGAACTCTTCACCGCCGTAACGAAAAGCGGCATCCGTCTGACGCAGGCAGCTTTTAAATATTTCGCCGAGTCGTGACAGGACCCGGTCGCCTTGCAGATGACCATAGGAGTCGTTATAATCCTTAAAGTTGTCAATATCGAGCAGGAGCAGGGTCAATGGATGCTTATAGCGATTCGACCTTTCGATTTCGCTTTTTAGCAGCACGTAAAAATACCGGGAATTGTAAAGACGGGTAAGTTCATCAACAATGCTCAATTGTCGGTACTTCTTTTCACTTTCCCGCAACTCCGCGTCCATCCGTTTACGTGCCGTGATATCCAGCAGACCTCCATAAAGGATAAAACTCCCGGGTGTTGTTTCGTCCGCAACACATTCCGCATAGGAGGCAAGCCAGACCGTTTTGCCGTCTTTGCAGCGGATCCGGAGCTCACACGCCCCGTGAAGTCCCGGAGTCAGGCCGGTTACATGTTTCTCAAACAGGGCCAAATCCTCTTCGATAACCATAAAACGCCAGCATTTCTCGGCTTTTATATCAAGTATGGAATATCCGGTGATCCGCTCCGCCGCCCCGGTCATCCAGTCGATGGCAAAGACGCCCGCGGCGTCCGTTTTGCATGAATAGACAATATCGGAAATGAGGGACGAAACGCGGCGAAACCGTTCCTCACTCTCCAGAAGTTTCTCCGCCGCCCGGTCTCGCTCGATGAATCTTCCCAGCCGCTCGGCAATCACCTTGATGAGCTCCCTTTCCTCCTTGACAAAAGGGTTGCCATCCGACGCCGGCACCATTTCCGGATAACATACCTCCACCAAGCCTTCCGGTTCGCCCTGAATGACCAAATCCGCCGCTATCCGCCACTCCGACTGCCGGAAATTCACCGTTTTGAAGTCCCTGTCTTTCCAGATAATTCTTGCCCCGGCATGCTCCGCGTGAATCATCGCCGCGGGAATTGTCTGCACCGCCTGCGCGAGCAATTCCTCACCGGAAGCGGCAGCCTGGATTAAATCGGCTATGGAATAGAGACATTTCAATTCCTTGATGCGCTCGTGGAGCTCCGCTTCGATCTGTTTGCGCTCGGTGATATCAATAATGGCGGTAAAAAAGCCCGTCACCAGGCTGCCGCTCCGGTACGGAACAAGTCTGACGCTTACAAAACGTTCCTCGCCATCTTTATTCCTGGTCTTGTTTTCAAATGTTACCGTATCACCGGCCAGCGCCCGCCGGTAATGGGGAAGGGCTCTTTGAAAAACCTCCGCAGCGAGGAGTTCGTGAATATGCTTGCCGATTATGTCTTCCCTTTTCCGGTCATACCAGTCGGCATATGCTTTGTTTACATATACATAGCGCAGATTTGCATCCGCATAGGTGAGGAGCGCCGGAACGCGGTCGATCACGAAGGAAAGCATCTCGTCCCGCTTTGGCAGTTCCGCCCCGCCAGCGGCTTCCGCCGGATGTTCGAAAATGGGCGGTTGTTTGTCGTTCTGCTGCATGCCTGATAGTGCCGGTCCGGAATTTATGGTTGTCACTCAAACTTAGCTAACCATTTTCAACGTAATTTCGGCTACATGTTTCCCCTGATACCGGGCGGCAGCCAATTCATTTTCACTGGGCATGCGCTCTCCCTGGCCGCCGGCTATCGTCGAGGCGCCATAGGGTGATCCGCCGGTTATCTCATCGATGCGCATCTGTCCCGCGAACGCATACGGCAACCCGACGACGATCATGCCGTGATGGAGCAGATTTGTATGGAAGCTTAGAATGGTGGATTCCTGGCCGCCATGCTGGGTGGCGCTGCTGGTAAAGACGCTTCCCACCTTGCCCACCAGCGCCCCTTTCGCCCAGAGCCCGCCGGTGCCGTCGAGAAACTGGCGCATTTGCCCGCACATGTTTCCGAAACGGGTGGGTGCGCCGAAAATTATCGCGTCGGCGGCCGCCAGTTCTTCTATTTTGCAAACGGGCACCTGGGCAAAACCTTTTTGTGCCTCGAGTGCCCCCATTTTTCCCAGTATCTCCGACGATAGCGTTTCCGGTACGCGGCGGAGAGCAACCTCCGCACCGCTGACCTGTCCTGCTCCCTCCCTCACGGCCTCCGCCATTTTATAGATGTGGCCGTAAAGCGAGTAAAAAACGATCAAAATTTTCATCATGCCCCTCCTTTCCCTTTCGTTGGCTGCCTTATCTCCTTGAACATCTAACAGTTGTTTATTGTTTCCATTACTAAAATCCCGGGGGCCGGGAATGTCGGCTGGGGCTATTCACGGCACTGAATTTTATCGCTGCCGATGATTGCCGATCAACAAAGGTGAAGATAATTGAGTTGCACATTTATTAAACAACAATTACCACTTGGAATCAAGATATATTAACGAAAGGGAAGCCATATGAAGGTTTTCAACAAGCACGAAAGAAGCACAAACGCCTAAAAAGCTCATCCCGCCCGTAAAGGCGGATCTTGAAAGTCACGCAAGCTGCTGTATCAAAACTCGAAAAATGGACAGATATGTATATCAGCACATGAAGAAATTTTATCAAGGTCACGGGAGGCGACTTGGAGATCATCGCCACATTTCCTGATTGGTCCGTTCAGATCAGTCAATTAAAAACATTGGTGCTAAGGAAGAACTATGCAAAGAGAGCTTTGCATAACTGCGGAAAAATGGTTCGCAAGCGGCGAATCAAATGTTTTTGGCCGTTGCGTGATTGAACTTAACGCTTGGTAATGAATAAGGTTTATACGTTACCCATTCAGTGGCGAAAAAGATTTCTGAGCCGCGGCGAAGCCATTTTTCAAAGGTCTCGCAAAGACAAATTGGAGGAGCGATCCAAAAATCTTCTCCGTTGCCTCGGCATAGGTTAATTGGTTGATATAATTCACGAAAAGACGAAAGTGTCCCCCGTTTTTTTATTTTTTATCTGCCCTGCCGTCAGGCCAGTCGGGGCGGCTGCAACCGGTAGATGATTTCGTTGCAGCGGAAAAGCTCAACTAATTCCATACTGCCTTGGAGACGGCAGACTGTAGGCAGAATGCAAACTTATGTCAATAAGATCTCGACCCTCAAACGAGAAATGCCGGGATCGACAAACAAGCCCGCTTAAAATACAATCGTCCTCTATCTGTGCAAACGGTGTCTGCACAATGGCACCAGCTCCGCAAGAACCTTCTGGAATATGTCCGCATGCTTTTTTTCGGCGTTTGCGAAGCGTTGAAAAATATCCGCCAGCTTGAAAAAACCTTCCTCGCGGGCGGTTCGTTCAAAGTCGGGATAACGAAGCGTCCACGTTGCGTTTTCACCCTTGATAGCTGCTTCCAGATTGCTTTTTGTGTCCGCCACTTTCACGGCGGGAAATGTTGCGGTCACCTCCACGGCGCCGCCCTCGAAGAATCTGTAGAAGACGGAAGCGTGACTTTTCTCTTCCCGCGCTATTTTCGAGAAAATATCGGCAATCATCTCCAGCCCTTCCTTTTTTGCGGCTTTGGCAAAAATTGAATAGCGATTTACGGCCATCGATTCATTGGCAAAGGCGATCATCAGATTAATCTCTGTTGTTGATCCTTTTATTGTCTTTACCATTGTTCAATCCCTCCTTCGGTCAGAAACGGTTCCGGGTCTTCATTCCGCCGGGGCATAGAAGCATCGTTTCGGCACGATCACCTTCCCCTCTTTCTTCAGCTTTTCGATGATCTTGGTTACCTCGGTCTTGTCCAGCGCCGCTTTCTTGGCAATGTCTCCGGTTCTCATGGGCTTTCCCTCTTTCTTCATCGCCTCCATGACCGTCCTTTCCTTTTCGTCCATTTGCATCCTCCCCCCTCTTTGCTGTATATTTTCCCTCCGGGACAGCGTAAACTCCCTTTTCCCGTGGGGAGATGTAAACTCCCGTTTTTCATTGGGCGGTGAAAACTCCTCCAACTGGCTGATCAAGGGGCCTTCCGCCCGCCATGTCCAGCAGCCGTTAACCAGAATCGCGATTAGATCCGCTATCGGCACCGGCTCCCCGTCTTCTCTTGCCGCGGCGTATCCTTGTATGGCCGCGGAGCCCATCACGGCAAGGAGCGCCGTCAGATGATTGCATCCCCGGCCGCCGCCGCTCAGGGCCTTTGCATGGGACGTGAAGCCCCGGGCGATTCTGCGTCCCTTGACGGGTTCGAGACTGTCCTGAGTCTCCCGGCATTCGTCCCGGGGCACGCCGGGCATCTCCACATGCAGGTCTTCTATCGCCAGGGTTTCTCTGTCCACGAGCAGGCGGATGATCATCTGATGCAGTATGCCGGGCGCCCTTTTCTCGCCGGTGGCCAAGTGGGAGTCCTGAAAGCGGCGATCCGTCAGCCGTCCCTCTATGGCCAGCCTCCGGGCGTCGTGTTCGTAAGTGGTCACCTCCATGATGCGGGTATGATATTTTTTCCCCCTGGGTTTTCCGAACAAACTCAAGACGTTCCCTTCCTTGTCCCGCGCCCCCGGTTGCCGGGGCGGCGATTTAGCCGGCGATGGTCTCCGATCATATCATGACGGCATCCTAAAAAGTCCATATGCGGCGAAAACGCTTCATCCTTCGTCACCGCGACGTACTCCCAAGTACTTCTCATTCTTCATGATTCACGCACCTTACCTCCGGATCTTTTTACTTTGCCGTCTGAATGAAGACTTTTTACTACTTCCTCATATCATCATCACGGGAGAAATCCAATCCCCACCCGAACGGGTTGGATTTCTCCTTCGCGCAGCTATTTGATCTAAAATGGGAAACTAAACAAACAAACCGCTGATTTCATCCTGTTTCTACCGGAACGAATTTCTCCGCCCCGGGCGGGGGGGCCGGTCGGGAGATTTGGCTTGTCCCCGCCGGTTCCTTGTATTATATTCCCGTTGCCGCGCCCCGGGCGGGAGCGGCGCGGCGGCAAAGTATCCGCCGGCTTGCGGGCGGATAACCCGAATGATGCGCCCGGAAAGGAGGATTCGGCATGGGGGAAGGAAAAATCGCCACGGCGGGCGGCAACATCTGGTATTCGGCCTACGGCGAGGGGAAACAAAAAACGCCGCTTTTGGTCCTTCATGGCGGGCCCGGTTTCCTGAGCATGACCAACGGACTGGCGCCGCTCTGGGCGGACCGGCCGGTATATTTCTACGATCAGCTCGGATGCGGAAACAGCGACCGGGCGGCGGCGGGTGATTACTATTCCGTGGCCCGCTATGTCTCGGAACTGGCGGAGGTGCGGGCGGCCCTGGGGCTTACGGAGATGTATCTGATGGGGTTTTCATGGGGTTGCGCCCTGGCCTGTGCCTACCTGCTGGACCTCGGCCGGGAGGGCGTGAAAGGCCTCATGCTGTGCGCCCCCTACCTGTCCACCCCGGCCTGGGACTCCGACCAGCGGCGGAATATCGCCCGGATGCCGCCGGAAATCCGGAGGGCGATCGAAGCCGGCGAGGCCGCGGGGGACTATGGGGATGCCTATCAAGCCGCGATGATGTCGTATTACGAAAGGCATGTCTGCCTCCTGTCGCCGTGGCCGGCCTCGCTGCTGGACGCCTTTCCCCGGCTGAACATGGATGTTTACCGGACGATGTGGGGCCCCAGTGAATTCACCGTTACGGGTAAATTGAAGGACTTCGATCTGTGGCCTCGCCTTCCGGAGCTCGGACTGCCTATCCTGCTTACCTGCGGTGACCGCGACGAGGCGGGCGTCAAGACGGTGAAGGATTTCCAGGAGGCGTTTCCCCAGGCCCGGATGGCTGTGATCCCCCAGGCCTCCCATCTCCACCAGGTCGAACGGCCGGAGATATTCGCCGCCGTGATCCGGGATTTTCTGCGGGATATCGAGGGGGCATAGCCGGGGGGCGGGGTTCATGAAAGCCGGGGAGGCGTTTCCCGGGCGTGGCGCTCGCTGCCGCCCGGGGCGGACCCGCACGCCGGGTGGTGTGGGGGCCGGGGGGCTAATCCCCCCGGCAACCCGATTGTCTCCGGGACCCTCCCGGATTATGTCGTGGATCGCGTTTTGAGAAGGGAGCCGCATATCGTCATGACCTATACCGAACTTCAAGAGGCCATTCAGGTCCTGGGGCTGGGGAAACGGGCCAGCCTCAAGGAAATCAAGAGCCGGTACCGCCAAATGGCGAAGCGCCACCATCCCGACACCGCCGCCACGGAGGAACTCGCGACCATCCGGCGGCTGAATGAAGCCTATCGGATCCTGCAGGACTATGTGGGGGAATATCGTTTCTCCTTCGCGGAGGAAGAGTTCTACGAACAAAACCCCCGGGAGCGCCTCTGGCAGCAGTTCGAAGGCTTCATGTGGTGGGATGTGCCCGGAGATAAGAAGTGATAGTCTCTACCGGCCGGGCTATGGGGCCGGCGGTTGTTCCCCCCCCGTTTTTTTGACCCACTTCTCTTCCTCCGCCCCGCTGAGAATAACCATGACGATTCCCTTGCCGCTTTCCCGGACAAAGCGCGCCTTCAACGGCGCGCCCTTGCTGAAAAACTCCGCTGGCGCCGCCGGATAGAGGATGATTTCCTCATCCGAACCCACCGTCATGGCCAGCCGGTTACCTTGGCGGGAGATCCTCAGTTCCCCCGGAGCTTGAGGGCCGTTCGGCCGCTTCTCTTCCGCGAACATTCCCACATAGGCATCCAGATTCTCTCCGGCCACGAGGATTTCCTTTTCCAGGGATATGGGTTCGCCGGGCAGCCCGAGCAGGCACTTCATGATATCCACCCCAAGCCGGTCCGTGTGGCCGTTCATGTAAGACGCCGTATTGCGGAGCACCACCACGGCCGTTCCCTTTTCCCGGCTGAACGCGAGGAAGCTCGAAAAGCCGTAGGTGCCTCCGTTGTGCCAGACGATGTTGTACTTTCCCTTGGGGATGACGAGCCAGCCCAGGCCGGTCCGCATCTCCGGCATCGAAGTGGGGAAACGGGGCGTCTGGGTCTGGGTCATGGCCCGGCCCCAGGCGCCGGAAGCTTTCATGTTGGCAACGGCGAATTTCAGCAGGTCGGCGGCGGTGGAACGGAGGGCCCCGGCCGGGGCGAGGACGTCGAATTGCCAGTGGGGCACCCGGTTCAGATCGGGACCGTAACCTGGGGCGAAACGGGGGAGGTCGCGGTGCGGAACGACGAAGGAGGTGTCGGTGAGGCCCAGGGGGCGGCAAATCCCGGTGAGGATCAACTGCTCGTAAGATTTTCCCGACTTTAGGGACAGGGCGTGACCGAGGAGCCCGGCGCCGAGATTGCTGTATTCGTAGGCGGCGCCGGGCGTCCGGGGCAGACGGTAGCCGGCGAGGAAGGCATAGAGCTCCCGGCGGGTGTAATCTTGGTAGGGGTCCATGGGATCGGCGGGCCGGAAGTTTTCCGGTATGCGGGGCAGGCCGGAATAGTGCGTCGCCAGGTCCAGGAGCGTGATTTCCCTGGTTCCAAAACGGGGGACCTTTGCCGCCGGGGGAAGGAGGTCCTTCACCGGGGTCGCGAGGCGGAGGCCTTGATCCGTCACGGCCCGGGCCAGGGCCAGGGTGGTGAATACCTTGGTCAGGGAGCCGATTTCGAAGATCGTCTTCTCGTCGGGAAGCCGGCCGCCCTCCAGGTCGGTTTTCCCGTAACCGGCAAAAAACCGGCGTCCTTGATGATAGACCCCCACCACGATCCCCGCCGAGCGTTCCGTCTCGATCAGGGGCCGGACAAGGGCGTCGATCCGGGGCCGCCACTCTGTCGCAAGGACCTGTGAACGGGCTGCCGCCGGTGGTAACGAATCCGTTCCCCCGGCGGCGCCGGCCGGCAACGGCAGGCAAGACATGAGGACGGAAAAAAAAGCGACCAACAACGTCTGGATCTTCATGACGGCGACCCCCCTTTCGGTGCCCGGCATTTCCCCGTGCTTTTCCATACCGAAAAAAACTTGTCGTGGAAAGGCAAAAATGTTCGCTTTTTCCGCCAGATTTTCTTTGACACGGCAAAATCCTTTGCCTTATACTTCCCCCCGCCGCCGGAGACGGTGAGATCCCGATGTGTGGAGATTGCGCACGTCAAGCTCCGCTTTAAAAACATCAAGCTTCGCTTGCCGCTCTTTGAATCTGAATGTTGTTCATAACATAATTAAAACCAAAGCTTTTTACGAT
>Ga0302249_1001170_pt1 | contig 19455 bp, 3 predicted proteins | sample AAG_UR_Val_MG_FD_193531 | JGI IMG/M metagenome (GOLD analysis project Ga0302249, IMG submission 193531) | Enriched activated sludge microbial communities from anaerobic digester in WTTP, New Holstein, Wisconsin, United States - AAG_UR_Val | ecosystem: Engineered > Bioreactor > Anaerobic >... | reverse complement strand
ATTTATTGCCCAGTCTGTCTGTTTGGTGATAAGGTTAATTTTGACAATTTGATTAGGATAACCAATTCGGAGGAAGGCTGACTCATTAATTATGATAAAGCAATAAATGTCTGATCCGGTTATAGCTAATTGACTAATACTGATAATGTGTGGCGACCCATTCTGGGCCACCAGGGAGACGACAATGGTTATCCACAGGACAACCATTAAAAGATACTTGTGGGTCCTCATGGGACACCTCCTTTTATTAACATATTAGCCAATCCGAGTATTTAGTTATGATGTGTCCAGGTGTTTATGCCATACACTTTCCGGCTCAGGCGCAGCCGGGCATAAAGCAGCCGCAAGATAGTGGGTTATGGTTTCCGGCGCTTCGGCCACGGCGGCGATGTGATTTATTGGGGGGATCATTAAGCTACCGTCCATCTTGCCGCTACCCAGTATATCCGAATTGCAGCCACTTCGCTTTGGGATTCAATATCACTCTATAAAGCTTGGGTATCAATCTGCTAAGATGCCAAAATCACTATACAAAGCATTGCTGTCAAGCTGAAAATTCGGTGGTTAAACCAAAATAATGCAGTAGTCTCACAGCCGCAAAAGAATAGTGTTGCATATCTTCGCCTATCATAACATGTTGAGCTCATTTATAACACCAAATCAAGACAGGAGAAAAATTTGCAACGGGGTCAATCAGGCAAGAGGCATAAAAAAGGTCAAGTCAAAACCGAGTTTAGTCCCAAATTAACCACCTCCTGGGATGGGACAGCAGCGCTCTTTTCAAGGTTTTTCGATAAGACCGTACTGCGGGGACTGGTTGAGAAGATATTTCCAGTCCGGGAGTCCTCCAATAATTCCCCAAGTGTGTATTCCAAACTCTCTGTTTCATCCTTCCACCATTCAAGCAATTTTATTTTCCCCCCATATATATAGGTGCTACGACCCCTTCATGCGAGGCGGGATGAATGCTTCAGGGGCAAGTATATAAATATACTTGCCCGGAATTATGCGGCTATAGGTCGGCCGCCTCCCCTTTCCTTCGCGTATGCAATCGGCAGCTAAGCTTGTATCTTCCTTAGGTCAACCTTATAATTTATAAGGATGACCTAAGGATGATGGCACAGAATACAGTAGCAGCAAAGGAGGGCTGTATGGGGATTATGGGGACGGTTGCGGAAACAAAGCACCCAAACTACATTACCGTGTCATCCCGGGCAAGCGCACGCTTGACCCGGGATCCAGTCTTTTAGAAACACCCGTGGAAAGGTGGAAATGGCGGTTCAGCGACCGCCAGTACAAAGTAGCGGCGCTTGCCATAGCGCCGTCTGGGATTGCCTTCCATGGGGGGTGGCAAAGTCCGTTTGCCACAGAGACCGGAGGTCTCTCCCAAACAGGCAACTCCGTTGCCTCTGCCGAACAGACTTCGGCAGCCCCCTGACTTACACCAATCCGCGGTAATCTGCGCGAACCCGCTTGACCCGGGATCCAGTCTTTTGGAAAGGGCAGTGGGAAAGTGGAGACCCGAGCCTTGCCTGCCTGGCTGCTCAGGGCACAGAAAAAGGGGTGAGCTGGCTCACCCCTTATAGCGGATTATCGCTTGCTTTGTTCAGTTTTGAGCAACCACCTTGTAGAAGGCTTTGGGCAGCCCTCGGCTGTCCGTATAGCTGGTGCCCGTCACCGTGGCGAGCAGGGTATAGGTCCCGTAGGGATCGCTACTGCTCAGAATCTTGTAGCTTCCGGCATTTGGCACAGCCAGCCAGGAGAGCACAGTATTGTTTCCAGTGCGGTTCACGCTTACTACGGGTGTTTCCAGGCTGGCAATGATCCCCGTTCCGGTGACAGGGATGTTCAGGTTGGCTTCGTCGCTGTCATTACTGGCGATTGTGACATTGCCGTTATAAGCAGTCGCCGCGGTTGGCGCGAAGGTCAGGTCATATGTCCTGCTGCCTCCGGCGGCGATGTTGAAGCTCAGGGTGTTGCGGGTCGCTTCCGCAAGGCCAGCCTCGACGCCGGAGCTTCGATCCAGGCTGTTTCCGGCTGCCGCCTGGGAAACAGTGTAACCCGCGGGTGTGCTGATCGTGCCGGTGAGAGGGGAATCTCCGCTGTTGCCGATGGTGAACTGCTGAACTGATGTTGAGCCGACAGCAACGTTGCCAAAAGAGATGCTGGCAGGGGTCACAGTTATTTCCGGCCCAGTTTGATAGGCAACCAGGGTCAGTTTCACATTGGGGCGGTTGCTGCTGGTATAATTGCCTGTGAAGACATTAGTCTGGTCGTTGTAATCATTACGGGCGCAGCGGTATCCGTTGGTGACGGATGTGTAGCGGACCGTTCCTGACTGCGTCCATTGTTCTGTTAGGTTGAAAGCGGTGTCCACCACGATGTTCTGGCTGCCGTTCCAGAGGAAGGGTGTCTGGAAGGTGAGCATGTCCCAGCCTCCGGCGGTTGGCATATAGCCTTCCGAGCTGAAGACTGTCACCATGCCGGTCGCGCCCTGCCAGTTGGCAACGTTGGCATCCGTGGTGTGCTTCATGCGCACGATGAAATTCGGAAGGATATGGTCCGGCGGGGTGTTCACCCAAAATGCCAGGCCGGTGATGTAGATGGGGCCCGTTATACCCTGGTTGTTCAGTTCCGCCGCCGTATAGACCGACTGCCCATGCAAGCTCTTGTAGGTGATGTTGATAGGGCAGGCCATATTGTTATATGTGGAGCTTGTGCCGTCTCCCAATACCACCTCGAGGATGATGTTGGGGGTGGCGCTAACTGTGTTGGAAGCGGCTGATTCCCCGGCGGGGCTGGCATACACCGTGGTTACATAATATGAATAGCTGGTTCCGTTTGTGAGCCCAATATCACGATAGCTCGTGCCGGTCACGGTGGTGACTGGGCTGCCGTTGCGATAGACGCGATAGCCGCTTATGGCACGGTCTTCCGGGATCAGCGCTGTCAATTCACCGCGTCCTTCGGCGGCTGTCCAGGTCAGATCTACAATCTGGTTTCCGGGAATGGCGGCAAGGTTGGTGGGGGGATTCATGTTTGGTGTGGCGTTCACGCTGGGAGTGGATGGGGATTCCTCGCCGTCATAGACCGCGGTCAGATAATACTCATAGTTTACGCCGTTGGTAACAGCCAGGTCGGTGTATTGGGTGTCTGTCGTGTTGGCCAGAACACTGCCGTTGCGATAGATTTTGTAGCTGTCCGGAACGCCGCCCGCGGGAGCATCCCAATCCAGCAGCACATAGCCGTGGCTGGCTGTAGCGGTCAGGTTTTGCGGCGGTAGCAGCATATCGAAGTCCGGGAATATTTTCAGACGCAGGTTGGGCAGGTTCGGCGTAGCCAGGAGGTTGGTAGGTGCGTATGAGTCGCTGCGGTTCTGGCGGGCGCGGTTGCCCTGCGAGGCGGAATAGCTCCAGCGCGGGTAACTCGAAGTGTATTGCTGATAACCTTTAACAGTTAGCACCGCCAGGTTGGAGACCCCATCATAAACGAACATGGGGTTCAGGTCCACTTCCATCCAGCCCGATACCGCGTTGTTGGTGAAGGGCCCGCTGTAAACCAGGGTGTATCCCACTGTGCTGTAGTTTCCTGAATCCAGGGTGGACTGGGTGGTGTTTTTCATGTAGATGGAAACGGCTTCGATGGGATCCATGTTGCTGCCGTCGTTTTTATAAAACGCTATGGATTTGAGCGTTCCCGGCACTTGGATTTCGGAAGCCAGATAGATGGCCTCGTGGGCGGAATAGTTGTACCATCTGTCCAGTGGATAGCCTTGGGTTTCGCCGCCCTCTCCGATTACCACTTCCAACGGAGCTCCCACCTCCAGATACTCGGTAAGGCTGGCTGTTATCGCCCCAGACAAGGCATTAAAGTTCAGGGTCACCAAGGTTCCGTTTGTCATGGAAGAGGAGGCGGAGACCTCAAAATGAAGAGTGGCATGAGCTCCTGCCGCCAGGGTGGGGAAGCTGTCGCTGCCATCGGTTATCGTGATTCCCGGAGTAGAACATCCAAGGGAGGCAGTTCCAGCCGCGGTGGGGATTTCCCCCACGTTATGGATCTCGATGGACAGGGTGGCGGTTTCGCCTGGATCCAGGATTCCATTTTGGTTGCCGCTGTAATCGCTTACTGTCAGGTGACGGAATTCAAGCTCCGGCACATATACTCCCAGCCTGAAGTTTCGGTTCCAGTTACCGTTTGCTCCGGTGATGTTAAGGTCAAAGAGCAACTGATGGTCTGCCGGGCAGTTGGCCGCCACTTGGATGGCATAGTTACTGAGCGACCAGGCACTGCCCTGGGCAGGCACGGTGCCGTAGCTGGCGTTTGCGGTGGAGATGGTCACAAAAGGATCGCTGGAGCTCAGGGTGGCGCTCACGGAATTGGCATTCACCAGTCCGCGGTTGCCCAGGCGCAAGGAGAGCTGGGCAGCTTCGCCAGGCTCGAGATGGTTGTTGCCGTTGGTGTCCAGCACGGAAACCTGTTCCACCACCACATACGGATAATCCGGGATCAGGGGGCGGGTGGTGATGAACAGTGCGGATTCATCGGTTAGAGGTGCTGCGGCGGTAGGATAGATGTTTCCAAAGGTGTATTCCAGACCTACCGTCGCCGTGTGGTCTTCGATACCGATGGTGCAGTAGTTGCCGTGGGGATAGGTGTCGCCATCGCCCAGGTCGATGTTGTTGAACTCCTTGTATTGCAGCTTGATCTGTCCGTCTCCGGTGTGGGTGGGGTAGTAAACGGGGTCGTAGAGAATGGCCTGGAAGGTTTGTGGAGTTGTGGAGTCGTAACCGGAGATCATATTGTACCATTCCACCACATAGTAATTCTGGATAGAATTGTACCAAGTATAAACATAGCTGCTTCCGCTTTGGATATCCAGGTCATCCCAGAACACGGCGATCATGGGGCTGGGCCCGCCGGCATCCGGCAGACGCCAGTTGCGCCAGTCGGCGTCGGCTGTTTCTCCAAAGGCGATGAATCCATTGGAGGAAATTGAGGCCTGAGTGTAGTCCACCCCGTAAAACTTGAAGGTGAAGGGCAGGTTTACTGTCTGGATAGCCACAGCGCCAACCTGGTCACCCTCATCGTGTGAACTGCCGGGGTCGCTTAGGTTGAGGGCGGTACCGCTGCCGCCTTCCGCGGGAGCGATGCCGATCCACTGGTAAGTGGGGCACTGGTCATAACCCGTGTCGCCAGTGTCAAAGATGAAGTATCCGTAGGCATCCTGTCCCAGGGGATCGGTGACTGTGGTATGGCCGATGGTGAAGGTGAGGGGAATGCTCTCCGCGTAGCCCGCCGCGTTATAAAGGTTGAGTTGCAGGGGGATCACCATGCCGTCAACACAGGTGCTGCGGGCTGTCACCGAAAAAGTATCGGTGTTGTTGCCTGCGGAGCTTCCGGCGGGGAGGTTGCCCCAATAGCCCTGCGCATCGGTGATCTGGAAAAAGGAATCCTGAGAGCTGAGGGTGCCATAAATATCGCTCAGAGAGGCGCTGCCGGCATTGTTCAGGGTTATTGTGAGCGGCCAGCTATCGCCCGGATTGATGATGTTTCCCGCCGCCCCCACAAAGGTGTGGGACACCAGGTTGAGATTGCCGTTGCTCACAATCACCGGAACTGAGATCTGCTCCTGCCCGCTGCCGCCTTCGTCCGTAAACCTTAAAATAAAGCGGTGCTGGTCAGGGCAATCGGGAGCTATGGTGAGGTTTATTCCGTTTGTACTCAGGAGGGTGGAGTTGGGGCTGATGCTCCCAAATTCGATCCTGCTGGGGGGATTCAGCGTCACGTATGCATCAGAGCAGGTCACGTTGCCCAGGGGGCTTTGCGGCGCAGAGGTGGTGTTACTCAGGCTGAAATAGACATCCATGGTTTCACCGGCGTTGGGGATGCCATCGCCGTTGTCGTCAACTTCCACGCCGGCAAATACCAGTCCGCCTGAGCTGCCAACGTTGATAGTGTTGATCAGCGGCTTGTAATCGTCCTTGTTGACCGTGAGGGTTAGACTCTCGTCAAAAGTGGGCGAAAACTCCAAAAAGGCAAGCCCCCGCTCGTCACTGAAGCCCAATGCCTGCTGCTGTCCGGCTGGGTTGCTCAACACCACCGAAGCGCCGGCCACAGGCTGGTTGAAGGCATCTTTCACCATCACTTCCATGCTGCTGGTTCCGGCGGGTATGCTGGCAGGGGCTGTTGCGTTGAAAGTATCGGGTATTCCCACATAGACAGGCGCGGTGGGGTCACCGATCAAGTTGCAGTAGCCGGAAAAATTGTAAGCCTGGGTGGAGTAGTTGATCCCATAGACGGAATACAGGTACAGCTTGGCGTAGAGCATGGCCTCGCTCATATTGCGCATGCCCAGGGGATAGATGCCGTGGAATATACCCACGTCCAGGCAGTTGTTCATGGGAGTGTGGGTGCTGGAAGTGGCCATCCCGATGGCGGTCACGGCTCCGCCCAGGGTCGCTTCGGTGCCATAACGGACTACCGATTCCGTGGTACTTGTTCCCCCTCCCCAACTTCCGGTGCTGCAGGTGATGAATATGGCATGAAACAGGCGGTAAGCGTTGCTCATGTTGTTCATGGTGTTTGGCCAGCCATTCATGTTGATCCAGCCTCTAAAGTTATAGAAAGCCACGCCTTGGTTGATGGCGGCGTTTATTGACGCTGTACTGGGGTTGCCACCATATAGCTCTGTGTATGTGTAATCCGGATTAACGTCCAAAGACCGGTCGTGGATGTATTCGTTGGTGTAGATCGTGGAAATCCCTGAGGTAGAGGGGTCGCCCACCAATAACATCCTGTTAAGCCAGCCGGCTAAATCAAGATTGATGTTTTGCTCCAAAGAGCGGACTTTGCCCATATAATTCACCATTTGCTCGGTGCTGTTAACGGAAATCCTGCCGATGGCCACGTCGCCCAGATTGTCCCCGCCCGCCAGCCAGGTGTAGTAGTAATCCATATAGGTGCTATAGGTGGGTACTGCGATTGTCCCGGAGTCATCCCCGATTATCGTAATGTAGTCCGGACGGGTGCTGATATTGTCATATCTGCCCTGGATGAAGGTCTTGATATTGGTGTAGGAAGTGCCTGCCGTGGCGGTGCTGAAAGCGTCCACCAGATAGCCTTTTTGCCTCTTCCAGCTTACGTATTCGTCCACCTTGCTCTGGTAGGTGGCATCCACATGGTTGCCATAGATTACCAGCATCCGGGGTCTGGAGTAGCTGATCGCGTCCCGCGTTTCCAAGTCATTGTAGTTCAAAATCATGCCCTGGTAGATCTTTTTGAAGGCAGGGGAGTAGCTGAGGGGAGGGGCTATCTCGTTCACAGAGGGCTGATCGTTGAAATCCAGGCTGATATCCAGGCTGGTTTGCACCAGCAGTTCACCTTTGGCCTGGTCATACTGGAAGGGACAGACGTTGAGGGTCACCACGCGGAAGTCGCGCAGCACCTGAGGTTCGGAGATCTGGATATAGTTGGCTGGATAAAGCTGAGATGAATATCTGCCGGCGATACGTTCGCCGCTCAGGGTGGAATCAAAATCCAGCCGCAGCGATGGCTCCTTGCGTTGCTCGCCGCCATTCACCCTCAGGGTCACCCCGCCGCTGTTGGGGATGGCGATCATGGTGGCAAAGACCGGCAGGGTCTCTTCTTCCCCGATAAAAAGATAAGGCGTGTCGGCCAGCTTGACCTTGCGCAGGGTCTGGCCGTCCCTGGTCACTTGTTCCAGTTCCCAGCCTGGCAGTTCAAAATGGAGCTGGACACTCTCTCGCGAACTGCGTGAAATGGAAAAAGCCGCTGCCGCGGGCGCTGCCTGGGCAACCAGAAAAGATACGGTCATGGATATCATGGCCACATACAAGCATCGAATTAGACGTGATCTCATTTGTGAACCTCTATTGCGTGATTTGATATAATGCTTTTACTAATGCAATTATCGGTGCAATTCAGGCGTTTTTCTCTGAAATATCCATGGATAGAGGACATATTTCCCAGATTTGTGATATTTTTCATCGCTGAAAGCAGTTCAAACTACGCAAACTGTCTGTTTCAGCTCTTTTGCGATGAACCATCCGCTCAATCAGATATTTGCCATCTGAGGAAAACTGCTATGCCTATCGGGCATTCGTATTGCCGCTATCATTCGCATTTCCAACAGGTTAACCTATCATCCTTAGGTCATCCCTCATCAAGTTAAGGATGACTGCCGGAAGACCCCTGTCTGGGAGGGTGATGCAAATGACACCGATCCCCTCATAATATATAGGTGCTATGAAAATGACAAGCCCCGCTCATCCTGAGAGGACGGCGGGGCTGATATCGAAGTGGTTTGCTTAATTATTTGGCGGGAAGGTCTTCGTAAGCTGCCACGACCTTGTAGAAAGCCATGGGCAAGATTTCTGTGTCTTCCCAACTGGTGTACGGAGCCAGGACCGTGGCGAAGGGCTGAGTGCCGTAATCACCATAGGGATCTGTGGCGCGGTAGATGTGATAGCAGTTGGCGTTGGTCACAGCATCCCAGGAGACGGTCACTCCGTTGGTGCTTTTGCTGATCTCGATTTCGGGGATAGCCAACGCAGTGAGGTTCACGGTAACCGTCACCGTATCGTAGGCATAGGCGTAGCCATCGAAGACGGAGAAGGTGATCTCTTCGCTGCCGAACCAGTCAAGCGGAGCGGAGAAGGTGACCTGCATTCCATCGATGGATATCTGGATGTTGGTGTTGCCGCTGTAACCCAAGGTGAGATCATGTCCGTCGGCATCGCTGACGAAAACGCTGAAATCTTCAACCAACTGGGTGTTCATATCGAAGCTCAAATCAGCCGGCAACTCGATGACGGGAAGGGCGTTCAGCACCTCGAGCGTCAGGGACACCGTGAGTTGGGGATTATCCGGATCGTTGGTGTTGACCAACAGGTTGGCGGTGTAGGTGCCCGGGGCGAGGCCAGCCGCGGTGAACGAACCGGTGACAAGCTGGCTGCCATTTCCGGCGACAGTGCCAGATGTGGGATTGGCACTGAACCAGGCTACGGCGGGGTCTTCAACGAGGGTGAAGCTGAGGTTTTGGCTGCCGAGGTTGGCAATGTTGAAGCTGTCCGTGCCTTCGGCGTTGACTGCCAGAGTGGCTTCCAGGGCTGTGGCATCCAGCGAGACTGTGGGCGGGATGTAGCCGCTGCCGGTCAGGGCGATGTTCACAGTGGGCTCATCCTCGTCGTTGCTGCTGATGACAACGTTGCCGTTGTAGGAAATAGCTTCCAGCGGCTGGAAGGTGAGCTGGTAAACGGCATTGGTGCCTCCTGCCAGATTGAATTCCAGAGTGTTGCGAAGGATTTCCGTATCTGTAGAATTCCGGCCTTGTTCGACAACACTGTAGCCAGCCGGAGTGGTGATGGAGCCGATGAGATCCTCCTCCCCGGAGTTGGCGATTGTGAATTGGCGCACTACGCTGTTGCCAACCTTCACTGCGCCGAAGTCGAGTGCCAGAAGATCGACCGTTATTTCCGGTGGAGCGGGCTCACCGCCGTAGATGGTAAGTTGCACGTTGGGCCGGTAAATTGATACGCTGCCACCGTAGAACGTATTGGTCTGGTTAAAGTAGTCGCTGCGGGTGTAGCGGTAGCCGCTGGCGGTTTCAGTGTAGCGCACAGTCCCGGATGAGTTCCTGGAGCCCACCCGGTTAAAAGCGGTATCGATGACAATGTTGTCCGTTCCGTTCCAGGTGAAGGGAGTGTCCAGAGTCAGCATGTCGTAACCGCCGGGAGTTGGCATGTAGGAAGTGGCGCTGTAAACCGTCACCATGTCTGTGGAGGTCTGCCAGTCGGCTACATTAGCAGCCGTGGTGTGTTTCATGCGCACCACGAAGGAAGGTAGGGCTTGGTTGGGAGCGCTGTTGACGTAGAATCCCAGAGCAGTGATCTCCACCGGGCCATAGACGCCGGCAGCATTAAGTTCGGCAGCGGTATAGACAGACTGTCCGTGCAGGCTCCGTCTGAAGATGTTGATGGGGCAGCCTTCATTTGTGTTTGTGGCTGAAGTGCCATCGCCCAAAGTGACATTGATGATTGCCATGGGGGTGGCCTCCGCTGTGTTGGAAGCTGCCGATTCGCCCGCGGGATTTGCATAGAGCGTGGTGACGTAATACTGGTAGGTGACGCCGTTGGATACGCTTGCATCGGAATAAGTGGTGCCAGACAGATCGGTGAGCACCTGTCCGTCGCGATAGATCCTGTAGCCACTCACACCAGCGGGATCAGGAGCGGTCCAACTGAGGTTTACCACCCTGTTTCCAGCCTGGGCGATGAGATTCGTGGGCGGATACATGATCTGGGTGATGGTAACAGAAACCGTGTCGTAGGCGTAAGCCATGCCATCATGGACGGAGAAGGTGATCTCCTCCGTGCCGGTCCAATAATTAAGGCTGCTGAAGGTGACCATGAGCCCGTCGATGGAGACGAGGATGTTGCTGTTGCCGCTGTAGTCCAGCGTTAAAGTCTGCGGATCCAAATCATCCACGTAGGGGCTGAAGTCCTCGATCAGGGCGGTGTCGGCATAGATGTCGAAGGTCAGTGATTCCGGCGCGTTGATTGTCGGGCTGCTGTTCTGCACCACAAGCTGGACGGACACGGGCAACTGGGGGCTGTCCGGATCGTTGGAATTGACCAGCAGAGTGGTGTTGTAGGTGCCGGGAACAAGTCCCTCGGGGGAGAAAGTTCCGGTGATGAGCTGGTTTCCCCCTCCGGATACAGTTCCGGAAGAGGGCGCCGAGCTGAACCAGGCTACGGAAGGCGATTCCGCCAGGCTGAAGTTGAGGCCCTGGCTGCCGGAATTGATGATCGTGAAGCTGTCCGTGCCCTGAGCGCCGTTGACGAGCGTGGCGGAAAGGCTGTTGCCGCTCAAAGAGATGTTGGCTGGCGTGTATCCCGTGCCTGTGACGGCGATTAGCACCGTGCTTTCGTCAATGTCGTTGCTGTTGATGGTCACATTTCCGGAATATGTGGCAACGGCCGTGGGGTTGAAACTGAGGTTGTAGGTCTGGTGTGTGCCTACGGGAAGCGAGAAGGACAGAGTGTTCCGGCCCGCCTCCTGATCCTTTTGGCCTTTGCTGCCAGCGGCTGAGACCGTATAGCCAGCCGGAGTGGTGATGCTTCCGCTGAGAGTCTCGTCTCCGGTGCTGTGGATGGTGAATTGCTTTACGCTGGTCTGACCCACCTCCACCTCGCCGTAATTGAGGCTGAGGGGATCGACCGCGATCTCCGGTCCGGCGGGTTCCACATAGACAAAGCCCAGTTTCACATCCGGACGGTAAACCGAGACCAGGCCGCCGGTGAAGGTCTCACCCATGTCTGAATAAGTGCTGCGTCCATAGCGGTAGCCATTGCTCATGTTGGTGTAGCGCACAGTTCCGGTGGCGGATTCTGTGGCCACCCGGTCAAAGTCGGTGTCGATCACGATGTTGTCGATCCCGTTCCAGGCAAAGGGGGTGGAGAGGATCAACAGATCCCAGTTCCCGGGTACAGGCTGATAGGAGGCGCTGCTGTAAACTGTGGTCAGTCCATCCGCGCTAATCCAGTTTGCGACATCCGTGGCAGTGGTGTGCTTCATCCGCATCCGGAAATTAGGCAAGGCCAGAGCAGGTGCCGTAGCAACGTAAAAGCCCAACTGGGTGATGTCCGTGGGGCCATACAGGCCAGCGGCGTTCAGTTCCGCGGCGGTATAGACCGACTGTCCATGCAGGCTCTTCTTATAGATGTTGATGGGGCAACCCTCAGTGGTGGCGGTGGTTCCAGTGCCGCTGCCTATCACGGCAAACGAGACTGCCTGGGGAGTGGCCTCCGCGGTGTTCGAGGCCGCGGATTCACCTGTGGGGTTGGAATATAGCGTGGTCACCCAATAGCTGTAGGTGGTGCCGTTCACCACACTGTGGTCAGAGTAGCTGGTGCCCGTCACCGTGGTGAGGGAACTGCCGTCACGGTAGATCCTGTAACCGCTGATATTCCTCTCATCTAAAAACTCTTCTTCGGCGCCGCGTCCCCCGGCAGCGGTCCAGCTCAGGTTGACAACAGTGTCGCCGCCCACAGCGGTGAGGTTGGTGGGGGGAAAGGTGTTAGGGGTGGCGTTCACGGTGTTGGAAGGATCTGAATCGCCGTCGTTGTAGCTGGCCACAACATAATAGCTGTAGGTCACGCCATCGGTCACGTTCAGGTCTGTGTATGTGAGGTTTCCTGTGGTAGCCAGATAGGAGCTGTTTCTGTAAACTTTGTAGCTGTTAGGCGTCATCGCTTCCGGGGCGTCCCAAGTGAGTGTGACGGAAGCGTGGGTTGAGGTTGCGGCCAGATTCTGAGGGGGATTGAGGGGTGGCTGCACTGCCAACAGGGCGTTGTACAGGTTCAGGCGTCCGGAGCCGAGTTTGTTGGTGTAGCTTGGATTCACGCCGTAATGGTTGTCGGCGGTGCTTTGCAGGATCGTTTTCAGCTCCGTGTTGGTGAGCGTGAGCCCGTTGCGGTGGGCGTAGGATATAATGAGTGCCGCCGCTCCGGACACATGCGGGCAGGCCATCGAGGTGCCCTGGTACCAGGCGTAGTTGTTGCCTGTTATAGTGCTGAGAATTCCTCTTGTGGAATAATATGTCGTTTCTCCACCCGGGGCGGAGATGTCCACCCAAGTTCCCCAGTTGGAGTAATAGGCTTTTTTGTCCTGGTTGTTGGTGGCGGCCACAGCAAAAGCGCCGCTGTAACAGCCAGGATAGAAATTTCCCTCGGCTTCATCGTTGCCCGCGGCGAAGATGGTGACGCCACCGTTCAGAACAGTACCGCCGCCGTTGGCGTTGAAATAGTTGATGGCGTTAAGTTCGGACTGGTTGTACACGTCGGGGTACTGATAACCCCAACTGTTCTGGGAGATGGCCGCGCCGTTGTCCGCTGCCCAGACGGGGGCGTTGGCAAAGCCGCCCTGGTTCTGTCCGTCGAAGACCTGGCAGGACATCAGGCTCACACCTTTGGTATTGCCGTTCCCGCCGGCGATGCCGCAAACGCCTGTGGAGTTGTTGTTTTCCGCGGCAATGGTGCCGGCCACGTGGGTGCCGTGGTCTTCGGGGTTGATAGTGGTGCTGCCGTTCACAAAGTTGTATCCCACTCCGCTCCAGATGTTGTTGTTCAAGTCCGGATGATTGGTCTGGATGCCGCCGTCGATTACTGCCACAATCACATCCTGATGTCCCTTTTCCAAGTCCCAGGCTTCGGGCAGGTCGATATCGCAATCTACAGTTCCGCCTTGCTGGCCAGTGTTGTTGTAATGCCACTGTGAACTGTAATAGGGGTCATTAGGGGTCCAGCGGTCCAGTGTTTCCGGATGTTCCGGGTCCAAGCCCGCGACATTTTCATACAGCACTTTTTTATACTCGGGCTCAGCCCACTCCACGCTGCCTTTGAGGCCACGGTAGGCCATCACGATGTCCCGGATGTCAGCTTTGCTGGAGAAGCTTATCTCATACCAAAGATGCAGGCCCCAGTCCCGGTGCCGCTGGGTGAATTCGCCCCTGTGGGCCGGGCTGTAAAAAAGCTGGCTGATTTTGCTTACCTCGAACCGGCGGCTCAGTTCGTCCAGTTCGGCAATGCCAAAGGAGGCAAGTGTCCCGTTTGTATGCTCCAGCCTTTGCAGTTGGCCGGAAAGCTCCGGTTTCAGTCTGATCCAGACATGGCCGGGAACCATAGCGCCGTCCGGCACTTCGTAAATGTCTATAAAGGGCAGGTCCGCGAAATCCGGACCCAGGGCCATGAGGCCAACGCTCAGAAGCGCCAGGCAGATGGCCGCAAGAATTGTTAATTTGCGCATATCTTTTACTCTCTTTACCCTTGGCGGGGCTGTGTAATTTTATCTGAGGTACTTTACCGCTGCCGAACCTCACTTTGCCAGTGGGATATAACCGAGCGGTATAAAAAACACATTCTACCCATTCAAACCATTAACAGGGATTTGTCAACAGTTTTCTGCCAGATAAGTTTTCCAATTAAAGTAATTGTCTCCACGCACTTAAATCCGGTTCGGGTTTATTTGCCCCAGTTTAGCATTGGGCTCTATTTCAAATAGGGAGGGTAAACAGATATCAATCCAGGATAAAAGACAAGCCCCGCCAATCCTGAGAGGACGGCGGGGCTGATATCGAAGTGGTTTGCTTAATTATTTGGCGGGAAGGTCTTCGTAAGCTGCCACGACCTTGTAGAAAGCCATGGGCAAGATTTCTGTGTCTTCCCAACTGGTGTACGGGGCCAGGACCGTGGCGAAGGGCTGAGTGCCGTAATCACCATAGGGATCTGTGGCGCGGTAGATGTGATAGCAGTTGGCGTTGGTCACAGCATCCCAGGAGACGATCACGCCGTTGGAGCTTTTGCTGATCTCGATTTCGGGGATGGCCAACGCAGTGAGGTTCACGGTAACCGTCACCGTATCGTAGGCGTAGCCGTAGCCATCGAATACCGAGAAGGTGATCTCTTCGCTGCCGAACCAATCAAGCGGAGCGGAGAAGGTGACCTGCATTCCATCGATGGATATCTGGATGTTCGTGTTGCCGCTGTAACCCAGGGTGAGATCATGTCCGTCGGCGTCGCTGACGAAGTCGGAGAAATCTTCCACCAGGGAGCTGTTCATATCGAAACTCAAATCAGCCGGCAACTCGATGACGGGAAGGGCGTTCAGCACCTCGAGCGTCAGGGACACCGTGAGTTGGGGATTATCCGGATCGTTGGTGTTGACCAACAGGTTGGCGGTGTAGGTGCCGGGGGCGAGGCCAGCCGCGGTGAATGAACCGGTGACAAGCTGGCTGCCATTTCCTGCGACAGTGCCAGATGTGGGATTGGCGCTGAACCAGGCTACGGCGGGGTCTTCAACGAGGGTGAAGCTGAGGTTCTGGCTGCCGAGGTTGGCAATATTGAAGCTGTCCGTGTCTTCGGCGTTGACTGCCAGGGTTGCTTCCAAGGCTGTGGCATCCAGAGAGACTGTGGGCGGGATGTAGCCGCTGCCGGTCAGGGCGATGTTCACAGTGGGCTCATCTTCGTCGTTGCTGCTGATGACAACGTTGCCAGGATAGCTTTGCGCGGCAGTGGGGGCAAAGGTCAGATTGTAGGTGATGGTTTCACCGGCTGGTACGCTGAGGGTGAGGGTGTTGCGAACCTCAGCCTGGGCAGATCTGGCTCCGGGAGCTTGCTTGACTGCAGGGGAGGCGGCTCTTTGGGCAGCAACCACAAATCCTTTTGCTCTCGCCTGTGCCACGCTGTAGCCGGAGGGGGTGCTGATGGTTCCCATCAAATGGGCATTGCCGGTGTTTTGCACAGTGAATTGCATCACATTGGTTGTGCCGACTTCAACCGCGCCGAAATCCAGGGCCAGAGGCGAAACCACGATCTCGGGGGCTTGCGTTTCCTCAACAGCCAGGGTCAAGCGGATGTTGGGCCGGTTGGGAATTGGGGTTCCGCCACTGAAGACATCGGTCTGGTCGCTGGAGTCGCTGCGGATGTAGCGATAGCCATTTGTAATGGATGTGTACTGCGTTGTACCGGATGACGAATAGGTCCCAATGAGCCCGAAGGCGGTGTCCACCACGATGTTGTCGTCGCCGTTCCAGGTGAAGGGGGTGTCCAGTGTCAGCATGTTCCAGCCGGTGGCTGTAGGTTGGTAAGAGGTGGAATTCCAGACGGTGCTGAGCCCGGTGGATATCCAGCTGGAAACGTCGGTGGCGCTGGTATGCCCCATGCGGATGATGTAGTCTGGCATGGCCAGGCTGGGCAGACCGGTTACGTTGAAGCCGATGTCGGTGATGTCGATGGGTCCGAACACGCCTGCAGCGTTGAGTTCAGCCTTTGTGTACACCGCTTGTCCGTGTAAGCTCTGGTACCAAACGTTGATGGGGCAGGCATCTCTGGTGCTGTTGGAATCGGTTCCATCTCCGATGATCACTGAATTATTTGGTGTGGCCTGCACTGTTTCGGTAGGCTCTGCGTCTTCACCTGAATAGGTGGCTACCACATAATAGGAGTAGGTTGTGCCGTTCACAACGGCGTTGTCGGTGTAAGTAAGCCCCGTCACGGTGGTGAGCAGGTTTCCGTTCCGGTAGATTTTGTAACCGGTGGGGATTCCGCTTATAGGCTCGCTCCAGTTTAGTATCACCAAACCATTTCCGCCGAACGCGGTCAGATTACGGGCAGGATAGAGCCCGGCGGGGACGTAGGCTTGCAGCTTCAGGTTGGGCAGATTGTTGGATGCCGTAAGTGATATGGGCTGGGATGAATCGCTTCTGTTTTGGCGGGCCTGGGTGGCAGTAGTAGTGGTGTATGTCCAGTAGGGGTAATTAGAAATATAGCTCTGATTGCCCTTGATGGTTAGTATAGCCAGGTTGGAAGTTCCGTTGTAGGCAAAGAGGTTGTCCAGTTCCACTTCCATCCAGCCGGAGGTATCTGTGTTCGGGAAGGTTCCGCTGTAAACCAGGGTGTAGCCGGAGGTGCTGTAGTCGCCGCTGGACAGGCTGGACTCGCTGGTGTGCTTCATATACATGCTGACAGCCTCGATGGGACTTACATTTGTGCCGCTGCCCTTGTGGAAGCCCAGATACCTGATGTTGCAGGCGGTGCCGATCTGCGAGGCCAGATAGATCGCCTCATGGCTGGAGTAGTTCCAATAACGGTTAATAGGGTAAGGCTGGGTTCCACTGCCAGTTCCTATGATGATGGTGGAGAGGGGATTGGTGGTGGGGAAGCCTGTAACAATGTTCGAGGGGTCGGATTCCTCGGCGCCGTAGATGGCTGTTACGTAATACTGATAGCTGGTTTCGTTAACCACGTTGGTATCAGAGTAAGTCAATCCGCCGGTGCTGGCCAGATAGCTGCCATCGCGGTAAACCTTGTAGCTGCTTGGTGTTCCGGTGGCAGGGGCTTGCCAGTTGAGGTTCACGACCGCGTTGCCGGAAGTGGCGGTCAGGTTCTGGGGCGGGGCATAGTAGGTGCCCATGGGAGGGAAGATGATGTGATCCAGCCAGGCGCAGTCGCTGCCGTTGGCCCAAGAAACGTCTTTGGAGTAGGTCCAGGCCAGGGTGTGATTGCCGGAGGTCAAGGGATAGGAAGCCTCTGCCCAGCCTGCGGAACCGGACCACTCGCCTTTCTTTACGCCATCGACGTAGAAACGCAGAAAGTCATAGTTGCTTTCGGAGGATACCTTGTACCAGAAGCTGAGATTGCCAGCGCTGCTGATTACCACAGGCAGGCTGAGGGTGGTGCTGCCGTTGTCGGAGATAGCGCCGGACTTGGCGGCATAGGTGCCGGAAAAGACCTCCGAGCTTTGCACCGTCCAGGGCACGGAGCTGTTGTTTACCCAGGGATACAAAGTGAAGTTTCCGGTCTCGAAACCTTCATCCGGAGGGGCAAGCAGTGTGACCGTGATGCTGCGGGTGGCAGTGTTCCCGCTATTGTCAGTGGCGATCACCATAATGCTGTGGGGGCCGCCGGCATAACCTGTGGTGTCCCAAACCCAGGAATAGGGGCTGGAAGTGTCGGTGCTTTTCAGCACATCATCAATATAAAATGCCACGCCGGTGATGTAGCCGTCAGTGTCGGAGGCGGTGGCTGTTATCGTGATGCTGCTGTTGAGGTCATGCACCGATCCTCCGGCCGGGGCGGTGATGGAAACCGAGGGCATGGTGGGATCGGTGGCAAGCAAGGCCTGGTAGGCATTGATGCGCCCGCTGCCCAGTTGGCCGAGGTAGTTTTGGTTCACGGCGTAGTGATCGTCAGCGGTGGATTCCAGAATATCTTCCACATCGGCGCTGCTGAGGGTGCGGCCGTTGCGGTGGGCATAGGAGACAACCAAAGCCGCCACGCCGGAAGCATGCGGACAGGCCATCGAGGTGCCCTGGTAGAAGCCGTAATTGCTATTGCTCCAGCAGCTAAGCACGCCTTGGGAAGTGACGCTGTTGGTCTCGCCGCCGGGGGCGGAGACGTCCACCCAGGTGTCGTAGTTTGAATACCAGGCCTTGGTATCGTTGTGGGTGGTGGCTGCCACGGCGAAAACGCCGCTGTAGCAACCGGGATACCACTGGCCGCTGGACTGATTGTTGCCCGCGGCGAAGATGGTGATGCCGTTGGACATCACGCTTCCGCCGCCGTTGGCGTTGAAGTAGTCGATGGCGTCAAGCACAGACTGCTCGTAGTTTCCCACGCTGGTGTAGCCCCAACTGTTCTGGGAGATGCAGGCGCCGTTGTCGGCAGCATAAATCGGAGCCTGCTCAAAACCGTCGCCTCCGGAAGTGGGAGCGAACACCTGGGTGCTCATCAGCCGCACGCCGTTGCCAGTTCCTGATCCGCCGGCAATGCCGGAGACGCCTACACCGTTATTGGTAACGGCCGCCACGGTTCCCGCCACATGGCAGCCGTGGTCTCCACCGACTATATTGGAAGTGCTTTGGTAAAAGTTGTAGCCATACACGTCGTCAACATAGCCGTTGTTGTCATCGTCGATACCGTTTCCGGCGATTTCGCCGGGGTTGATCCACATGTTGGCAGCCAGGTCGGGATGGTCATACTGGACACCCTGGTCCTGGATGCAGACCACCACGTCGCTATGGCCTTTTTCGATGTCCCAGGCTTCGGGCAGGTCGATGTCGGCATCCACCGTTCCGCCGGTCTGGCCAGTGTTGTGGTAATGCCACTGTTCGCCGTAGCGCGGGTCGTTTGGAGTCCAGCGGGAGAGGCTGGCTTCCATGGCCGCGATCTGATCCTGGGTGAGGCTCAAAAGCTGTTTCTTATACTCGGGTTCAGCCCATTGCACGCTTTGGTCCAGACCGCGATAGGCCATCACGATGTCGCGTACGTCGGCAGAGCTGTCATATTCGAGTTCAAACCACAGATGCAGCCCCCATTCTATGTGGCGCCAGCCCCATTTAAGGTTTTTGGAGCTATCGCCAAAGAGCGGTGTGATCCTGGTTATTCCAAATTCCAGATTGAGGGCGTCAAGCTCCTCGATCTCAAAGCTTTTCAGGCTTCCTTCCTCATAACGGTAAGCCTGTACCTGGGAGGATAGTTTCTCGTTGAGTTTGATCCGGATGTGGCCTTGTTCGATGGCTGAGTCCGGCACTTTGTAAATGTCGATGAAAGGGCGTTCGCCAAACTCCACCGGGGAAGCAGGCAGCCCTATCCATGTTAGCAGGAGCAGTGCAGTAAATACGAAGAGTATTCTTTTCATGGCTCTCAACATCTCCTTTATTGGTATGTTCTCTTATACAGTTGTTATCGTCTTTGCCTGGATGCGCTTAACAGAGGCCATTCTTGTGAAATGGTCACGCAGGCAGGATATTTGATCCAAAGCAACCTTCTCATCAGCAGATAATACAACTTCCATGTTGACAAAACATATATGGTGATTATCTTGTCTCCAGAATCAACAATACTGGAGGCGAGATGCCACGACCAAAAGACAAATCGT
>Ga0302249_1001154_pt1 | contig 19691 bp, 22 predicted proteins | sample AAG_UR_Val_MG_FD_193531 | JGI IMG/M metagenome (GOLD analysis project Ga0302249, IMG submission 193531) | Enriched activated sludge microbial communities from anaerobic digester in WTTP, New Holstein, Wisconsin, United States - AAG_UR_Val | ecosystem: Engineered > Bioreactor > Anaerobic >... | reverse complement strand
TTTCTTTTTCAAGGATTTCCAGTGCTGCCCGCAAATCGCGTGTGAGGATTTTTCTTTCCAGCGGGTCAAGGTGCTGTACTTTCAGCTGAGCCGGTCTCAACTCAATCTCTTCAAGTGTGGCGTTTACGTACTTGCCTGCCGATAAACGCGGGAGAATTTTGTTGAAAATATTTTCCAGCTTCGAACCTTCTATATTAATTGAGCTTATTTTCCACTTTTGGTTTTCTCTGGTCATGGTGATAAATCCCTTGAGTGCTTCATCACCGGGTTTCGACAGATAGTCCGTTATCAGATTCGTATCTTTTTGTGGTGTCATATTGATGCTGATGCTCAGCTCATTTGGTCTCAAAACAGGCAGCCACATATTATCGCGTTTGATTTTCAGGGAGTATCGCGGGACGTCCATCAGACCGAAATATTCCAGCAGAGCGAGCTCCAGCGCGAAATGAAACTTCATGGTTTCCTGAAAAGAGGTCTGTCTGGTCTGTTGTTTTTCTGAATAAAATTGCTGTACCCCCTCGTAGTTCCTAGAGGAGATCTGTTGGAAGAATCTCTGGACATCGCTTTTGGCCCTGTTGTTAATACCCAGTACAGAGACAAAGACCAGAAACAGAATAAAACAGATAAAAGCAGTCGCAATAATTATTTTGGTAGAAAACCTTAAATTCAGCATGGCATTACCTTATATATTTCTTTCATCAAGCTGTGAGTTGTTTTAACATGTTACAGACATCCGGCCTGGAATTTTTTCTTCTACTACACGCAATCAGTGTGGAAAGCAAATCAATATTGTTGACAGCTTTGCAAAAAACCCTGAGCTGATCGGGGTAGAAAAAATAGCAGGCGAGCCGGTAGGTCGTGGTACGCCGTTCATGGTTCGACAGGCTCACCACGAACGGCAGTAAAGCTCACCACGAACGGCAGTAAAAGCTCAGCATGAACGGTTAATAAAGCGAGAAGCGCAACCTTCGTGTCCCCCGTTCACCCTGAGCTTGTCGAAGCCTGTCCTGAGCTTGTCGAAGGGGGGGAGCGGCAGGGGGTGGCGTGCTTTAGCAGGCCGGTGGTGGAGAGTTAGCAGATTAGATGATTAGAAGTTTAGAGGGTTGGCGGGTAGGAGGAATGGTCGATGGTGGTGGCTGATAGTTGATGGTGAATAGTTGATAGCTCGTAGTTCGCGGCTCGTAGCGATTCATTTCACGGTCTGGAGGTTTGCTTTGGGCTTAATTGCTGATTCTGAGATTAGTTTGAAGTTGGTCAGAAGCTGATGGTTTATGGGTGGGGTCGCCAGGGGGAAGTCCTTTCGTGCCATGCTATTTCAGCAATCCTCATTACATTTTTTCCACATTGTGTGCTTATCGCCAGGCGTGGATATCATTCATCGCTCAGAGAGGCTTTTTCCATGATCTGCTTTTTTTGCCCCGGGGTTATTTTTTTGATGAGCACGCCGATGCCGGGCATGGTCATGTTTTTTCCCCAGGGCTGGCGCCACCGGATTTCTCCGCAAATTGGTGTTTTGTCGTCCAATTCATTGATGACAAACCAGACTTCGGATGAAGAAGACCAGTCCTCACAGGACAACAAAAAACATCCATCTTTCGATACATTAAGGGTTATGCCGCGATGGGTCAGAGCCAGGTCCATGTCCTGTGCCCGGCTGATCAGAACATTGAAATAGACGTTTTTTCTCGCGCTCAGCCGAACCGCCCGGGGAATGAAGAGCCGGCATTCCTGGGAGACAAAGTCCGCCAGTGTACAGTTGTCGCGTACCGAGCCGCCCGCTATTGTACGCAAGCTGCTGCTTTCGTGATCCCACTTGAGTTGAATGACGGGGAAGGCATCAAGAACATCCTTGGCGAGGCTCTTTTCTTCAGATGATGCTTTGACGCTGGTGACCAGATCGATCATGACTCCATGGTAGGCTTTGGTGACCATCGATTTCAGAAGTTCACCGAAAGACTCCACCGTGTCCACTTCGATGCCGGCTTTTTGGGCTTCGCGGAGATATGCCTCTTTTGCCGGGTCATTTTTACAAACCAGAATAAGACGTACAGACATAAAGATTCACCTTGCCCGTGACGTGTCACCGGAATACTGCCTCATTAGTAACTCAACATAAAGACTAGAAAATATGGGCATGAATGTCAATATATCGAACCATGTTTCTTGGGGCTTGATTATGCCTTTGAAATATAATACTAGATTTGGCGCTCAGACTGTCAGAAAAAACTGATGTGCAATATTCATGAGGAGGGAACTTTTCGATGTCCAAAAAATTCGACGCGGAATTCATGAAAACCGATCGCCGCATTATCGCCCGTAAACTGCTGGCGGGCGAATTATCGGAAAAGGAGTTAAACAGTCTTTTGAAAAAACTGCCCGACGTCGCGGAAAATGCCGAAGAAGTCTTTCCGGTGCCTGAAAAACAATAATCATGTTTATTGATTCCCACGCTCATCTGGAGATGAAAGAATTCGACCGCGATCGCGCAGAAGTGATCGGGCGTGCCCGGGCGGCGGGTGTCGAGGTCATTGTCACCGTGGGAACAAGCCTCAGTCTGAGCCGCAAGGCTCTGTCTATCGCCCGTCAGTACGAGAACGTTTACGCGACAATCGGTATCCACCCGCATGATGCGGCAAAGGCTGATGATAAAAAACTTCACGAGCTCAAGACATTGGCGCGGGATGCCAAAGTCGTAGCCTATGGTGAAATCGGTCTGGACTTTTTCCGCAATATTTCACCGAGGGAAAAACAAATCGAGGTATTCGCCACACAGCTTCAAATCGCCAAAGAACTTGATTTGCCAGTGGTCATTCATGACCGCGACGCCCATGAACAGACACTAACAATGGTCAGAGCTTCCGGTATCCGCCGAGGTGTTTTCCATTGTTTTTCCGGGGACTGGGAGATGGCCGGAAAATGCCTTGATCTTGGCTTTTATATTTCCATTCCCGGGGTGGTGACATTTGGAAAATCCAAAGTGTTACGGGATGTTGTCCGGCAGGTGCCCGCCGATGCGATACTTTTGGAGACGGACTGCCCCTACCTCACGCCCGAGCCGCACCGCGGGAAGCGAAACGAGCCGTCATTCATGGTTCATACGGCGCAAAAAGTGGCGGATATCAGGGGTGTCTCCATCGAAGAGCTAGCCGCCGTCGCCACTGCCAATACGCGCCGGCTCTTCGGACTGGAAGTTGTTTCACCCAAATAACCCCAATGGCATTTGTATAACCCCGAAACGTAATCCGACGATGGAAAACCAGGAGGAAGGATCAATGAAAAAAGCCGTCATCTTGCTTTCCGGCGGTGTCGATTCCGCTGTGACGCTGGCGATTGCGAAAAGCCGCGGCTTTGATCCTTACGCGTTGAGCTTTCGCTACGGCCAGCGCCATGCCGTTGAACTTACGGCTGCCTCACGCGTTTTGCGAAGTCTCGGCGTTCGGCATCATCTGATTCTGGACATTGGCCTCGACCGTATCGGCGGTTCCGCTTTGACTGCTGATATGGATATCCCGAAAAACCGTTCCCGTGAGGCGATGTCCACTGTCATCCCCGATACGTACGTTCCAGCCCGTAACACGATATTTTTGTCCTATGGACTGGCCTGGGCCGAAGTACTGAGCTCGTCCGATATTTTCATCGGTGTCAACGCACTTGATTACAGCGGCTATCCCGACTGCCGTCCCGAATACGTTGCCGCCTTTGAGCGTATGGCCAACCTGGCCACACGGACGTGTGTGGAAGGACGACAAAAAATTACCATTCACGCGCCGCTTATCGACTTGAAAAAAGCACAGATCATTCTAAAAGGCATTGAGCTGGGTGTTGATTTTTCCCTGACGCACAGCTGTTATGATCCGACACCGGATGGTACAGCCTGCGGGCGGTGTGATTCATGCGCCCTGAGGCTCATGGGGTTTCGCGAGGCGGGGATGGAAGATCCGGTAAAATATCAGTCACAGCAATAAGAAGCCGGGGCAAAAGATGTATGCAGTCAAGGAAATATTTTACTCGATCCAGGGAGAGGGCTTCCACAGCGGCCGTCCGGCCGTGTTTTGCCGATTTTCCGGCTGTAATTTGTGGTCCGGAAAAGAGAAAGACAGAAAAAACTCGCTCTGCCCCTTTTGCGATACCGACTTTACCGGCACCGACGGTACCGGAGGCGGTCTGTATTCATCCGCGCATGATCTGGTGAGTCAAATATCCAAGGCATGGCCGGCCGTCACGGCAAACACCGTTCGTCCCTTTGTTGTTTGCACTGGCGGCGAACCTCTTCTTCAGCTTGATGCCGGGCTGGTTGCCGGGCTACACACAGAAGGTTTTGAGATAGCTGTGGAGACCAACGGCACAATTGGCGTAACAGAAGGTATTGACTGGATCTGTGTCAGCCCCAAGGCCCGTGCCCGCCTGGTACAGGTTAGCGGAGATGAACTCAAGCTCGTTTATCCGCAGGAGGGACTGGATCCGGAGGAATACGTCGGTATGGATTTTCGTCATTTTTTCCTGCAGCCGATGCACGGACCAGGATATGAGGAAGCGTCCCGGCAGACCCTGGAGTATGTGCTTGAGCATCCGGCCTGGCGGATCAGTCTGCAGCTGCACAAAATATTGGATGTGAGATAGGAAGAGACAATGGAAATATTCAAGGTATTTAAATTCGATGCGGCGCATCATCTGCCCTGCGTGCCCGACGGCCACAAATGTGCGAAGATGCACGGCCATTCCTTTCGTGTGGAAATCCATGTCAAAGGCGAAGTTGACCCTCACAACGGCTGGGTGATGGACTTCGCCGCCATCACGGCCGCCTTTGAACCGATTCTGGACGAGCTGGATCATAAGAACTTAAACGCCATCGAGGGACTGGAAAACCCCACCTCGGAGAGGCTTTGCCGGTGGATTTGGCACAGACTCAAACCGTCGTTGCCGCAGTTGTCAAAAGTCGTCGTTTGTGAGAGCCCTGAGTCCGGTTGTGTTTACGACGGAAAAGATTAAAAGAGCATCACACGACGTTTTTTGCCTGTCCGCGGGGAGCGGGATTAAACAATTTGCATTTTGAGATTTAATGTATTAGCGTTTCCGATCAGGGGTGCCGCGGATTTCCTGTTGGGGGAAGAGCGGCTGAGAATATACCCTTTGAACCTGATCCGGATAATGCCGGCGTAGGAAGTGGCGCACATAACTTTACAAAGGCCATGCCCTTTTCAGGCAAAGGGGCATGGCTTTTTTGCGTAAATCATGGACAGTGTAATTATTGTCAGCGGTGGACGGCTGGGAGACGCGGAATTTTTTCGCCGACGAGTATCGGCTATGAAAAATCGGCTTCTTGTGGCCTGCGACGGCGGAGGACGCCATCTTGCAACACTGGGGCTTGGGCCGGATGTGATTATTGGTGATATGGACTCGCTCGGTGCCGAAGCGCTTGCCTCATGGGAGAGGCGCGGCGTGAAGATCGTTCGTTACCCGGTAAACAAAGATTTCACTGATACACAGCTGGCGCTCGATTATGCTTTGTCGTGCCGGCCCGTGGCAGTGGAGATCTGGGGAGCGCTCGGGGGGCGCATTGACCATACTCTGGCCAATATCTACCTGCTGCAGCGCGCCAGGGAAGCGGGGGTACAGGCTTGCCTGATTGATGAATTCACCGAGGTGAGCCTTGCGGAAGAAGAAACCAAAATTGCCGGGGCAGCCGGATGTCTGGTATCGATCATCGCTCTTTCGCCGGTGGTTGAGGGCATCAGCCTGGAAGGATTTCAATACCCGCTTGCCGGCGAAAATCTCTCGTTTGCCGAATCACGTGGTATCAGCAATATCATTACCGCGCCCATGGCGACAATCCGCGTGAACCGGGGCAGTCTTCTGATTGTCCGTTACCGGCGGGCAGGCGTTTTTCCGGAGGCAGATTAATTGGCAAAAGTCTTGAAAGTATTGTGTGTGGGCGGCTCCGACAGTGGCGCGGGTGCGGGCATCCAGGCCGACCTGAAAACCATCAGTACCTGCGGGTGCTATGCGACAACCGTGATCACGGCGCTGACAGCGCAAAATACATGTGGCGTGCAGGGAGTTCTCCCCGTACCGCCGCAATTTATCGCCTGGCAACTAGATGCAGTCCTTTCCGATATCGGCGCAGACGCCGTTAAGACCGGCATGTTTTCGTCGCCGGCCGCGGTCGCTGTCGTTGTGGAAAAAATAAAGCAATACCGTTTAAGAAATGTGGTGGTTGACCCGGTCATGGTCGCCAAAGGAGGCCACCCACTGACGAAAGGCAGGGCCATCGGCGGAATTATTAAAAAGCTCCTGCCGGTGGCCGGCGTAGTGACACCCAATATTCCGGAGGCGGAGGTTTTGTCGGGATATCACATCCGGTCTGTGGATGATATGAAGAAGGCGGCATCGCTTATCCACGGCCTGGGCGTAAAAAATGTAGTGATCAAGGGCGGGCACCTCGGGAAAAGTCACAAAGCCGGCAGCATAGATATACTCTATGACGGAAAATCATATCATGAATTTTCCGCAGACTGGATCAGGACAAAAAACACGCACGGCACCGGCTGTACGTTTGCGGCGGCACTGACGGCATATCTGGCGCACGGTATGGTGATGTACGATGCCGTTACGGCGGCCAAGGAGCTGGTGTTTGAAGCCATCAAAGGGAGTTTGAGAATCGGCCGCGGGCACGGGCCGGTGAACGTTTTGGTAAATTTGCATGATGCGGGGAGGGATAAATGACACAGTTGGAGAAGGCCCGCCGGGGAGTGATTACTACAGAGATGGAGATTGCTGCCGCGGCGGAAAATGTCGGGCCGGAATATATCCGGCAGGGAGTTGCTGCAGGCACGATCGTCATCTGCAGGAATATAAATCACGCGGGTATCCGGCCGCTTGCAATAGGGAGTGGCCTGCGCACCAAGGTCAATGCCAACATCGGCACATCCAAAGATGGCAACGACCTGCCTGCCGAACTGGAAAAGCTCACTTTGGCGATTAACGCCGGCGCCGATGCGGTGATGGATTTGTCGACAGGCGGTGATTTGGCGCAGATACGCAGGGAAGTTATGAAAAACTCCACTGTTGCCGTCGGCACAGTGCCGATTTATCAGACCGCCGTAAAAATGATCAATGCCGACCGGGCCGTATCCGAAATGACCGCCGACGAAATGTTCGAGGTGATCGAAGAAAACGGTCGTGACGGTGTTGATTTTATAACCGTTCACTGCGGCGTGACACGCCGGACCGTGGAAATAATGGAGCAACAGGGCAGGGTGCTGGGCATAGTGAGCAGGGGAGGCTCCATGACGGCTGGCTGGATGCGCTGCAACGGCAAGGAGAATCCTCTTTACGAGCAATATGACCGGCTTTTGGAGATAGCGCGTCGCTATGAGATGGTTTTGAGTCTTGGAGACGGCCTGCGTCCAGGGGCCATTGCCGACGCGACCGATCAGGCGCAGATCGCCGAATTGGTTGTTCTCGGCCAGTTGGCCCAACGGGCCCGCCGGGCGGGTGTGCAGGTGATGATTGAAGGGCCGGGACATGTGCCGATCAAGGACATTGAGGCCAATATTAAATTACAGAAAAATATTTGTCAGGGCGCGCCGTTTTACGTGCTGGGGCCTCTTCCGACAGACATCGCGCCCGGGTACGACCATATCACCTCAGCCATCGGCGGCGCGATTGCCGGTGCTGCCGGTGCCGATTTTCTTTGTTATGTGACGCCGGCTGAGCATTTGCGTCTGCCAACGCCGGCCGATGTGCGTGCCGGAGTAATTGCTTCGCGTATTGCCGCTCATATCGCCGACCTGGCCAAAGGCGTGAAAGGGGCCAAAGAACGGGATTTGCAGATGTCTCAATTTCGAAAAACATTTGACTGGCAGGGACAGGTGGATGTATCACTGGATCCGGAAATGACGGCCGCCCTTCTGGAAAAAAGCAAAAGCGCCGCTGAAGAGGGTTGCACCATGTGCGGAGAGCTTTGCGCGATCAGACTCGGCAGAAAGTGATAAATGGTCGGCGTTCAAAGTTGTTTCAATTCCCCAGTACGACCTCAGATCAATGGCGAAAGAAGGAGATTCACTCCAAGGCAGTGCCGCAAGCGGGGTCCATATCATGGAAGACCTTCACGAAGTGAAAGAACGTGCAGCGCGGGAAATTGTCCTGCAACTGAGGCATGGAGGCTATGAGGCCTTTTTTGTCGGCGGCGCAGTACGCGATTATCTGCGCGGCGTAACGCCGGGAGATTACGATATTGTCACTTCGGCAAAGCCCAAGCAGGTCTCAGAGCTTTTTGCACGCACTACCGGTGTAGGCGCAAAGTTCGGCGTCACCGCCGTGATTGCCGGCGGGCACTCCTTTGAAGTGGCAACTTTCCGCAGTGACGAAGCTTATGAAGATGGAAGGAGGCCCGCTCAGATTCGATTCTCCACGGCAGAAGATGATGTTTGCCGCCGTGATTTCACCGTCAATGGTCTTTTGATGGATCCGGAATCGGGCCAAATCATCGATTATGTTAACGGAAGGAAAGACATTGAAAAAAAGATTATACGCGCCATTGGTGATCCTTATCAGCGCTTTGCCGAAGATTATCTGCGCATGCTCCGGGCAGTGCGCTTCGCGGCAAACTTAGATTTCTCCCTTGAGCCAAAAACAAAAGAAGCCATCCTGGAACATAGTGAAAAAATACGAAGCATCAGTGCCGAGAGAGTGGCCGAAGAGCTGGATAAAATTCTGACACGCGGCGGTGCCCGCCGCGGTTTTGAATTGTTGTCCGCGACCGGATTATTGCGTCATATTCTGCGGGAAGTCGAAGATCTCAAAGGAGTGCAACAGCCGCCCCGCTACCATCCGGAAGGAGACGTCTGGGAGCATACGATGATCATGCTTGAGGTGCTGGCCGCCGAAACAGCTCCCCGGACGAATGCAACGCTGGCCTGGGCTGCGCTCCTGCATGATACAGGTAAGACGGCAACGCGTACGGTAGATGAAAAAGGCGTGCACTTTTACGGGCACACCGGGGAAAGCGAACGAATCGCTGCGGCTATTGCCGGACGTTTGAAATTTTCCCGCGTCCGCCGTGAGGGGGTTATCGCATTGATCCATCACCACATGGCCTTCATGAATGTTCAAAAAATGCGCCCTTCCCGGCTGAAGCGTTTTTTGCGTATGCCCGACTTTGATCTCCATCTGCAGTTGCACAGGCTTGATTGTCTGGCCAGTCATGGTATGCTCGACCATTATGAGTTCTGTCTTGCCGGATTGGCGGGCGCGTCTCCTGAAGAACTCAGGCCGGTGAGGCTTTTGACAGGCGATGATCTGATTGCCATGGGATACGCGCCGGGCAGACTAATCGGTGAGATTCTCAGCAGACTCGAAGACGAGCAACTGGAAAACAGGGTCATCAGCCGGGAAGAGGCGGAGGAATTTGTGCGCCTGAACTGGAGCCGGCAAAGAAATCAGGCAGGTGAATGATCGGTGGCGTCGAAAAAAAGCCAGGTTACGTGCCTCATTTTTCTGTTGATTACCGCTTTGATGTTGCTGTCATGTGCCAGCCGTGAAGTAAAGGTGATCCGGGCACCGGCTGTCGCACAGAAAAAACATCTGGCGCTGATGGGTTATACCATTCAGGCCGGCGCCTTCGCACAGGTGCAAAACGCTTTACGCCTGACCGAAAATCTAAAAGACCGCGGGCTTGACGCAACTTATTTTAAAGCGTCCGACGGCCTGTTCAAGGTGCGTTTCGGTAATTTCACATCTAAGGATCAGGCTCGCCTGCGGGCCGAGTCACTCCAGCGGGCGGGCCTCATCGAAGAATTCTATATCGTCATTCCTGAAGATTCACCGGCCGTAAGACAAAAACAGCTTGGTGTGGATTATCTGAGAGATTCACTTGTAAAGAGCGCTTATGATTTTATCGGCGTTCCCTATCTGTGGGGAGGCGTGTCGGCCCAAACAGGTTTTGACTGCAGCGGTTTGACGATGACGGTATATCAGCTAAACGGTCTTGATCTGCCGCGACATTCCAGAGCCCAGTATGATTCAGGAGACGAAGTTTCGCCGCATCGGTTGCAAAAAGGAGATCTGGTATTCTTCGCTACACGAGGTCACGGAAAAATATCTCATGTGGGTATTTATATCGGCAACGATAAATTTATTCACGCTCCCGCAGCCGGAAAAATAATTCGTATAAATTCTTTGAAGGATGCCTATTATGCAAAGCGTTTCATGGGAGCGAGAACATATCTTTTGTAAAACGAACTGGTGAAACGCTGAAAGCCTTGACAGTCGAGGGTTTCACGGTTGTCTGCATAAGACAGAATCACAATAAACAATCGGTCGTTTTTATTTTTCAATACTTCATTGACGAAATGATCATTGTTGGACATAAAAAAAATAAAAAAGAATTAATCATTTTTTTTAATAGTTTTTGTTGACCAAATAAAAAAAATAAAGTAAAATCCAAGTCAAATTAACGAAGTGGGTTATGAAAAAAGCAAACTCAACAAAAGGAGGCTAAACCCAATGGCAGTAACAGCAAAAAAAGTTGCGAAGAAAGCGGCAAAGAAGGTTGCCAAGAAGGCGGCGAAGAAAACCGTAGCGAAGAAAACCGTAGCAAAGAAAGCAGCTGCCAAGAAAACGGCGGTCAAAAAAGTTGCCAAGAAGGCAGCGAAGAAAACGGCAGCCAAAAAACCCGCGGCAAAGAAAGTCGCAAAAAAAGCAGCAAAAAAATAAACCGCGCAACAGGATTGTTTAAAGAGCAGGCCGCTGTCAAAGGTCTGCTCTTTAAATATCCTTCTCATTTAGTTGTTCCCGCCTGCCAGGCCAAAACGTGATTATCCGATCCGTCTTGTTGCCTGTTTTATAAAGTCTTTTTTAAAACCATTCATTTGTGTGCTTCTTTGCCGGTAGCCCAGGCAAAAATGATAAGCCGACAACGAGCTATCTCTTCCTGGGGTGTAATGTTTGTCATCCGGCATCTATCCGATTAAATATTTGATTGCATTTTTTGCCTTTTTCAAATAGTTCACCACTCTTGACGTGACCGGCGCAGTGTGTAAAGCGGCGCTTTGTGGCGAGGTCGGCAAGGGAAAACAACTCCTGCATGGGAGTTATGAAAATATGGCCAAAGGAGGCATTATGAACGACAGCAGCTTGACCAAAAACAAAAAGCTCATTTCATGGGTAGACGAGATGACTAAAATTTGTAAACCCGAGCAGGTTTACTGGTGCGATGGTAGTGAGGCCGAATATAATGCCATGATCAAAACGACGGTCGACAGCGGTGTGGCAACACCGCTCAATCCTGACAAGCGTCCCAATTGTGTCCTGTTCCGGTCTGACCCCTCCGACGTGGCTCGTGTGGAAGACCGCACCTATATTGCCGCCCGCACAAAAGACGAAGCGGGCCCCACCAATAACTGGATCGATCCGGATGAATTAAAAAAGACGATGCGTGGACTTTATGAAGGCTGCATGAAGGGGCGGACGATGTACATCATCCCGTTCAGTATGGGGCCGGTAGGTTCACCTATTGCTCAAATTGGCGTGGAGATAACCGACTCGGCCTACGTTGTTGCCAATATGCACATTATGACCCGCGTCGGTCAAAAGGTGCTCGATGTTCTGGGAGAGGACGGTGTGTTTATCCCCTGTTTGCATTCGGTGGGCAAACCACTGGCCGAAGGCGAAACGGACGAAGGTCTGTGGCCTTGCGCCCCGATGGAGAAAAAATATATTTCTCATTTCCCTGAGGAAAAAATGATCTGGTCGTTCGGGTCCGGCTACGGCGGAAACGCCCTTTTAGGCAAGAAGTGTTTCGCGCTCAGGATCGCATCGGTCATGGCCCGTGAACAGGGCTGGCTTGCCGAGCATATGCTGATTCTCGGCATCACCAGTCCCGCAGGAGAGAAAAAATATGTGGCGGCCGCTTTCCCGTCCGCCTGTGGCAAAACGAACCTGGCGATGATGATTCCGACCATTCCCGGCTGGAAAGTGGAATGCGTGGGTGACGATATTGCATGGATGAAATTCGGGGCGGACGGACGGCTCTATGCGATCAATCCCGAAGCAGGTTTCTTTGGTGTTGCGCCCGGCACATCTGAAGAATCCAACTATAACGCGATGAAGTCTATTGAAAGAAATACGATCTTTACCAATGTCGCCCTGACCGAGGATGGAGATGTCTGGTGGGAAGGCATTGGCTACGATGCTCCAGAAGGTAAAATCATCGACTGGACGGGCAGGGAGTGGACTAAAGACGCAGGCAGGGTCGCCGCTCATGCCAACGCCAGATTCACGGCGCCGGCCAGACAGTGTCCGGCCATCGACCCTGACTGGGAAAATCCCGACGGTGTACCGATCAGCGCCTTTTTATTCGGCGGCCGCCGTCCCAAAACAATTCCTCTGGTGCATGAGGCTTTCAACTGGAATCACGGCGTGTTCCTGGGATCGATCGTCGGCTCTGAAATTACCGCCGCAGCCATCTCCGCCAACATCGGTCAGGTTAGAAGAGATCCGTTTGCCATGCTGCCTTTCTGCGGTTACAATATGGGAGATTATTTCAAGCACTGGATCGGCATCGGCACCAAAACAGCGCCGGAAAATCTGCCGAAGATTTTCTATGTGAACTGGTTTAGAAAAACGGATGACGGTAAGTGGCTCTGGCCCGGCTACGGTGAAAACAGCCGCGTACTCAAGTGGGTTTTCGAGCGCTGTGCCGGAACAGGCAAGGCCAGAAAAACTCAGATCGGGTTTATGCCCACACCGGATGCGATAGACACAAGCGGCCTGAGTGTCAGTGAGGCAGACATGAACGAGCTTCTGGATGTAAACAGGGATGAATGGAAGCAGGAGGTCCTCAGCATCCGTGAGCATTACGCCAGATTCGGAGACCGTCTGCCCGGGGAGCTCATGAAGGAACTGGAAGATCTGGAAAAGAGGCTGGGATAAGTTGCGGGTTACCCCGTGCAGATGAAGTGTATTTTGGTGTAAGATAACAGGACGGGCCGCAGGCGAAAGTTGAACGCAGGCGGCCCTTTTTTATACACGGATCAGGCATTTCGCGATCGGTCTTTCCCCGGCAGGCCCGGCCATCCCGGGGCGGCGCGTATGCGGGACGGAATCTCCGGCATGCAAATAGCGAAGATTTCTCTGATGGAAGAGAAACGATTCCCGGCGCCGGCCGAAGATTTCACTTGTGGCACGCGGGAGCCTGCTGCCTCAACGGAAAACACCGATTATTTTGCTTGACTACCAACATAAAATCATGATGACAAATATAGTTCCGGAAGGTCGTACGCCGAAGATGGCTTCTTTTTGATGATTGACGGCGGTTCTCCGGGAAAAGAGAGCGGAAAAGTATGGCAATGCAGTCAGCATTTGATTAGAGCCCTCATTGTAGGCCGGTTGTGAGGAATATCGGCATGAAAACATGGACGACAAAAAACGGGCAGCAAGTGACGCAGGTGCTGGATGGAAGATGCAATATATTCATGGTTTCCGGGGGAACCGGGAATATGCTCATCGACACCGGGTCAGCGGGCATGAGACGTAAGCTTGTTTCGCGATTGAAAAGGGCAGACCTCACAAAGCCGGCGGGTATCGTGCTCACACACGCCCATTTTGACCATGCGGGCGGGGCGGCGCTTCTTCGGGAAATGTTCGGGTGCCCCGTATATGTTCACCGAAGCGAGGCGGAGCTTCTCAAAAGAGGAGCCAATCCCGTCATACGGGGCGCCACGACTTTCGGCGCAATTGGCGCCTTCATGGCATCGATCGCCCCGGAAAGACTCCTGGCCTATCCCCCATGTCCTCCCGATGTTTTCGTTGAAGATCGTCTCGATCTTTTCGATCTCGGAGCAGACACATACATCCTGCATACGCCCGGGCATACGCGTGGTTCGATGAGCGTTATTGTTGGCGGCGAGATTGCTGTGGTGGGCGATACCCTTTTTGGGATGTGCCGCTCGTCGGCTTTTCCGCCTTTTGCCGAAGACCAGCGGGAGCTCACTGAAAGCTGGAGGCGACTTCTCGACACGGGTTGCAGAATCTTCCTCCCGGCACATGGCGGCGTGAAGACCGCCGGTGAGCTTCGCGCAGAATACGAGCGAAGGGGAGGGACAGGGTCCGTTGCCGATTGATGGATTCGTTGATTTTTCAGGGGTGTGCTGCAAAAGGACATTCATTGGCATGAAAGGGGAAGAAGAACATGGAGAAGATGCTTACGCTCTTGACGATAGGTTTTGGTATTTTGTGCCTTCTTTTTCTTGTTCTGACAGTGGCGACAGTACGTAAAAAGAAAATCTTCGGATCTTTGACCGCTGTTTTGTGTGCTCTTTTGTGTTTCTCACTGGCCGCTTTGTCCGGTACGATTGCCGTCGCGACAAAAGGCTACCGGGCGCTGACGCATGAAGAGGTGGCGGCTGTAGTCAGGGTCGAGCCAGCAGGAGAAAAGAGGGTGACAGCGCACTTCCGGTTTGCCGACGGGCGTGAGGCATTCTATCAACTTGCCGGCGACTCTCTGTACGTTGATGCCCATATTCTCAAGTGGAAGCCCATTGCCAATGTCTTCGGCCTGCACACCTTTTATGAGCTCGACAGAGTATCAGGACGCTATATGAATATTGAAGATGAACTTTCCGGGCCGCGCACCCTGTACTCCATATCCAGTGACAAACCCCTGGATATCTTCAATCTGCGGCGGATCTATCCTGTTTTCCGTCCTCTCCTCGACTGCCAGTATGGTTCTGCGGCCTTCATCAACACGGACAAACCGGCCACGCTGGAAATCCGCGTATCCACGACGGGGCTTCTGATTCGAAAAACACAGTGAATTAACCGCAAAACTACGGGTCTTGTCTTGCCGCGTGTTCTGTGTTTAAAATACACCATGAGATAGGGAGTCAAGTGATCCTTGCGGACGAAAGGTGTTGCGTAATTAATTTGCCGGCTGAAATCCGGCAGGCAGTCCTCAATAAAATCAAAAGGGGAAAGTACAGCTATGAACAATTTTGTTTTTTACAACCCGACCAAAATTATTTTCGGCAAAGAAACGATCAGGGCCGTCGGCAAGGAAATTCCGAAGGGCTCCAAAGTCATGATAACCTTTGGAGGAGGCAGCATCAAACGCAACAAGATCTATGACGAGGTGTTGGCGGCGCTTGCCGGATTTGAAGTTACCGAGTTCGGCGGCATAGAGCCCAATCCGACCTACGAAACACTGATGCAGTGTGTCGAGAGAGTGCTAAGAGAAAACATCGACTATCTTCTGGCAGTCGGCGGCGGATCAGTCATCGACGGGACAAAATTTATTGCGGCGGCAGCTCTTTATCAGGGCGAGCCTTGGGAAATTGTCAAAAAGTACGGTATGACAGTTGAACGTGCCCTGCCTTTCGGGACGGTCCTGACTCTTCCGGCCACCGGCTCGGAAATGAACAGCGGTGCGGTGATCACGCACCGGGCGCTCAATGCCAAGCTTCCCTTCAACAACCAGGTACTTTTTCCTGAATTTTCCGTGCTTGATCCGACCAAGACCTATACATTGCCCGCCGAGCAGATCGGAAACGGAGTCGTGGACACGTTTGTTCATGTGACCGAACAATATTTGACATATCCGGTAAACGGCAAACTCCAGGATCGTTTCGCCGAAGGAATATTGCTGACACTGATCGAGGAAGGGCCCAAAGCCCTGGCCGAGCCGGAAAATTACGACGTACGCGCCAATCTTATGTGGTGTGCCACACTGGGACTAAACGGTCTGATCAGCGCCGGTGTTCCTCAGGACTGGGCCACCCACATGATTGGCCATGAACTCACGGCACTCAAGGGGCTGGACCACGGGAAAACACTGGCGGTCGTGCTGCCGGCCATGCTGAAAATACGTGCCGGAGAAAAGAAAGAAAAACTTCTACAGTACGCACAGCGTGTGTGGGGTATCCAAAGTGGCGACGACGAGGCGCGCATTGAAATGGCCATCGAAAAGACGCGTGATTTTTTCGAGAGGATGGGGGTTTCTACCCGCCTTTGCCAATACGGTATCGATAAGGGCATCATTCCGGAGGTTGTCGGGCAGCTCAAAGCTCATGGTATGGTGAGACTTGGTGAAAAAAGGGATGTCACCCCGGAGCTGGTAGCTGCGCTTTTACAGGATTGTTTATAACAGAGGAGGAGATCACGATGGACAAGAATTCAGTGGTTCTTATTTCCGGCTGTTCTTCGGGAATCGGTCTGGCCCTGGCACGGGAATTCGCCTCGCGGGGCTGCAGCGTCTTCGCTACGGCGCGTAAACCGGAGGTTATTGAAAACCTGAAACAGGAGGGTATGGAAACGGCGGCTCTCGATGTCACCAGTCAGGATTCCATTGACGCGTGTGTGGCCGAAGTTATCTCAAAAGCCGGCAGGATCGATGTGCTGGTTAACAATGCAGGCTACGCGCTCATCGGGCCGATGATTGATCTGCCCATAGATGATTTACGCCGCCAGTTCGAGACCAATGTGATCGGGCTGATGGCGCTGACGAAGTCCGTCGTGCCGCACATGATCAAAGAGCGCTTGGGCCTTGTCGTCAATATCGCCAGTGTGTCCGGAATCTGTGCCACTCCGTTTGCCGGCGCCTATTGCTCCACAAAGGCGGCCGTCAACCTTTTGTCCACATCCCTCAGGATTGAGCTTGCACCTTTGGGCATTGATGTAGTTACAGTTCAGCCGGGCGCAATTAAATCTGACTTCGGCAAAGCGGCCATACACAATATCAGGCTGAGTCCGAAGTCGGTTTACACGCCGCTGGCCCGCTATATAGAAGCGCGTGCCATGTCTTCCCAAAAAGATCCCACATCGGCCGAGGAGTTTTCCTCACAGCTTGTCGATAAGCTGTTTTCAAAAAGAATTCCCAAGATTATCCGTCTGGGAAAATCCTCCACACGTCTTCCTCTGGTGGCCAGCCTGCCGGCGGGAAGGTTTGATAAAATTATGACAAGGATGTTCGGCCTCGACAAACTCAGACCATAGAGCACAACAAGATGGGGGACGATGAAATTTCAATTTGCTCACAATAATTTTAATGTATTGAATCTGGAAAAAAGTCTGGCTTTCTACCGCGAAGCCCTTGGCCTTGAGGAGGTGCGCCGCCGTGAGGCCGCCGACGGCAGTTTTATTCTGGTTTTCCTGGGTGACGGTGTAACTCCCCACCAGCTGGAACTTACCTGGATGAAGGACCGCCATGAGCCTTACAATCTGGGCGACAACGAATTTCACCTGGCCTTTCGTGTCGACGACTTTGATGCGGCCCACAGACTGCACGAAAAAATGGGCTGCATCTGTTTTGAAAACAAAAAAATGGGCATATACTTTATAAATGATCCGGATGACTACTGGCTTGAAATCATACCCGGGAAAAGGTAAATTCAAATATCCCAAAGAAAGAACAGGCGGGAGCTTTTTAACGCTTAATCCATGTTGACGGCCGGCGAAAAAAAAGAGAGCGTCAGATGAAAAAAATGTTTTTAAAGACAATGTTGGTGTTGATGATCATTGTTGCTCCCTTGCTGTGGACAGCCAGGGCGGATGTTCAGGTGCGGGTAAACATTCCATTGCCGCCGCCGATAATTTTTCCTGTACCGCCTCATGTTGTCGTGATACCGGAAACGGATGTCTATGTAGTGCCCGATGTTCAGGACGATATCTTCTTTGACGGCGGCTGGTGGTGGCGCCCCTGGAGCGGACGCTGGTACCGGTCCCGCCACCACGACAGAGGTTGGGCCTACTATAACCGGGTGCCCCGCTTCTACAAACGGGTGGCTCCAGGCTGGCGCGGCTATTATCATGACCGCCGCTGGCGCGGCCATGAATGGCATTATCGTCCCATCCCTCATCATGAAATGGAGAGGAACTGGCGGGGCTGGAAAAAGGACAGATATTGGAAAAAATCAAATAACTGGGGTGTCAGGGGCATGAGACATCACCCGCCCGGGAAGCCTCCCAGATATAACAAACTTGGTCCAAAGAGACCGAAAAGCGCCCCGCCGGGCCCCCGCGACAAACGCTAAACAGGATTAACTATATTTAAGATTTCAATATATGCCGGGCGGCCCGAGTGATCAGTGGCCGCCTTTTCCATATGATACTGAAGTGAGAGATAGTTTATTTTAATGTCTGATTGCCGGAGCAGGGTAAAAAATAACAACACCGATGCCTTGCCCCGCAAAGACAAGATGATCCGTACAGGGAGGATGGCAAGATGAACAAAATGACCTTTGCTTCTTTTCAAAATATTGTCTTCTTTCTTTTTCTGGCGCTGGTGAGCGTCTTTTTCGCCTATATTCTCCAACCTTTCTTTTTCGCCATTTTCTGGGCCGTACTTGTCGCGGCAATTTTTGCGCCGCTTAACCGCCTCATCAACCGTAAAACTAAAAGCCCCAATATTGCGGCGGGGCTCACATTGGTTGCCGTGGTGCTGGCCATGGTCCTCCCGGTGAGCCTGCTGATTAGTCTGCTGATAGCGGAGAGTATCGATATTTATTCATCACTGCAGACATCATCGGGGCAATGGATCGAAACCACCGAAAAAACCATCTCTTTTTTAAGCGCTCACCCCATATTAGCCAAACTGCAGATCAACGAGTCGTTTCTCAGCGGCAAACTTGTCGAAGTCATGAAAGCCGTGTCCGACTTTTTGATCAGGAATCTCACGGCACTCACGCAAAACACGGTGGTGTTCATCCTGCAGTTCGCCGTTATGTTATACTGCCTGTATTATTTTCTGCGCGACGGCGAAAAGCTCATAGACAACCTCACCGACTTCATACCGGTCAATAAAAGCCATGTAAATATCTTCATCCATGAATTTTTATCGACGGCCAAGGCGACACTGAAATTCACGTTTGTCATCGGCGGCATCCAGGGATTTCTGGGCGGACTGGTATTTTTTATTGTGGGGATCGAGGGGGCGCTGGTCTGGGGAGTCCTCATGCTGGGACTATCCATTCTGCCGGCGGTAGGCTGCTCGATCATCTGGGTGCCGGCCGGAATCGTCCTGCTCATCCAGGGACAGATCTGGCAGGGGCTGGCGGTATTGATTTTCGGTGCGGTGGTGATCAGCAGCGTGGACACATTGTTGAGACCCGTGCTTATGGGGAAGGATATCAAAATGCATTCTTTATTGATATTTCTTTCCACATTGGGCGGCTTGTCAATCTTCGGGGTAAGCGGCTTTGTTCTCGGACCGGTCATCGCCTCCCTGTTTTTAGCAATCTGGAAATTATTCTTCGAAATCTACCGTCAGGAGGAAGCGCCCGCGGAAAATACACAAAAGACAACTTAAATAACCGTGAAAAGCCGGATGACAGACCACAAAGCGACTTTAGCGGCTCCATGGATTTGCTTGCGAGGGGAAATTTCAACTTCTTCGGGTGCAAAGCAAGTATTCAGATACGTCTGGTAAAACATTTGGCAGTTGTAATATTTCGGTGTCTGGCAGTAACTATCATAAGTGTGTATTACCCGTCGGGGAAAGGTCCGACAAATATTGTTCTTTTTCTGATTTTCCACAGGGGCCTTTCCAGGCGATTATTGGTCCGTAAAGAACGCTAGCCCATCTTCCGCAGTTCAAAAATGACAAAGCAATGATTACAGGCAGTTGCGATTAGAATCAGGCTGTTTTCTGCACTACATTTTCGATTATTTTCGGTTTGTTGGGCAACAACAACTTCATC
>Ga0302249_1001121_pt1 | contig 20150 bp, 12 predicted proteins | sample AAG_UR_Val_MG_FD_193531 | JGI IMG/M metagenome (GOLD analysis project Ga0302249, IMG submission 193531) | Enriched activated sludge microbial communities from anaerobic digester in WTTP, New Holstein, Wisconsin, United States - AAG_UR_Val | ecosystem: Engineered > Bioreactor > Anaerobic >... | reverse complement strand
AAGAAGAAATTTGACAGATTAGTGAAGATGCTCTCATGAGGAAATATTTAATATTAAGAAGGGAGATTAATAATGGGTATTTTTTTAATTGCAGGTGAAACAGATGTAGTACTTCCAAGTTTGAATACAACTCAAATTGGTATTCTTATAGCTGTTCTGCTATCAGCATTTATAGCTCTGGCTTACGGAGGATGGATTATATTCAGTGTCAGAAAAGCAGATAAAGGTTCAGATGCAATGCAGAATGTAGCGAAGGCAATTCAGGAAGGATCCGATGCTTATCTTAATCGTCAGGCAAAGACGATGTTTATATTTGTTGTTATTATAACTATGATTCTCGGGTTTATGTACTGGAATATTTATGCAGAAGAACAGAATAGGGTTTCTCTGACAATAGGTATTTCAGTAGCCTTTTTCTTAGGAGTCCTTGCTTCTTACGGGGCAGGTCGTATGGGTATGTGGCTTGCTGTTCAGGGAAATCTGAGAGTTGCTGTGGCAGCTCTAAAAAGTTTTAAAGGAGCTCTGGAAGTTGCTTTTAATGCAGGAACAGTATCAGGTATGTTTACCATAGGCCTTGGACTTCTTGGAGCTACTGTTATATTTCTCATATTCAAAGAAAATGCCATGAAAGTTCTTGTAGGATTTGGATTTGGGGGCTGTCTTGCTGCTCTCTTTATGAGGGTAGGGGGAGGAATATTTACAAAGGCGGCAGATGTGGGAGCAGATCTTGTTGGTAAAGTTGAAAAATCTATTCCTGAAGATGATCCCCGTAATGCTGCAGTAATAGCAGATAATGTGGGAGACAATGTGGGAGACTGTGCCGGTATGGCTGCCGATGTGTTTGAAAGCTATGAAGTAACACTTGTAGCAGCAATTATACTTGGAGCAGGTGCCTATCTCGGTTTCGTTGATAAATTCGGAGCAGAATTAGCTTCTTCTATGACACTTGGCCTTATACTCTATCCTCTCCTTGTGAGAGCTGTAGGAGTATTCGCCTCAATTCTTGGCACCTGGTTTGTTAAAGGCACAGAGGATATGAAAGATCCTATGGTTCCTATTACAACAGGTTTTCTTGTATCGGCAGGGGCAGCTCTCGCCGGATGTGGAGTTGTGAATTATATATTTTTAAATTTCACCACACCCGGCGCTCCTGAATGGTGGCGTTTTTTCGCTGCTACTGCAGCAGGTGTTTTTCTGGCAGTAATTATACTGTATCTTACCAATATATATACTCATATTGATGGCACACCTGTTAAGGAAACGGCAGCTTCGGCAAAAACCGGTTCTGCTACTTTGATACTTACAGGCCTTGCTCATGGTATGCAGAGCAGTGTATGGGCTATACTTGTTATAGCCGCATGTGTGGAAGCTTCCCTGCTGATATTTAACGGATATCCTGCACTTCAAATGTATGGAGTAGCCCTTGTAGGGCTTGGACTTCTTACTACGACCGGTTATATTCTTGCTATGGATACATATGGCCCCATTACAGATAATGCAAACGGTATATTTGAAATGTCCGGTGCCCTGAAAGAAGGCGGCAGTGAGAATAAAAGAGCCCACGAAATTGTAGCAAAACTGGATGCCATAGGAAATACTACAAAAGCACTTGTAAAAGGGCTTGCCATTGCAACAGCTGTAATTGCTGCCACATCACTCTTCAGTTCTTTTGTAGAAGAGGCCGGGCTAATGCCAATGAATATTGGTGGACTAACAAAGGAAAAGTTAGAGTTTATTGGAATACAGGTTAATCAGCCCGGTGTATTTATAGGACTTCTTATAGGTGGAGCAGTTCCTTTCCTTTTCTCCGGAATGGCCATAAATGCTGTTGGAAGAGCTGCCTCTCTGGTAGTGGAAGAAGTAAGACGTCAGTTCAGAGAAATCGATGGTATAATGGAAGGGAAGAATAAACCTGAATATTCGAAATGTGTTGATATATGCACTACTGCAGCACAAAAAGAACTTATAGGCCCTGCCATACTGGGTATATTTACTCCTATCCTTGTAGGATTTGCCTTTGGTGTTACTGCTCTTGGAGCATTCCTTGCAGGTTCCATCCTTACAGGTCAGCTTATGGCTGTATTTATGTCCAATGCCGGTGGTATATGGGATAATGGAAAGAAAAAAATAGAAGAAGGTTTCCTTGGAGGTAAAGGCAGTGAAGCTCACAAGGCAGGAGTGGTAGGCGATACAGTTGGAGATCCTCTTAAAGATACTGCAGGCCCCGGTTTAAATCCTCTTATAAAGGTTATGAACCTGGTAGCTATTTTGATAGCACCTGTTGTAATAGCTCCTTCTACGGGTTTAAGGATTGGGGTAATAGCTGTTGCACTTATAGCACTGGCTATTTCTGTATGGATGAGCAATAAAAGTAATGTAACTATAGAAGAAAAGTCTGTTTAAGTTATTGCAAAATTAAAATCTATATGATATAATTACAGGAATTTCAAATAGCCGGGGTGGCGGAAATGGTAGACGCAGAGGACTTAAAATCCTCCGGGCCTTAAAGCCCATACCGGTTCAAGTCCGGTCCTCGGCAGTATGTTTTGTTTGCAGGGGCGTTCAATTGAATATCCCTAGGCATGTCTGTATCCAAACCACATAGATGGGGTATTAAAAGCATAACCAATATTTCCATCCCTGTCTATACCTATAAGACCACAGCTACAGTCTGCCTTTGTAGCCTCTTCTACTGCTCTTTTAACTGCCTCAGAGGCAGAATAATCTTTCATCAGATCCACTGCTCTTTTTGTAAGAAACATCTTCATTATTGCCTCACCATAGCCTGTAGCAGAAGCCCCCCCATAGCTAGAAGCATAGGTACCTGCTCCCATAATAGGAGTGTCTCCCACACGGCCATATAATTTCAACCAGATACCTCCAGTAGATGTAGCTGAAGCTATTCTTTCCCCCGAGTCCAGACATACTGCTCCTACGGTTCCATATCTATCTCCATAATGCATTTCAGTAAAATCTTTCAGTTTTTTCCAGTATATGAGTTCACCGTGAGTGGTTTTATCTTCCTGTAAAGCATATCTTAGTTCTTTCCACCTCTTTTTTTTCACGTCCGGTATTTCATTAAATTCTGAAAAGCCCATAACTCGGGCAAAATCCACTGCACCTTTCCCATTCAGCAATAGATGATCTGTTTTTTCCATAACTTTTCTTGCTACACTTACAGGATGCTTAACTCCATAAATAGATGCCACTCCACCAAAACTCCCGTCATCTAACATTACAGAGGCATCCATTTCAGGAAATCCATCATAATTTAATACAGAACCATAGCCTGCATTAAACATTTCGTTGTCTTCCATCAGATTAACAACAAATTCTACAATATCCATAGCCCTTTTCCCTGTTTTCAACATGGGTTCTACTGTATCCAGTATATTTTCTATAACTTTATTCCCCTTTTCCTCTCTCTCTTTATCAATTCTTCCAGCTCCTCCATGTATTATAAGTACAGGCATTTTTATCTCCTTATAAGTTCATCGCGCAGATAGGATCTGTATAAAAGTCCATAAACTGCATCACCCTGAAAATAAAAATATTCATCAGGAGGATATTTCTGAAAGAAATCCCATATCTCATCAACTGCTTTTTTATCAAACTCATGGGGAGTATATTCTTTGGAAAGGTTTTCTAAATTAATTTCATTATACATCCATATAGTAGCTTTTCTCGTACAGTTATCCATATAATCGGGCACGTTATAAACTGACAGAAGAATTTTCTCCGGTTTATAAGGTTTCGCCCCGGAGAGATCAAAATTTTTCAATAAATTATATATATCAATCAGTTCTTTCTGACCATCAGAATAAAAGGTTATTGTTTTCCCACCTTTATTGGTATTTATCTTCAGAGAGAATTCATCATCTTTTTTCTTTTCTTTACTTTTCTGAAGATTGAAAAATTTTTTTTCTACTATAATGAAATTAAGAAGCTTCTGTACTTCTTCTTCTTTCAGTCTGACAACTTTCATTTCAGGATAGGCAAAAATTTTTTCCTGTGTATCAATTACTGTTGCCAGGGGAGAAGGTGAATAAAGTGCTGTTCCAGTTTTAACATGTTCCGGTAAAGAGGTTTTATCGGGTATAAAATGTTCAACTCTGTAGAATAAAGTCCTGTCTCCATAAAGGCAAAAATCAGTGATACTGGATAATACTACTTCTGTAATGGGAAGATTTTTTCTCGTAATCTGGGCTTTTATTATAACACTGGTGGGATCTCTCGGGTAATCTATAGGAATGGCAGTGGTAGTAAGTGGTAACGATTTTCTTGAAATCAGATTTCTGCAAACTGGAAGAAATAATAAAATAACAAATAATATACAAGATATTTTGATAGTTAATTTCATTAAATCTCTCCTTATGTCTATAAAATTATAGTTTATTTTTTCCTAATTACACTGATTATGGTTTTCAAATTAATCTCTTTGATGGATTATACTGAGGCCAGCACCCGGTGGAGAAAATTATTTTTGAGCTGGTATGAGCCTGTGGATAGCCACACCAGATGGTATAATTATCGGATTTTTTATTGTGGGTATAACTGTACCCACTATTGTGAATACTAAATTCAGGTATGGTCTTCATGTAATTACCACTCCGATGCTACAATATTTTGTATATTGATTTCACAGACAACAATTTGTCCCTTTCTATCTGGTAGACGTCTAATTATGGGAAGAAATATAAGTATAAGAATTACTATAATAGGTATATCCACACTGAAATAGAAAGCAAAATCCACTTAATCTTTTTTATACTCTTTATACTGTTTTGACTAACTATCATATAATATACATCCAGGTTAAAGCGAATCCATATTAGTATACATAGGGTTTATTTTTTCGATTCGACGACGGACCAGCATTTTTAATTATAACTTCGTCAAATTCACTTGAAAATCCTGCCTTATAATATAAGCATCTTAAGGAGTTCTAAAAAATAAGTTCAACACTGGCCAGGTTCAATTAAATTTCGGCATAGCCACAGGAGTTGCTTCCAGCTTATTACTTCTGGCAAAAGTGAGGTAATTTAGCTCTCTCAATCTATATATAAAGAGAATTAATAGTATTAGAAAAGTGATAATTATTGCTGCCAGATATCCTGTGCCCAGAGGCAGATTGGTGTAATACAACTGAATATATGTAAAGACACCATTTAACAGAGTAAATATAAAAACACATAATAAAGATTCATTCAATAATTCAAGATACCAGGATAAAACAATTAAATTTAAAAATAATATCTGAAAGAATGATCCCAGTAAAAGTATAATAAATACAGGAGTAACATCTGTTTTATTAAATCCAAGGAATTCTATTATTCTGGAGGAAAGCAAACATACTACAAAAGTAACTAAAAATTGAAATTCCACCATTTCCATCATTTTCACTTTTAGAAGATATATTAATTTTTTTCTTTTCTGTTCTATAATTTCATAAGTGCCTTTATTAAGAATTGTATTGATATATCTTCTGAGAGCTTCATAAAATTCTGTTTCTACCTGCAGAAAAAATATCGACATAGCAGGGACTATTGTTAAAACAGACAGAAAGAGAGCTGTATCATAAGGATAATTATATCGAAAGGAATTGTCGGCAATTCCTGTACCCTTAAAAGACCACCATAATATTATTTTATCAAGCCAGTAACCAAAATTATATAAAAAAGCTCCCCAGAGCAAAGAAGGATATTTTCTGAAATAAAAGGTAAAATCAAAGATTTTATCTTCACCTGGAGGAAATTCTCTTATTAAACGTTCTATTAAAAAGATCAGAATAAAAATCTGTCCTGCCATAAAACCCGATAGATATCCTGCTAATCCCAGATAATTACCCAGAAAGAAGGCGCCCAGAAAGCTTAAGAAAAATCCCAAAAAGAAGATGAATGTTGTAGTTATATAATCTCTTATAGTGGATAAAAATACCATGAGTATCCACTGATAGCTTACTGTACAGAATAAAAGTACCGAGAGTACTTTAATAAAGAAATTTACTTTTGTAAAGGCCATATAAAGAGAAGCTACAATAAAATTTAAGGAGCCGCATAAAATCATCAGACCCATTAGATTTGGTAAGAGTGATGAATATTCTCGTTCATATAATTTATCAGAAATAAAACGGGTAAAAATTAACTGAAAAAGGCTTGAAAGGATTAAAGAAAAAGCATAGACGTAAACTATGATAGCTCTGAAAATTATCATATCTTCCTCTGCGGCCTTACCTGTCAGTATAAGCAATGCTGTAATAGAGAGAACTGCGAATAACCAGGGACCTGCAGAAATTGTCACTGTATAAAGATTTACTTTAAAGTCACTTATATACCGATCTTCTTTAATCAGTTTTTTCAGGGTATAACCTATGCCAGCCATAATATTTTCTCCTATTTATCTAAAAATCTGCTGAATTCAGCACGATATAAATTAAAAACATTTTTTTTCTGGTAATGATTTCTTATCCTGCTTTTTCCTGTTTCTGCCATATTTTTATATACTTCGGGATTGGATAGTATGTTAATTATTGCATTTGCTGTCTCGGCAGATGAGTGTACTTTGGTTATAATACCACAGGAGCCTGATTTTTCATCTTCTTCATCTTTACCGTAGAGTAAAGCTTTACAACTACCTACATCTGTAGCCACACAGGGGATACCGCAGGACATAGCTTCCATTAATGAAAGGGGTTGACCTTCACTTATACTTGTAAGAACTACCAGATCAATATCTTTGAAATATTCTTTTAGATCTACATTTCCTGTAAATTCCATAACCTCATCAAGATTAAGAAGTTTTGCTAAAGACATACATTCTTCTGCATAAAGAGGGTCTTCTTCATAGCTTCCCATAATCAGGAATTTTATCTTGCCAGAGAATTTATCACAGACCTGCCGGGCTGCCCAGATAAAGGTTTTAATATCCTTTATTTCTACAACCCTTCCTATGAGAGCTATAACAAAACTATCTTTATCTGTAATATTACCTTTTTTAATGTGTTCAAAGTGACTTATATCTATACCATTAGGGATAATAATAATCTTTTCAGGGTTTGCACCGGCTTTTATCTGCATAGCGGCATTTTCCTTAAATAGAGTAGTAATTCTATCTGCGAATTTATAGGTCATATAGCTGAAAGACTGATACATATGATACCAGATTTTTTTCAGTCCTCCCAGCATTTCGGTTACAGTAAAACCTTCATCTTTCATCTGATAGATCCATTCGGTGTTACTTATCTCTATCATTCTTTCTCTGTGATAAATACCGTGCTCAGTTAAAAGTAATGGTTTATTATAAATTATTCTGGCCAGAACCGCCGCAAGTCCTGCATATCCTGTGAGAGCAGTATAATATAAAGAAGCTCTGGGTATGGTGGCATTTATTATATTGTAAACCGGTAATACCATTGCTCTGTAAGACCAGAAAAACTCCAGAAAAGGCAGATCCTGGTTGATCTCATAGAATTTATGTATAAGTCTCCAGGCTTCTCTTGAAAAGAGCAAATCGTGAATATTCACCTGTAATTTATCCATTATTCCAAGAGTGGTACATATTGTTTCAAAATTGTTTATTTTCTGTTTATCGATGTTCTTTATAAAGTCAAATATTATATTGAGTTTTTCTTTTATTCTATCTGTTTTTTGAGATTTTATCTCCGGTAAATCAAATAGATTTATTTCTGTATAATATAGTACATTGGAAGGAAGGGGATGTTTGAATTCTTTTATTTCCGCACTGGATGGCCTTATAGAAACTATGGAGAATGTCAAATCCTTACAATAGTCTAATATATCTTTCACCCAGCTTGCTACGCCTCCCGTTACATAGGGATAACTTCCTTCAATAAAAAGACAGATGTCTGATATCTTTTCCTTCTCACGGGAGGTAATAATAAAATACCAGTCTCCAATAGCTTTTGTTGAATAACTACCATCCCGGAGAGAAGGATCATTTTTTAATAAATTGAATTGTCCTGAGCTGTACAGGGCTTTTAATATCTCACATCTTACATTCTCATCCTCTTCTCTTGTTAAAAAATCCTTTAATTTTCCTGTCCATTTTTTATCTTTAATCTGACCGAGTGCCCATACTGCAGAAGTGCGAATCTTTGGATTCTCATCCTTTAACAAACCATAAAGATAAGCACAGGATTTTTTAACCTTTCGGGTTCCACAATAAATTGATGCGCCATAGCAGACTTCGGGGGTTTCATCTTTCAGACATTTAATAATCTCTTCATCTGAGCGGGGATCTCCTATAAGCCGCAGGGCATCTATAGTATGATATCTTATTTCTGATTCCTTATCTTTTAGCAGATGTACGAGTGGTAATACAGCATTTACCTGTCTTGCCAGTCCGAGGGTTTTGATAGAATAAAGCCTTGTTGATAAAGAACCTTCTCTAATTAAAGACAATAAATAATCATATTTATCCTCTATTTCGATTTCATCTAAAATCCTTTCTGCTTTACGCTGAATGAGAATATTTTCATCAGATAAAAATTGAATTAGACTTTTTATAGTACTTTTATATTGAAACTTTCCAAGCTGTTCTAAGACATAATATTTTATTTTGAAATCTCTTTCTCTTGCTAATTCTGCCAGTTTCTGAAGCTCGAACGTATTCTTAAGTTCTGAAAGAAGTGTTCTTCCTTTTTCTCTCACTGAAGGGTCAAAAGAAAGTATATATTTGAAGATTTCCTCTATTCTTTCCCCTGTGCTCATATTCTGCTTTCTTTCTACAGACGCCAGGGATGTGCTGCTATACATTGACTTCACTCCATGTATCAATAAAATTTATTATTAATTCTTTATCTTTACCTTTATAATCTATTAAAATTTCTTCTATTTTCTTTATATATATATCTACCTCTTTTAAATTTTTTTTCTGCCAGTAACATTCTGTTAGCCCCAGTAGAGTAGATAAATCATTACCTTTCAGGGAGAATGTGTTTTTTATATCCAGAACCTTTTTATAACAATCTATGGCCTTACCATATTCCTTATTAAAAAGATAGATATATCCCAGAAGGAAATGGGCTTCAAAGAGTGCTGGATCTAATTCCAGAACCCTCTTAAGTGTGATTCTGGCTTCTTCTAATTTTTCTTTTATTTCCTCAAGTTCAAAAAAACCGGAAAAGGCATAATCTATAAGTAAATTACTTGTTTCAAGGTATGTTTGCGTGTCTGTAGGTTTGCGTGTAAGTTCCTTTTTTAATTCATTTATGAATATATTATACTGTTCATTTATAGAGGCAACCTCTTCTCCTGCATAATATCTTATATCCATATGAGGGTCCGATAGCATTACTCTTAGAGCCTTTATGGAATCCGGGTTTTTTATCTTCCCAAGAGTTTTTATTGCCTTCAGTTTTCTTGGAAAGTCTTTATCATCTTTTATACTGTCATAGACGGATTCAAAATCAATATTTCGTCTTAAATAAGAATAGGAATCTTTAAATGGTGGAAGGGAGTTACTTTGTTCCAGACCTGATAAAATATGCTGACGATATTCCTCATACAGACGGGGTGTTTTACTAAAATAGACTTCATAACAAAATTGTATTATAATAATATAACCTGCCAGAGAAAGGGTCATTAGAAGAACAAAAACAAATAAGGAAAGATACCTTTTTGTTCTGTAAACAGATTCAAAGGGCCAGGCAGCCAGTATTGATGCTATAACGTGTACTATAAGAATTACCATAATTGTTGATATCCTATAGGCCGGATAATTTGAGACCAGAAGATATATTGAAAAACATTCTATTATAAGGCTGATAAGCATAAAAATTAATACATATTTACGTGCACCCATAAAAAATCTCCTTGTTAACTTCTTACACTCTTCAGCATTTCTTCAAGACCTTTGTAAAAATCTGAAGTATATCTAGTTTTTATTTTTAGTATTCTGGTTTTATCTTTAAAAGGTTTTAAACTGAATATATCCATCTGTTCTTGAAGGCTATCCATAAAAAATCTTATTTCTTCCTCTGTAGGATGGACCATTAGAAGAGCTAATTCATATTCTTTTTCAAAATGTGCTAAAATATCACATTCTCTCATATTTTGCTGAATGATACGGCTTACAAATTTTAAAACAGATTTTTTATTATCTGCTATTATTGTATCCCAATCAAGTATTTCTATTAAGAAGAAAGTAAATTTTGCTCCGGTACTCGCTGAATTAGCCATTGCTTCTTCTAGTCTCATTAAAAAATATTTATATTTAAATATTTGAGTTTCCGGTGTAATTATTCTTCTTCCCTCGGAAATTTTATAGGATACAGCATTTTCTATAGCTCTGGCCAGCCAGTCACATATTAAAGAAAATAATTTTTTCTTTACTCTGTTAAAGTTTAACAATCTTATATTGTCTACATTTAAGACACCTATAATTTCGTCTGAACTGTTCTTTAAAGGCCCTATATAGACAGGTAAATCACTTATTACAGTCTCTTTAAATTGAGCTTCTTTTATACTTACCAGTTCTTTTTTTTCAAAGACTATATTATAGGGACTTTCCGATATACTCTTATTTTCCAATGGTTTTTCATCATCTCTGTAACCGAAATAAGATTTTAATCTTAAGTTATTGCCTTCTAACATATAAAGACTGCTTTTTTCTGATTCTACATATTTCTGAAGAATTTTATGAATTTCTTTATATAATTCTTCTACATCTAGAACTTGCATATTCCTTGCATCTCCATAGAGATCTGCCATGGTGGTAGTCTGAGTTAAAAGTTTTTTTTCATAATTTTCCTTTAAAAAAGATGTTATTTCATAACGTTCATTTAATTCACGATATTCTTTTTCTGCTTCTAATAGTTTTTCTTCTAATTCTTTCATTCTTATAGTATATCTTGACTGAATAGCTCCGAATATAATAAGAAGAATAAAAAAGAGTACCATTTCAGGAAGGCGACTTATAATGAAATTTGGATTGTATGGTGGAGTAAAGATATAATAAGCTATGGAAATGGCCAGTGCATAATAGCCCCACCGTGTACCGTAACGAACAACAGTCAGTAAAAGTAAAAATAAAAACGGATTTAGGGCCATATTATGATAGCCTATATCACCGGGGAAGAAAAGAAAATTTATTACTATAAATATGACGGCAAGGAGTGTTATTTCCCAGAAAATAATATGTCTTATTTTTTGTGTAAGTTTTTCATATAAACTCATCTAATTTCCTCTTTTCACTTTATAATTCCCTTGCTTTCATTTTTTCTATAATTTTGATAGCTTTGCTTAATTGTTCCCTGGTAAAGGGTTTATTTAAATAATGATCTGCCCCGTAATCATAACTCTGTAAAACAGCTTGTGAATCCAATACTGCAGTAAGCATTATTATGGGTATATGTTTTGTCCTGGAGTCATTTTTTATCCTGAGAGTAGCTTCAATTCCATCCATTTTAGGCATCATAATATCCATTATAATTATATGAGGATTATGTTCCAGAGCTTTTTCTATAGAATCTGCACCGTCAACGGCCTCTATCGATTCATAACCAAGCTGTTGCAAAGTAACTTTGATAATTTTTCTTATTACTTTTTCATCATCTACTATTAAAGCTTTTTTTTTATCCATATTTTCCACCTTCTTTTTAAAATCAAAACTTATATTTTATTCCGAACGTTGCCTGATAGTCTCTATTATCGGGTTGAGTAACACCTGTACTTCTAATACGACTGAGCCCATTTATATATTCTCCATAGATAAAGAAATCTTCTGTAAATTTATGATCTCCATATATAGAATAGACGTGATATCCCTGATCAAGATTATTTGAAGAATACATATAATTTAATCGAAGCAAAGAATCCGGTTTCCAGTAATAATCCCACTCAATAGAATAATTCCACTGGGATAAATCAGCAGGACTATAGTATAAAGGGGTTTGAAAGGTATGATGTTCTCCTGTATGGGTTATACCACCTGTTATCCATGTATCTTCATTATTATCCCATAGTCTGTAAAAACCACCCACTTCATTATAAGTTCCATTATTACCATCGGAATAGTCATAATCGGAGAAACGTCCTATCAAGTTAAATCTATCTGTTACATTCCAGTTTCCGTAGTAATCCATGCCTTTATAGTAAATAGTTTCTTTCATAGCTTCTGCAGTTTCCAGCTGAAATTCCTTTTTGTATCTTACAGCTATATCTATTATATCACTTTTAAAGGCTATCTGGCTGTAGTAGTTAATCCCCGGTGTGCCACTGCCATAGCCTCCTCCAAGGGTGAAATGTTCATTAAGAGACTGACGCAGTTCAATTTCGCCTCTATTATATATACCGGTTACATTATCACCTCTGATTTCATATCTGTTAGCTGTGATAAGAATTTCAGTGCCGGTATTCAAAAAAGGATAAAAAAAGCTTATATAATAGTTTGAATAATTCTGATTATTAATTTTTCCGCCAGTATATTCTGCACCTGTATATATACCACTTAGTTCATCTCTGGCAATTCCTGTAAGCTTCTCTGTATAATTATCAGGAGGCAATAAACTCATTAAAGGATTAACGTAATTATTATAGAAACGTGGAGCTTTATATATGTTATAGTTAATCTCTGCAAGCTTTGCCTGTTTCAGAGAGAACTTATTTTCTTCTGTTGGATTTTCCTCATAGATTTTTTGATATAATTCAATAGCTTTATCGAATTCTCCGGCATTTAAATATATATATGCTGCTTTATCTAAAGAATAACTTATATTATCTTCAGTCAAAATATCAGATGCTTTCTTGTATTCTCTCAGAATAACATATAAATCCAGTAATCTCAGAGTAGCCTCTTTATTAGTCGGTTGAAGTTTTAGTATTTCTTCAGTTATTATCATTTCTTTACCGATCTGATGGTCTGTTCTATAGACATATGCAAGTCTGGATAGCATTTCTGTATTATAAGGATATTTCTTCAGGAAGGTCAGACATTCTTCTTCGGCTTTATCGTAGGCCAGGGTAGATGTGTAAATATCTATAAGTAATTCTCTTATTTTTATATCTTCAGGTTTTAAGTTCAGATATTTTGTATATAATATAATTGCATAAGAATAATTTTCTATTTCTATCATTAAATCGGCAAAGTCCAGTAAATTTTCTGTATTTTCCGGTTCTTCTTCAAGGATCTGACTGTAAATGGAAATAGCTGAAGCCTTAAGTCCTTTTGCTCTTAAATATTTTGCTTCTTTTAATAAGTCCTCTGTATACATTGTTTGAGCAAAAGCAACACTCAGAGTTATAAAAAGTAATACTACAGAAATTATAATTTTTATCATTTTATCTCAATTTCCAGTTCATATAATCGAGGCTTACCTTCTAATTCATAACTGAAAGCCAGTAAGCCTTCTTTACTGGTATATACAGTCTGTTTCATATCTCCCAGTGTAATCTGATAGGAACTTTCGGACATTAGATTGGCAATCTCCATATAACCGCTTCCCAGACCCTTAAGACTGGCTTTGATATGTTTTTCATGACAGACCCAGCTGTCAATATAATGAGATGCTGATTTAAGATATGGTCTGGTTTGAGGTTTTTCTGAAAGATAGATTTTATGTTCCTTTTTTTCATCTAAAAATATATATAAAGAATTATTGTAATAATCAAATCCAAGAATATTTTCTGATTTTTCCAGATCCCCATAAAGGCCGGTATTATCAAATCGTACTGTTCTCAAAGAACCCATATTTCTGATTATATAACCGCCATCGGTGGTTTTACCAATCTGGGTATGATAAAAATCGTTTACGATTAAAGAATACTGGCTGGCAAAAAGAGGAGCTATATGTTTCGTTAAACAGTAATCGTATAATGTATGGAGAGCATTCAGACTTTCATTATAAACTCCACTGTAAAAGTGATAATAAATATTTATGGGACTTATTCTTACAGGACTGTCAGTGTATTCTATATGTTCTTTTAATTTTAACATCCCATTATAATTACCTGTCCAGGAGTCTGTATAAATATAATCATTACTGCCGGAAGTGTGAACTTGAATTTTAGAACCCGCACTGGCCAGGACAGGACAAAGGTTGCTATAAGATTTATGTGTTTCATCATAAAGGGGATCTCCTCCGTTGATATTTGTAAGCCCTAATTTTTCTGCTACCATAAGGAACTCTTCAGGAGGATTACATTCACCTGACCAGAATATACTGGCCGTTTTTTTCTCTTCTGTTACAAGGTTCTGATTGATTAAAGCCGTTGAATAGAGAATCTCTTCAGCAGATGAGGGTTTTCCCTGAGAAAGTTTATATGAATTATCCTTTTTTTCGAATTTTAGATTTCCCTGAACCAGATCAAAAGGATGAGTATGGGTGTGACTGGCAACTTCAATATTATCCAGAGCAAATATATGACGGGCCAATTTTACTGCAGGATTATAATACTTTGAACCAAATTCCGTCATTTCTTTCGTAATAACAGAAACACTTAATGGTAAATTATATTTTTTTAAGATTTTTTCCAGAATTATCTCACCGGCGTATTTTTTCTTTTCAATTTCTGATAAATTAAGAAGTCCGTCACCATCAATATGAGAGTAGAAAATTCTCTGGCCATTTAAAGTTGTGTAATCAGGTCTGGGCAGATTATTTAATTCCAGGGCCTCGGAAAAGAATTTAAAAGGATTTATTATCCATCGTCCTCTATCTCTCATCGATTTTGATGGACCAAAAGCGAATATTTCTTCATAACTTTTTAAAAGCTTCTCCTCTTTCTCACGATAAAAGAATTCTCCCAGTAAAATACCTCCCCACTTACCGGTAACTGCCGGGGTTATCTCTCCTGTCTCAGTTGAGTAGATTTTGAGAAGAATCTTATTTTTATCATCAATAGATCTCACAGGTGTCACTCCTGTAGAGGTCTTTAACTCGAGAGCTTCCTCAAAGTCAAAAAGATCCTGTTCTTTATCGATTATTTTGCCACTGTAATAAAAATTTCCATAAACATCAGTTCTCCCAAGAGTAAAATCGAAATCCTGAAAACCAAAGAAACCGGTATTATGTCTTGCTGTTAAAATCTGTTTTTTTACATTATCCATACCGTTTTTTATACTGAAATATTCATGGTTGAATTCAAGTCCTAATTTCTGAAAGACTTCTCCTGAAAGATTGGAATATTTATAATTCTCGCTGTTGTAGAGAGCTCCATAGTTATATAAAAGGACTATTTTCTTCCCTGTATTTATCTGTCTTAAAAGCCAGCGGTTGTAGTCATCTGCATTCTTCATACCAGAACTGATAAACCAGGTTATTATACCCAGATAATTTTCCATCGTATTATCATCAGGTTTTATGGCTTCAATATCCACATAATCACAGACCATACCGAGATAATTTAAAATGACGTCTCCATACATATAAAATGGCGTTTTATCAGCAGAACATTCACTACCTTTATATAAAACCAGGATTTTCCTTTTTATTCCATCAGAACAGGGTGAGGGTATTTCCATTTCTTTTGTTTCTTTTAAAGCTCTATTTAATTCTTTATCTGTATCTACATTTATAATATAGTCTTCAGGAGAAGCGAATTCCCTTTCTTTTAAACACTCTGAGAAAAATTTATCCAGCTTAAGGATGAATTTAATCTGATTATCTTTTTCTGTATAAATGTAGCTTTCCAGAGCCATACCGCCATAGGGGGTAGATACTATGACATCACTTTTACTATCAGTTAAATCGGTGCGGCTCAAGGTCATATAGGGTCTATTTACCGGTAGGATTGATTTAAAGGTAAAATAATTTCTTAAATCTTCAGGTTTCTTTAAGAGCTCTTCTATCAGAATATCTTTATCTACATATTCACACCTTATCAGGTTGGGATCATCTGTCCATTGTTGCTCCATTTTCAACCCGAAGGGATAAAAGAAATTGTTAAGTTCCCTCTCTTCCAGAAATCTTATAAATTCTTTTGTGTCACTTTTAATTTTCTCACTATAGGCACCGAAATTTCCCAGAATTATTACTTTTTTCTGATTCATTATTTGATCAGAAAGCCATTGACAGTAGTCGGCGGCTTTATACATAGATGAATCACTAAACCATGTGATAATACCTGTATATTTATTCATAACCGCTTCAGATGGAAATTCTTTTTCTATATCATAGTAATCTATCTGATAACCCAGTTTAAAGAGAGTGGCAGAAGCAAATCTTCTGATGAGATTATCAGTGGAACTTTGATTTTCCGAGCTTTTATAAAGGGCCAGTAATATTTTAGTAACAGGTTTTTCAGAGATTTTATATGTGAGAACATCCTTTAGAAAATTATCTCTGTTTAAATGCCAAGTTATTTTTCCTGTATCCACTTCTGTAGAATATATATATCCGATTTGCGCCATGCCTCCGAAAGGAGTCTTTACTACAAGAGAACTTTCACAGTCCTTCTGATTTTTAAGAGATAACCTTAAATAGTCTCTATTATTCTGATTGACGGAAGCGAATTTTAAAAAATATTCGGGAAAACTGGAAGGTAAAGAAGTAATAACAGAGTTATCTTTATGAAGAATTTCCAGATCATCAGATTTAATTTGCTCTGTTCCATAGAAAGCAAGGCCAAATAATAAAAAAAAGCTGTTTACATCATCATCAAGCCATGTAGAACCATCAATAGAATGGGCACCGAAATTTCCGAAAATTATAATTTTCCTTCCGGCTTTAATTTCTTCTTTAAGCCATTTTATATATTCTTTTGCTTTCGGATGCACAGGGGTGAAATAAAAAGTTATTATCCCTTCATATTCTTTCATTTCCTCAGAGTCAGGCAATTTCCCCAGGGAATCCTTATAATCCACTTCATAACCCAGTTCTTTTAACTGCTGACTGAGATGATGTAAAATCGGATTATCTTTAGCTGTAGTATGTTCATTTGATTTATATAAAGCCAGTATCTTTTTATTTGAAGCAGAGGCATAGCCGGACAAAATGAAGATAAATAGAACCAGTAAAAGGAAAATTTTCTGAAATATTAAATAAAGTTCCATAGCGCTTTTTTCTTTTAAATATTATATTCATAGTAAAATTTTGTAAATTCTTCTTTAGCTGAAGCGTTACTAAAATAATATAAATTCTAAAATAATATTTAAAATCCTTCTTTAAAATTTATTCTATTATTCTAACGGTATTAGAATTTCCTTTACCTCAGCAGGCTGACTCTGATTGTTATTGTAATCTATGGAAGTTATAAATAATTGGTAATCATAACCTTCTATCAACCCTTCCAGGATAGTTTCATATACATCACTACCAAGAATAATGGGAAGACGAAGGCCTTTTTCCCGGGGAAAACAGTATAACATATAACCAGCTAGATCCTGACAGTAGATGACATCCCAGGTTATATATAATTCTTTCCTTTCCTTTCTATATTCTATCCTTATATTTTCAGGTGAAGGAGGAGGTGTACAATCCTGGGGATAAACAATAATTGGCGCTGAAAGACACCCTTCCTCACCTTTATCTGATGTGGCGCTTACTGAGAAATAATAGGCTTTATTGTTCGTAAGGCCTTCGATAGTAATATTATTTTCAGTGGAGGTACTGTATTTTGTCATACTCTCAGGGTCCTGCCCCATATAAATATTATAAGATTTGACATATTCGTCTTCCCAGATAAGATAGACAGAACTTTCTCTTCCTTCTCCCTGAAGAGAATAGATAAGCCCCGGATACAACCCGTCTTCTGTATGAAGGGTGCTTTTTTCATAAGGGGTTTGAATGGAAGGATTTTTTGTTAGAAGTTTTACAAAAAAGTAATAAGTAGTATCTTTATCAAGGCCTGAAGAGGAAACACTTATATTATCTTTAATAAAGGAATTGTAATCTACATAAACCCTTTTTAATAATTGAACTTTCTTAATTGATATATCTTTTTCACTGTATCTAATATCTAGAAACAAATTTTCTCCCGGAATAAGATCTGTAGTTTCTATACCCTCTAATAGAAAATTTATTGTAAAGTTTCCTTTATTAGTTTCTCTGACTTTCAGGTTTTTGATTTTCGGTATTATATACGCTTCCTCTGAAATATAACTCGCCGGTGGTGGATATATTTGTTGCAAATCTGGTGTGGAAATACAAGATGAATATGGTATATCTTTAAGGATTTCCATTTGATCATAGAGGATATTATAAAAATCCTTCTGCTCCAAATTTAAGTAGTTCAGGACAAATAGATGAAAGCCGTCTTCTTTTCTGGAATTGGGAAGAATGTATTCCTTAAGAATTTTATAATTGTCTTCCAAATAGGGGCTTTCTATCCCTATATTTCTGTACCAATCCCATTCGGAAATAAAACTTTCAAACATTAATCCGTCAATAGAGCTTCGGAAAAGATCCGCGTATTTTTCCAGTAGAAAGAATCCTCTGTTGGCAATAAGATATTTATGGGGAAATTCTTTTCTGATTTTACTGATTAGTAGAACCATATCTTTTTGTGTCCAACTGTAATTGCCCCAGGGTGAAGCAGTATCCAGAGTATCCAGAAAAAATCCGTCAACTCCGTACTGAGTGTCAAGTATTTTCATTCGATTTATCAGTAGATTCTGCCAGAGGGGATCACCGGGATTAACATAATAACTCTGCCATTTTCCATTTTCATCCGGCAAACCATCATGGCCATGAACCATTACAGGCAATCCATTTGGTAACCAGTTAAAAAATCCTTTTTCATTGAATACATAGGAGATTTCATCAAGATATCTTGTGGGATAGTCATTTTTTGCTTCTACAGTTCCTTTATTCTTATCTCTGAAGACGGGACCCGACAGCCGGTCTTTCGGATTTCCCGGTCCTCGTGGAACATCTTCATCTTCACCTATGGAAATATAAGCTATTATAATTACATCATCATCTGTTCCCTCTAAATGATCTTTACCATGGCCAAGGTTTTTAATACTTTCTTTCGTTATATTATCCAGTTTCTCTCCTGGATGAAGTATGACAAGATCGAAATCCTGAGCTTTAGAAATTTTTTCTGAATCCCATTCTCCATAGTAGACAAGATAGTTTTTGGGCGGCCATTTTGGATTTTTCCCCGGGTTTGCAAGTAGAACTTCTACAGAACAAATAAGACTTAAGATTATTATGAGATAACTTACAAATTTCATTTTTCCTTTTTCACCTTTCACATATATATTCTATACAAAAAATATTCTTACTCTAAAAAATATTTTTACTCTAATTTTTTTTTCTCCGCGATTAAAGTCTCAGAATATGGTATAATAAAAAAATCAGGTGTTGTCAAGTTTATCCTCCGGCAATTTAAACTGGATAAAGAAGGCCATAGTTAAAGGAGATGATTTTATGAAAAAAACCTTAAAGATTACTATAGTTTTTCTGATAGTTATTCTCTTATTTCAGAGTAGAATCTACGGAAGAAATAATCCCTATAATATAGCTCAGGGAGGAAATACCTATTATCAGACTGTAATAAATACAAAAGAACTGGCAATTCCCATATTTGAAAAAATGAGGAGTTATTTATACTATAATTTAGGTGGTATATCCGTATCATATCCATATGTTCTGGATCTGGTTACACCTGAATATCTTGATCAGATGGCACCTGCCACATATAAAGGTATGGAAGTTGGCCTTTATACATTTGAAAAAAATTATCACCATATATATATTATTAATAATCTTGCAGTAGATCAGTTTCTTGGCACGGCAGCTCATGAATATGCCCATGCCTGGCAGACGGAAAACTGTCCTTTAAATCAGAATATAGTTTTAAAAGAAGGTTTTGCAGACTGGGTAGCCTATAAGGTTCTTCAGATGGATGGTGCTATAAATGCTTCTCAGAATATATTTTACAGGTCTGATCCTGTATATGGGAAGGGATTTAAGATAATCCTCAGCATAGAAGACCGGGGTGGCATTCAGGCTGTTTTAGATTATGTTAAAACCACACCGTAAAACTTCATCTCTGGGAGACAGGATATATTTTCTCTGCAAACGTTGTTCTGAGGGTTTCAGGTTTATTAGCTTTTAGCGTTCAGCCCTCAACCTTCAGCTTTTTTCTTTAAGCTGATTGCTCATAGGTTTAAACATAAAAGGCTTATCTTTACTGAAGCTGATAATTTAACAATAATGAAAATTCCTATGCATATAAATTATATAT
>Ga0302249_1001120_pt1 | contig 20205 bp, 15 predicted proteins | sample AAG_UR_Val_MG_FD_193531 | JGI IMG/M metagenome (GOLD analysis project Ga0302249, IMG submission 193531) | Enriched activated sludge microbial communities from anaerobic digester in WTTP, New Holstein, Wisconsin, United States - AAG_UR_Val | ecosystem: Engineered > Bioreactor > Anaerobic >... | reverse complement strand
CCGCGGACATAAAGGACGTCAAAACGAAGGCCGAGTTCTACCCCCAGGTGGACAAGCGCCATCTCTTCCGGGATGGCTACATCGCCGAGAAGTCCGGCCACAGCCGGGGCAGCACCGTGGATCTCACCATCGTCGCCCTGCCGGCTAAATCCCAGGAGCGCTACCGGCCCCACAAGAATCTCCGGGCCTGCTATCGCCCCTACGGACAGCGCTTCGGTGACAACGGCATCGACATGGGCACCGGTTTCGACTGCTTCGACAGCCGGGCGCACACCCTGAACAAAACCCTCGGACCCACGCCGCGGCTCCATCGCGCCCTCCTCAAGACCCTCATGGAAAAATACGGCTTCGTCAACTACGACAAGGAGTGGTGGCACTTCACCCTGAAGGACGAGCCCTTCCCGGAGACCTATTACGATTTCGATATCGAATAGGGACTCTAGCGCCTAAGGCGCCTTATCATGTGACGGATCGAGTGAAGTCACTTAAAAGCGTCCCACACCATCTCTGGCGGCCCTGTATCAAGAAGCGACTTGAGTGAAGTTACCGAGAAGTCGCCACTGGAAGTTGTTAATGCGAATCGGAAGGAATCATCTTCACGCCGGATAGCGCCGCAAGGAGGCAGAGGCGCCATGCCCGTGGTGATCGAACGGAGGTTTTTCGTCGGAGGCGGCCCCGGGTGGATGGGCGGGGAAGTCCGCACCGCGACAACGAAGCGCCACCCCGCCGGCGTCGATCCGCCCCCGATCTCCGGACGCCGCTGGACCGAAACTCAGGGCAGCAGTTCGTGAAAAAAGGACCACCGGGACTGGGGATCGAGGGAAATCCCCCGGACGCGGTCCTCGAACTCCCGCCACCCGTCCTTTCCGTCCAGCTCATAGCTGTGTCCCCAGAAGAAAAAGACGCCGTTTTCGTATCGCTGCCGGTCGTATCTTTCCCAGAAATCGGGGGCGAGAAAATGGCAGGAGGGGTAAAATTCCCGGAAGTCATCGTGCCACGGACTCCCGGAGGGAATGACCTCCGCCTGTTCCCGTACGCCCCGGGCGAACCGGTAGCCGGCGACCCGGACCGCTTCCCGGACGTTATCGTCGGCGGCGTTGAAAGGGTAGGCGAACCCCAGGACGCCCCGGCGGAAGATTTCTTCCAGGAGCCGCTTGCTCTCCCTTATCTCCCAGGCCAGAGCCTCCGGTGACAGGGCGGTGAGATCGGGATGGGTCAGGGAGTGGCTGCAAATCTCGAAGTCATTATAGACTTCGTAAAGTTCTCCCCGGCGCAACCGCCAAATGTCCCGGTCCCCGCGGCGCCACCCGAAGGATCTGTCGTCATGATGGAGCCCCGGATTGAGGCAGAAGGTGGCTTTCGCCCCATGACGGCGGCAGACCTCCGCCAGGCCGATGTCCGTGACCACGCCGTCGTCCCAGGTTTGCAGGACCCTGACCATGAAGCCGCCTCCTTAGAGCATTATCAAATCGTCATTCAGCGACATGGGTGTCGAAGGGATGCCCCGCATCCCCTCGGGCCTTTAGCATTATCAAATCGTCATTCAGCCCGTGGCGGAGCACGTCGAGCCTGGATGAGGCGGCGACCAGTGCTTCCGCATGAATCTGTTTAATCCGAAAGGGAAACAGACTTGGGGCGTCGAACAGGTCTTTAAGCGGGACCGCCCCATTGGCGCGTGCGTAAAGCGCTGCTTCGGTCAGCCAGGTGCTGCTTGACAAATTCTGCAAGAAACGGATTCGGGCAGGCCGTATAATACGGTGGATCGGACATAGCCAGAATGTCCTCGTCCGTGCCTAACGGAAATCCCTCGATCTTGCGAAACTCCGCGTCCCTTAACTTCTCTCGCAGCTTCTCAGTGAAATATTCCCGTCGGGCTTCGTCGTTCGGGAAGGTCATGCCGAAGCATTCAACCGGCCCATTGGATTGGCTAACCGAGAATATTTGTAATGGTACCGTCTTGGAATCACCTGACATTGTCGCTCTACCTGTTTCAAGCTGGAGGTAATCGGTTTTATTTATCTTCCCCTCTATTCTATACACGGTTCTATGCACGGTGTATAGAGTCAAACCACGCGTGTATAGGTTAAGCGTTCCGTGTATAGACTGCATGGCGCCTTTCCCCAGCCTGCTGGATTTTCCCCTGTTCTTTAAGGCGCTTGAGTAGTCGGTAAGCTTGTGGCGGACTTAAACGACAGAGATCAGCCACGTCCCCTCGTTTGTCAGTTCGACCAGTTTTCGTTGGGTTTGCTGCCGGAACGCAGCGGCCCGGCGTTTTTCCGGATCGACAATCCGGATCGACAATCCGGGTCAGCATATCGTCCTTTACCGCCTTCATCTTGCCGATCCAGTCGTGGCCCGTTGGTAGGACCGCCTCGGCCGTGGAGAGGTACGCCGCTGTCGTACCAAGATCAGCGACCAGTTCCTCCAGCCATTTGATCTCGGTAAAGGCGGCAAGCCCTTCCCGGTGCTCGGTCACTTCCGTGGCGTCATAGCGGAAGTTCTTGAGCTTGCCGGTCGTGGTGTAGTTGCCGACCACGAACAGGCCCTTGTTATCCATGGGGTGGTCGAACTGGAGTTGGGAAACGACCAGATTAAAGAGTTTTTCCGACATCTCTGCAGAAATGACGTATGTTTGGACAAGCTGCCGAGCGGCGGCTGCCTGGTCGGCGTCCCGCAGTTGAACGACCGATTCAGCGGTTGGCTGGGGTGTAGCTGCCCAAAATATAATATAGGCTTTAATCTACTATTATAAATATATAAATCTATCTTTATATATGCCGTTTCGGCGGTTGCCGCGCGGAGTGACGAGAATCGACGCTCAGGAACCTTATGTTATCATTATGGAATAGACGAATCGAAAAAAATTTTACCCCCAAAAAAATGACCGGCGGTCAGAATAGGCTGCCCCACAGCGATCATTTTCGGTGACGATTACCAATCGAAGTGCAGTATCTGATAATGAAGCAGAATCCAGTTCACCTGGTGATTATATATTTCGAATTCTTCTCTGCTTACGGAGACTTTGCGCATTCCCGTGGCCAGGGCCATGATCGCGTTTTGAATGTTCGCAAGATCGCTAGAAGTGAATGCCATTAGTTGCCCGCCATTTAATTTTGTTCCTGGCCACCGAGGAGAAGGCAGACGCCAGGAACGACACAAGGAGATAGAACGTATGTAGCTGCGGGGGTGGAATCTCAGAAAAAAAGGATCATCCGACGGAAGCGTACTTTTTGATAGGTATGATAAAATCTTTGACAGGTCATTTAATAGGTGTTATCAATCATGCTATAAAAAGATCATTTAGGAGGTTACTATGCAGTCGGGTATCAAATATTCAGAAGACATTATCCCGATTAGTGATCTTAAGGTTAACCCTGGCAGGATCATTAATCAGGTTGAGAAAACTCACCGACCTGTACTTGTGACCAGCCGAGGAAGAGGTGTTGCCATCGTAGAATCTTTAAAAGATTATGAAGCAAAAGCAGAAGATCAGGCATTCTTACGCGGCGTTGTACGTGGTTTGATGGATATTGAAGAGGGAAAGGAAATAAGTCTGGCAGATGTAAAAAAACGTTTCGGACTGAGCGAATAGGCATGCAGCGTAAGAAAACGATCACCTTTACCATCTCGGCGATAAATGATCTGGATGATATGCGTGCCTGGTATGCCGAGCAACAGGTTCCTGCGGGGGGAGATAAGCTATTAAGAGAAATTGTTTCTCAGGTAGAAAGGCTTGGCGCTTTTCCCGAAAGTGGACGTGTTGTTCCGGAATTTGGACTTGCGAATCTACGAGAGATTATCTTTCCTCCTTTCCGTATTATTTATCGTCTTGATGAAAGCAAGGTCAGAGTTGTTAGGGTTTGGCGAAGCGAAAGACATCTCAAAATACCGTAAGCCTGATAAAAAAGGCTGATTTGATCGTCACATAACTTCCTGAAGGGAAGTGCACAGTATTTTTTGACTCCTGCATTTTTTTTTGAACGGATCGGAATGGAGTGCCTTGAACCGTTCTTTTTTTTGGTTCATCCGGCTGATGCGTACTTTGGGCAAAAATCGCGTTGTTGACTACTCGCTTTCATCTGCAAAGCAGCAACTTTTGGTTCATCACTGTGGTGATGATTACCGTTTAAACTCAAGTCCATCCAAATAGAAATCGCTTTTCCCGAATTAACCTCAGGCAGGCATCCACCACATCTGCGTCATAAATAGTTCCTCTATTTTTCTCGATCTCCTCTATCGCTGCATTCAATCCCATTGCTGGACGATAAGGACGGTGGGAAGCCATTGATTCTACCACATCGGCCACAGCGAGGATACGGGACTCCAGAAGAATGTCATCCCCCCTCAGGTTTCTTGGATATCCCGAACCGTCCATCCTCTCATGATGCTCCAGGATCATTCTGGCAATGGGCCAGGGAAAGTCGATATCCTTGAGGATGTCGTAACCGGACTGGGAATGGGTTTTGATCAGTCCGAACTCAGGCTCTGTCAATTTTGTCGGCTTGCTGAGAATTTCCGCGGGAACCGAAATCTTTCCAAGATCATGAATAAGTGCAGCCATCTGTATACCATCAACCCGGTCGGAGGTCAGTTCTAGTTCCATGGCAATGGCACGGGACAGGTCAGCCACCCCTCGCTGATGACCCGCCGTATAGGGATCCCTTGTCTCAACCGTTACTGCGATGGCCCGCACAGTGGCTTCAAGGGCCTTCCTCAGCTTCACCATGCTTTTCTTCCGGTCCGTAATATCTCTTGCCAATATCAATAAGGTAGATACTCTACCTTCTTCGTCAAACTCCGGCACTACTGTCGAAAAAAAGTTTCTGATACCGTCGGGGGATGGAAAATCAAATTCAAAATTCACCAGCTTTGCCGTTTCAAATGCCTTTCTGAATTGATGGTTCCAAAGCACTAGACTTTCCTCCGGCATACCAAGCTCTTCATTTGTTTTTCCAAGGTAGTCTTCAACGGTGTGGTTCGCGACTTTTTCGATGGCTTTATTGATAAAGATATGACGCCCTTGTCTATCAATGCGGGAGATAATATCCGGCGTATTTTGCGTCAGTGTCCGGAATTTCTTCTCACTTTCTCGTAAAGCTTCCTCGGACCGCTTTCGCTCGGTGATGTCTTGATTCACACCATAAGTCTTGACCGTCCTGCCATTCGAGTCCTTAACGATGAAAAAGCGGACAGTGATGTAGCCGACCGTACCGTCTAAATAGAGTATGCGGTGTTCAAGCTGCCGGTTGTAATGGGGATCGGTTGTTTCGATGGCCTGCCGGGTTTCTTCCACGACCCTATGCATGTCCTCGGGATGGACAAAACGCTCGGCATATTCGTCGGCAGACATAGTATAACCGCCAACTTGCTCGGTCGTGGTGCGGAATATTTTATAGAACTGGTCACTAAATGTGAAGATGTCGGTGCCAACGTCATACTCCCAGTGGCCTAGATGGGCCATCTCCAAGGCGTTGGACAGTTGGGCCTTGTTGGCCTGTAGTTCAAACTCGGTCCGCTTGCGCTCGGTAATATCGGTGAAATTGCATGCGAATTGGTTGGGTGCGGAACGAAAGGCTGTTACCTCAAAGTATTTGTCCAACTCCTTTGAATAGTTTTCAAAGAGGGTTGGTTCTCCAGTCAGGGCCACGCGGCCATAGGTCTCGATCCAGTACCGTTCGGTATCCGGGAACACTTCGAGAACCGTCCTGCCAACGATATGTTCGGCTTTCAAACCGGTTATACGCTCAAAGGCCGGGTTGACGGTCAGGAAACGGTAGTCAACCGGGTTCCCTTGCGTGTCACAAATGATTTCATGAACCGCGAAGCCGTTCAGCATTTCCCGAAAGAGTAACTGGTAATCCTGCTCTCTCTTCCTTTTTTCACTCATGTCGCGGATGATCATGCTCGTCTTGAGCTGGCCTTCATGATCCCTGAAAATGACCGATGAGACTTCGCCGGGAAACGAGGTGCCGTCTTTGCTGATGAAGGTGACTTCGCCCTGAAATTTGCCAGTGTGCGCCCGTTCCTCAAGCGCCGCATTCAGACGTGTATCTGTTGGATCAATCAGACCTGCCCTTCCGATTCGGCATATTTCCTCTTCGCTGCGCTGGAAAATTCGACATGCTTCCGGGTTTGCTGCCAGTATTCTTCCATCCGGCATCGTAAGCAAGACGGCATCAAAGCTGTTGTAAAAGAGCGAATGATACTTTTCCTCACTTGTCGGCAGTTCCATTTTCTCCTGCTTTAGGCTCGTGATGTCCTCGACCACGGCAATGATATGATCGACACTGCCATCGGGTTTCCGTACACACCCCACAGAGAGATTGGTGCAGATGACCTTACCATCTTTCCGGATGAAACGCTTCTTCATATTATAGTGATCTGTTTGGCCGGACAGAACGCGTTTAAATTGTTCGAGATCCGCGGCAAGATCATCGGGGTGGGTCATTTCCACCCATGTCATGCGGACGATCTCGTCCCGGGAATAGCCCATGATGGAGCAGATTCTGTCGTTTACCTCCATCAATCCCATTTCCGGGGATGTAATGGCAATGCCATGCAAAGGCAGATTAAAGTAACTGCGGAAGCGGGCCTCACTCTGTTTTAACCCGTCCCTTTCATTCTCCCACTCTGATTTCGACTTTTTCTGCTTCTCAATCTCCTGTCTTAGAGAATCCAGTTCCTTAATCAAATCCTGCTTTGTCTTGTACTGATCTTTCATAAGGTTATCCCGCATAGGTTGAGTTCTACCAAGCAGGTGGGAAGATTAAACATGGACTGCACAATGACCATCTGTTGTTTCTCAATCATGTCCATACTACCATATGATTACGAATGTCCCCTAAAGTATGATTAATGTCAAATGAAATTGTTGCGAAAAAAGAAAATTGCTCTCTGAATCGTCGAATATTTCAGCAAGCAATATGATTGTGGAGTTCAAAAATTTCTGTCACCTACTGCTCCTTGAAAATGCAAATCTTAAAATCAGTTAGTACAGCTTGAAATGGTGAATCTCTAACGGAATTGCCGTTCGCTCATTTCAAGAAGAACATCGTGCGTCTAGCACAAGTCAGCAGTTTTCGATTTTGAATTGAGGTAAGGATTACCGATTCAAGTCTTCAAAGAAACGGGGCTCAGATAAAAACCGATATTACAAGACCTAATAATTATTCGGATCTTCTTACTTTGCCATGATCTTCTTTAATTCAACTTTCGTCCAGTCCTGAAACCCGGGAACTTTCACCCATATCTGTAAGTACTCCGGAACGGCGATCACCTGATACACCGTTTGATAGGCGGCTGCCGGTTCACTGCCTTTCAGAGGCCAGGTGGCACCTCCGTCCTTCATCGTCGTATCGAGTATCTCCTTCATTTTTTGGACATCGATTTTGCCTTTATTATTATGCCCCAGCGCCAGAAGATTTCCCCTGCGGCGAAGCGTTTCAAAACCGACATTGTCCTTCATCACGATCCCCCATGACGGATCAACAAAATGGTTGGTTGCTACCAAGAGCCCATCCGCATCACCGCTGCGACGGCGATGCTCAAAAGGCGCCCACTCATAGGAAATGCCGCGTGACTGATCGGCCGTATTGATGATAAAGGCAAAATCCGTTCTGGTTGTATTAAAAAAAATATCCAGATTATCCATGGTGCTATAATCATTAAGGAAAGCAAGTAAGCTCACCATCGCCGGCACGCGATTGGCGTAGCTGAGCGCACCGCCGGAGGGCCGTCCGTTATTGAGCGCCAGAAACAGGCCGTCCGCATTTAAGCCGGTGGTTGCGTAAATGACGCCGGCAAAGGTAATGATCGCGTTCGGAATGCCGGACTCAGGATGGAAAATCGTGACGGTCAGGTTCTGTGCAAATTCAAGATACTTATCGAACCAATCATAATTTCTGCCCGCAATCAGGGGTTGATAACCGGTATATTCCCCCCAGGCAATGATTCCCGAGCATCCCGACATCGAGCCATACAACTCAAGAGCATTGAGCATAATTTGAGCATCAAGCGGAAGCCCGGAAGTTTCCGCCATTCCTCTGATCATATCTTTAAAACGCGCCGGATAAGATGCGTATAATGCCATGGCGGTCTCTTTCATTAAGTCCGCCGAAAGACCCTTCTGTTTTTGGAAATAGTCCACCACGGCACTCTGATAAAAGCTTTTCAATTGGCCGCGCAGCAAATATCCGTATTGGCGCCCCATCTGATAATAACTGCCGTGAAGATCAAGGACGTTGATTCTTCCGCTCCGATACAGGTTGCCTTTTTCAAAGGTCGATATTAATTTTGTCGCCGCTGCTTCAGGCGTGGGCTGCGCATACAGACCGTTTGCTGAAAATATAAACAGTATAATGAAAGTGATGCGGATACAAATCTTCATAAAGATCACATAGCATATCATTTAAGATTTTTATTGTACAAGTCCGCAGGGAAGGTAAATTCCAGTTAAAATTGAGTCGAGTAGGCCGGTTTCTTCAAATATTTAGGTTGCAGTTTGTGTTCTCCTTTTGCTGCCTGGTTTCCCGGTGATGCCACACGATATTTCAACCATGTATCCGTTGGCCCCAGCCCCTAACCTCGTACCTGTAGTTTTATCACACTTGTCGAGGAAATGACATTATTGATAACTACTTTAAATCAAGAATTTTTGTCGAGTTTGCCTGGTTGTGTAGTACAGGAAGATAAAAATAGCAGAGCAAAAAGAAAATTTCACGTTCAAAAATCTTCACAGTACGACCTGTATTTAATGCGCCGACATGTTTATCAAGGACAATGACTTGCAGATGAACAGGTGCCAGGGAATACGATACAGAATTGAAGATCAGCTTTACTGATAACAAATACAAAGCGAGGGGTGCATGACCCTGTCAGGGCAATGAATGCGGTAAGAAAGGTGCTGTGTCATGAGCGGCGATTTTTTATGGATTATGTTGCGCGGTGTCCTTCTTGTAATCAACAAATGATGGAAATGGGATTGAGTAGCGGCTTTCAACCAGTACTGATCATGCGAAACCGAGCAAAAAATCAAGGGTAGCAGTTATCGACATCACCTGCCAAAGGATCACAAATAGGTATGCCATCGCCTCAAAAGGATTAATTACCTATCTGCCTCCTGCTCAGCCGTTCCAAACAGGTCAGCATCACACTAAATTAAGGCTTGAAATGAGATGTGAACCTTTCGACGATACCTGATTCTTTTCCTTCTTCTTTGTGACTAACCCAGAAAAAAATCAAGGAGATGTTTCATTGATAACCATTTGAATCGGCTGATGTCCGCCAAAACGACTGGAAGTTAAATTACAGGAAGAACATCACATCGTCATTGACCTTCTTTCAACCTTCCGTAACTTCGCCCATCTCTTTGCTCTTTGAGTCATGGAAGCGAAGCACCTGATCAGGCAAAAAAGCAGCCGATTTTTTATTTTCTTCGGGAACATGGATCATCCATCATCCGTGCCTATGAAAATCGATTCTGGCAGTCAAAATGCCCCGACATGGGGTATCTGTCGCTCAAATCGTGGGCAACACATGATCCTTCAAACCCCGGCGGAGCCCGATGGATTCATTGTGGCAGGTTTCCCAATCTTCCCAGTGTTTCCGCACTTTAACAGGACCGAACATGTTGCCTTAATCTCGGTCGCAAACCAACCTGGGGCACCTGTTTTATTGCAGTTATGTGACATGAAGGAAATGCCCCCTCTGCAATGCGCACCAAAAATTTTCGGGGTTTCGGGATTTTGTGGAACCTGGTTGCAGCATTGATACTCTGAACGTTTTCCTTACCCATAGCGGTATTTTATAGTAATCAGATGGCCTATACGTGCGCGAGAAAGTGCCGTACAGCGCATTTATGGGCGTTGGGCTGGAGAGCCGCGTGGGAAGAGGGTTTGGAAGTGAAAAGTGTTCACAGACAAGGCAAGAACTATAGGAATGTGATGCAAACGTTATTTATTGAAGTGAGCTATTCCGGCTCATTGCCTCCTTAGGATCAAGGCCACTGCTTTCCAGGGTGTGACCAGTCGTACTTGTCCAGGGACCCCGGCGTGTGGCCTTGCATGGCCTCATAGCACAGCCACTCCTCGTCATACTTGATCTTGGCAGTCTCGCCTTCTGATAGCCATGTCTGTTTCTTGTTAGGGTCGAAACCTAATTGTTCTTCCTTGTCATCAGGCACACCATCCTTATCACTGTCTTCAGCCTCGAGTTGCGCATTTGTCTTGCCCATTTTCCACATCTCATACATTCGGATGTGTTCGTTTTCGTGTATGACTATGGCAGCGAAAGTATCGATAAAGGTGGTGGTTCGCCAGCCGACGAGCATTCCGGTGGCGTTCGGTAGTTGGGTACGGGAGAGGAGAGGAAAGCGGTTCGACATGGTGCTCCCTCCGACCGCGGTCAGGTCACAGATATAGAAGGTGCGGTGCTGGTGATGCTGAGGGGCGAAAAACCCCGCCGTTCCTTCACCTTCCCAGTGGCAGAAGCTGTAAGGATGCCCACCGTAAACCAGGTTGACCGTATGCCCACCCGGTTTTGCTGCCGGGGTCTGCCCCCAGTAGTAAAACCAGTTGGGGTCTCGGCCGCCGGGATTGTTCTCGGCCTTGGAAGGATAGAAGACCCTTATTGTTTTATTATCCTCGGCCTTGCAGGCGCCTGAGCGGATGCGTGCCGAGATCGTCTTCTCTCCAAAAGAGAAATTCTCCTCCGGTAGCAGCTTGTAGGTTACGGTCACGTAAGGGCCGCGGCTGTCCACCGGCTCCACGATGCGAACAGAACCGGGGATCTCGGGCAGGGTCCATTCTACACTCCTCGCCCGGTCGGCAGGAGTCACCCGCGCTTCGAGCACCAGCTTCAAGGTGGCCGTGGTGTCGGCGGAATAGCAGAATTTCCCTCCGTTAAAATCGTTCATCACAGAAATGCCGAGTTCCAACTCTTCGGCCTGCCCTCCGCGCACTATCTTGCCCTTGAGCAGAGGCTCGGTGGGGCTTGACGGGTCGAACTTGAATGTCATCTCATCTCCGGTGACGGAACCGGAAAAACGACCGGTAGCGGCTAGGCCGACCTTGCCCCCCACAACATCCAACTGGTAGTTGCCCGCAGTCGAGGTAACAAGCAGGGTGCGCGGTCCCACCTGCCGGGAGAAGGTGTTCATCCACATGCCGAGACCCATATCCACCCGGATGTTGGAAGGGGGTATAGCGGGGCTGACTACCCATGGATAGTCTATCTGCTGTTCGAATTCGTCAATCAGCCACTTACCGTCGTAACCCCTCCCGCCCGAAACCCTGTGCATGGTCAGCCGTTCGTTGTAAACAGCGCCCATAAAGGTAGAAGTTCCCTCAAGGTAGACCGAAAGCTCCGGACACTTGGCCTTGGCCGCACAGGCCAAACCGGCCGGCGCCAAAAGCGTTGCAGCGGCAAAAAAAGAGAGGATCAATCTTTTCATGGTCTTCTCCTTTAATCCTGTTTGGTAACAGGCTCTTGAGGAGATGCACTTGATCTCGAAAAGGTACCGCGGCCTGAACCAGTAAGAGCGCTTTTGGTCTAACTAAGCCAAATCTTGAGGTTGCTGAATCAATTTCAGCAACCTCTGTCCTTCGCGGGGATCTCCCGCGGCTCCGAATACTTCGTTTTCCAGGTGCTTTCCTCGTCTGTGGTTTCCACCCATTGATATCTACTAGAGTAAACTATACCTCAGAATATTAAACAGGTCGATGACAAAAATAACATGGATTGCACAGCCACTTTTCATGTCAAGAATATTTATTAATGAGGTCAGTAAATAGATTACACCTGCAAAGAATGTTATGGGATCGGGTCCAACATCCGATGCTTTCTTACATCCAACAACGCCGGCCTGAGACTGTGAAGAAGTACTTCCCCGGAGAATAGGTCTTCTATACTGCGTGAACGTAAACTATCTGATGACCCCATTAATAATCTGACCAGAAACTAAGAATTTCGGCCGGGAATGTTGTATGAATGGTCTCAATTTGGTGAACAACACTTCAGGAAGGAAAAGGTACCACCTCCTGGCAAAATAATCACGACTAAAAGTTAGCGCCTTTCTCCCAGCATTCATTGCCCTGACAGGGTCATGCACCCCCTCGCTTTGTATTTGCTATCAGTAAAGCTGATCTTCAATTCTGTATCGTATGCCCTGGCACCTGTTCACCTACCAAAAGTGTAGTGGAGGCAGGCAATCAGATGTGAACATTACGGATCTAAAGAAAGAACAGTACGGCTGTGTGGCGCGCGTTAGCCCGCACCAGCCGATTGTTCGCCCAATACTCACTGCATTCAGATGCCCTTGAGTTCTTCATCCCAACCCTGATTGACGAGAGCCATGTATTCCTCATCAGTGATCAGATTCTCGTTGATCTTCTTCATTATTTCTACTGAAACGTGGCCGTGATTGACGATCTCACTTCCGGCATCACGAAGAGCTTGAAAATAATCCGATATCTTTTTCTGTGTAACCGGGGATGTCACCAATTCACGATTTCTCAGAAGTTCTCCACAGTTTCGGTAGATTTCCAGTACGGGATTCTGAAGAGCCATATATGCCTTTAACAAGTCAAAATTATGCTCACCGGGGAAGCCTGCATTCGCTATCATAAACTGACGAGGAAACCGCTTTACTCGACCGTCATGAAAGAAGCTTCCATCTGTATTCTTGTTAATATACGGCATGTTGAGGGGGATGAGTCGCTCGGTGAACTTCTTCAATAGCGCTGTCATAAACATTCCATACACAGGGGTGGCCAAGCCGACATAGTCGGAATCAATGAAGAGCGCGATCAAGGATGCCATGTCGTCATTATGAACACATTTCCCCGGCGTTTTTCCCCAACAACTGAAGCAACCCAGGCAGTGCTTTATGTCGTGCTCTACCAGGAATACTTCCTCCGTGTCGCCTCCCGCCTGTCTAGCTCCTTCCAGCAGCGGTTCGACGATCAGATGGGTGTTGCCCGTACGTCCGCGAGGACTTCCGTTAAAGACAGTCACTTTCATTTCATTTTCCCCTGCTGATGGGATTGTTTCATTGTATGTTCCATGGGCGAACACCAAGTTCACGCGCGCGGTTTACCGCGTCGCTGTGTAACGCTTTGTTGGGCCTTGTATTCCGCCTTTTCTTCAAGCAATGTCATCTGTCTCGCTTCATTCCTTGTCGCAATCAAGTTGTCTCTCGATGCCCTTGTGTTGCCACTATTCCCGAGACTGCAAACCACATCTTCGAGAATCACGGCTGCGTAGTCCGAAACGAGTTCCGAAAGAATCCGACGGACTGTCTCAAGAGGTCTTCCTTCAAGAAAACGAAAAATAGAAGCCACCAGATAGTCTCTGCTGAGGTCGAAGGTTAGCCATTTGCGGCCAAGCGCCTCTGCGGCAAATCCTGTTGTGTTCGACCCACCGAAAATGTCGAGAACCATATCTCCCTCATCGGTCAGCATCTTGATAAAGAATGCAGGCACTTCGGAGGGGAACCGCGCAGGGTGGCGCACCATCCCGAGTTCTTTACAGAGCCAAAGGTAGCTTGAATTGCTATCGGTATTTGGAATGGTAAGCAGATTCGACGGTAAGGCCCCGCCGTTGTCCTTACCGAAGCCTGCACTAATATCATGCCCGGATGGCCGCTTTTTCGGTTTGTAAAAGCCTTCGGGGTCTTGTATCAATTTTCTCATCCGGTCGGAATATGGGGCCAACACCTTTCTGACGTCAGCTTTCGGAAAATCAGTCTTACTAAACCACCAGATGGTGTTGACGGAATCCTTAGCGCGTATCTTGCGCTTGTTCACCCACTCGATAGGCGATGGTAACTTGGCTGGATTGAACCAATAGAAATCTTCGGCCAAGTGAAACCCTACGTCATCGCAGAAGGTTAGCAGGACCCTAAAGTTGTAAAGCGAACGGGACGGAGCGCCAGCCCGATAAGCACCTCCAAGATCGAGGACAAAACTTCCCGTCTTTTTGAGGACTCTGAATACCTCTCTGGCAAAAGGCGTAATCCACGCAACATACTCTGTTTCTTCAACGTTGCCGTACGATTTCTGCCTCCGCAAAGCAAATGGTGGAGAAGTCACCACAAGATCAACGCTATCGTCCTCCAACTCCTTTAGGAGAGTCAAAGCATCGCCCACAATGGCACGCCCTTGTCGTGTGATATATAGTGGTGGGGTTTGCATCCTAGAACTCACTCAATCCGTCAACCCAACTTTCTATGATCTGCCACAGGACGCTTGCAGCGAAGTAGACTTGAGGGTCTGACTGACATATTGCACTCACATCGGCTTCGGCGAGATGATCCTTACCATGTCCAACGATGTAGCTGACCCATCTCTTGAGGTTGTCGTCCGCGTGAACAAGGATGGGGTTCGGGTCAAATCCTCCTGATCTTGCAAGCACCCATGAGAGCCCGTCTCTCTGATCTGGTGCACACGTCTTCAGCAAGTCAACCACATGAGCGATTTGTGGCCCTGTAATTCTAAGAAGCGCCCTTGCTGCTTCGGTTTTCACGTCTATCGCAGTCGAATTGAAGGTCTCGACAAGCGCGTTTGCCGCTGAACCTGTGGCGAACTGTCCGAGTGCCCACGCCGCCCCTGCCCTAAGTTCCTCGTCACGTCGCGAATCCTGCAGGACCTCGATCAGCAGTGCTTCACTCCGTGGCTTGGGTATTTCCGAAACCACGATCAGAGTTTCAAGCTGGGTTTCTAGAGGAACATCCAGGACGGCGCTACGCAGCTTGGTTTCCATGAATGACCAGCCAGCCGAATGGTCATGCGCTGCAAGGGCAGCGGCGGCCTCAAGCTGCACGTAGATGTCTTCCTCGGCGTGGTTCATCGTATCTTCAAGGAAATGTTGTGCGGTCGCATATCCCCGATAGCGCAGCGCCTTGGCGGCAGCATACCGTTCGCTTAGATTGATACTGGCGAGTTTTTCAACGAAATATGCCTCATCCACGGGTGGTGGACAATCCACGGCGATTGCCACAGGCACGGAGGCCGCTACAATCTGATTTTCTTCAACCGTTTCACCGATACGAAATAGCGGTGACAAAGTGACCGCGCCTTTGCTTCGACTCAACTGCACTGTCTGGACTCGTCCAGACAGACAGGGAGTTAATCGGACACGTGTTCCAGACACCTCGGAGATGATTGATCGCCGATTGGCAACAGCAGACGTCCAAACGACACGAATTTCCGACCCCTCCTCCACCCCCTTTGGTTTCGTGATCGATACCTTTTTGGCGGTAAAAGCGGCACGAAGGTCTTTGACTCTGATGAAATGGACAGGAGAGATGCACTTCAAATCGATAGGGGACTCGGCACTTTGCTGGAAAACGACGATTGTGACGTAATCGTCATCCCTCATTCCAGCATCCCACGCACGCTTGGGATCTTTCAGGGAATGTGACATTGAGATTTCTGGTTTGGTCTTTCCTCTAGATTCAAATCGAACACCTGTCTTCAAGCAGAGAATGTCCGGAACCCGAACTCGCTTAATCTTGATTTTCTTCCAAATCTTGAAACCGGTAGACCCACGCTCAAGCTCAATCGGTTTGAACCCGAGAGTGGTCAGCCGGTCGATAGTTGCGTTCGTGCCGGCTGCCCCGACCGCGAGTTTCCGCAAGAAGCTATCGTCACTCTTGAAGTTAACAGCCATTACGCTCCCTGTCTTTGTGGCTTGTTCTTATCATGCCGTCTCTATTCTTGTCTTCTGGCCCAACGGCGGGCATAAGGCGCGGCGGCTTTTTGCCGTCGCCCTTAATGCCCTGGTGTACGCCCGGCACGGGCGTGAACTTATGGGGTGAAAGTCCCCTGTATATGAATCCTGTCAATGAGTTACATTGACATAAATACTAGCCGAAGGCAAGGGCGGAACCGTGAGGGACCGTCCGAAGGAAGCCGGAGTGCAAACCTATGAGCCGACGAACAGAAACAGCATACAAGGCTCAAGTCTCCGGGTAAGTCAGCACAACATGACAAAGCCCTGGATTCGGGAGATACGGTAAATGCTGCGGTTACATAGCCACAGTTCACGTTCTTATCCGGGGAGACCTGCCCGGTCTGCAACTCCTGCGGGAGTGGCGCCCGTCATGGCAACATGCCGTGGGATCGGACAGGAGTCAGCAGAGGCCATAGTAGGCGATAGGAAACAAGCCCGGCGAAAAGAGAAAAGCCGGGAAAGACTTACCCCGCCGAAGGGCCGAACACTTAAGAAGGGAAGAACCTCTATGAGCTCTCATGACATGATGAATCCGTATGGAGAAGTGACTATGGGGCGCATTGTGGAACCGTTCGACCCAAATGAGCGCCTGCTGGAGCGGATTCTATCCAAAGAAAACGTGGCGCTGGCGTGGAAACGGGTAAAGGCTAATCACGGCGCACCCGGTGTCGATGGCATTACCGTCGAACAGTTTCCCGACCATACCAGATCTCTCTGGAGTGAAATCCGTCAATCTCTTCTGGCAGGTACGTATCAACCCTTGCCGGTGAAACGGGTGGAGATTCCCAAACCAACCGGGGGAACCCGGCCCCTGGGTATCCCTACCGTCCTTGACCGGCTGATCCAACAGGCCATCGCCCAGGTTCTGTCTCCGATCTTCGATCCTACTTTTTCTGAATCAAGTTTCGGTTTCCGTCCTGGACGGTCCGCCCACCATGCGGTTTACAAGGCTCGCGAGTATATCCGAGAAGGCTATCGCATCGCTGTCGATATGGATCTGTCGAAGTTCTTGGATACCTCATCACACTACACTCCTTCTCATGAGAGGTTGTCGAAAAGGCTCTCTTGAGTATTTAAGATGTTAATATACAATCCATTTCTCTTTCCGGAGCGAACATGGACCGCGGAGATTTCACCGCGCTTTACTCTCTGCAACACCGTATGACGTGAGACGCGAAGGAGCCTCATGGCGTCAACCATCGGTACATAGCCTTCCGGGACTTTTTCGACAAAGCGCTCACGGATCTCCTTGCTGACGCGAATGCGCCACGGCGCACCGGGAGTGATCTGTTCCCCAGCGACGAACCCATCGGCAAGCCAACGATGCAAGGTAGATGTGGCGATTCCAAGGATCTGTGCCGCCTTGGTGACCGTCACCAGTTCACCTTCCTCAGGGCGCATGTTTGGCTCAAATCGAGGGATCTTCCAGTACCTTCTCAGATTCCCCACTTTACCCTGCGTGAAACGATCTCCGAGAGCTGTCTGTCTGCCTTGCCGGTTTAGAATGCCGGCTATGATCGCATCAGGGTAATGGACCGCAAGGCGGCGTACAAGATCGATGGTTTCCTCATCCGTGCGGATGGGAGGGATGAACCGGTTCTTCAGGCCGACATTGAGATCTAAGACTGCCCCTCCCTTCCATCGTAAAGTTACGTGGGCCGAGGACTCTACCACGGCAATATTCACTTCTTCAAGAAGGCTGTGGAGCAGTTCTTTCCGATCTCGGTCAGTGGTGGTGGCTGCTTCCCATACCCTCTTGAGATCCGATCCCAAAGCGATTATCCGTATTCGCTCTCCGTCCGTTAACGGGCTGGGACGCTGCCCCCTCCGCCGTGTGAGTTCGGTTTCGGCTAAAGCAAGTTCACCGAGCTTTTTCTCCCATTCGGCTTCAAGCGAGCGGGCCACAAGGCGGTTCTCCGGTTCCACGGACCTGTAGCGGCGTTCCGCACGTTCGCTCTCGTAGCGGATCCTTTCGACCTTAAGGCGCCATTGGGTGTATGCGCCTTCATGATCCGCTTCGATATTTTTTTCGGCGATCAGCGCGGCGTCGATACCGGCAGGAGTGATCGCGTCGAGGAAAGCTTGCGATACCGCTTCATCGATCCGTACTCCTCCAAGCCTGAGACAATGGAGTCCCCTGCCATTGGCAATATTGCTGGCGGCACAGTAGTACCCCGGGGTAGAATGTCTGCCTTGGTAATAGACTCTTAAGCGACGGCCACACCGACCGCAGGTGGCGATGCCTTGGAGGAGTGCCGACCCTTCTCTGATCGCGCCGGTGGCCTGATGAGAAGTGGGATGGATATTTTTAGCGATCCGGTTTTGGTTCATCTCATAGGTTTCCCAGTCGATAAAGCCCTTATGGTGGTCACAGATCAGGACTGCCCACTTTGACCGAGGTACGTGGCGGACTCGTTTTCGTAGATGTCCGGCCTGATCTACATAGCGCTCTTGGTGCGTTTTACCATAAGCATACGCGCCTGCATAGACCGGATTGGTCAGAACTTTATGAATACCAGTATAGGTGGGGCTGATCCATTGAATATCAGCGGAGTAATTTGAAGAGGGGAATGAGATGTTCTGGGAACGTAACCAGATCCACACCTGTCGGACAGAGCCTACTTCTGAGAACTTTTCGAAGACGCAGCGAATGGCATGAGTGACTGCTTCATCGGGATGGAAGAGGACCTCGCCGTCCTCATCACCCCAGACAAATCCGACAGGAAGTCCTCTTCGCAGTTCTCCCCTCGCAGCTTTATTACGGATGCCCCCTTCGAGTCTGGCGCGAATTACATGGAGCTCAGCTTCTGCCATTGTTCCCTTCAATCCGAGCAGCAGACGGTCGTTGAAGAGTCCTGGATGATAAAGCCCGTCTTCATCTCCTATGAGGGTGTCGGTGACGCCGCACAGATCCAGCAGGCGGTACCAGTCGGCATTGTTGCGGGCCACCCGTGAGACTTCGATGGAGAGAATAAGCCCGACGTGTCCCAGGGCGACTTCAGCGGTCATCATGGCGAAGCCATGACGGTCTGATGTTCCAGCACCGGAACGGGCAAGGTCTTCGTCGACAACCTTGACCTGTGGTTGAGGCCAGCCCAATCGGAGTGCCCTTTCCGTGAGTTTGTACTGCCTATCCGTGGATTCCCTATTATGCTGTACTTGGGCGGTTGTCGACTGGCGGACATAGACGTAAACACACCGATCTAAATGCGAAGACTTGATTTTATCACTCATGGTTTTCCTCCTGCGGTTCCGGACGAACTGCCTTGCCGATCAGCCTCGACAGTATGGAGATGACCATTTTTTGGGTCTCGGAATCGAAACCTTCCCAGATGTTCAGGTGTTCCTCTTCTGGCCAAAGGGGTAGTTGCCGTTGCACGTTTTCTCTCCTCCTGTGAAGTGATTTGCTCTGAATCATCAAGTTTGCGGAGGAGAGAGTCAACTACTTTACATGTATGGAGGAGATTGGGAATCGACCCGATTGTCGCCGAAGATCGCTGGTCGGAAAGAGAAGAGCAGGTTTTCAAGTTGGTCCATGCCGCAGGGATAAGTGAACGGCTTCCATCCGGAAGAACCAGGCTCAGGAGTAGTATCCCGTTTCTGTGCGTCTGATCATATATCTCCAATGTCTGCCCTTGGAGGGGGTGGTGTTCACGAACTATCGTGACTTTCGAGGGCAAACCCTCGATGTGGGTAGTATGTCGTAACTTCCTTCGATACGGTCGATCACGACGTCCTGATGCACCGGGTGGCGCGAAAGGTTCGCGACAAGCGGTTGCTTAGCCTCATCGGAAAATACCTGCGCGCCGGGGTGATGGTTCAAGGCCGCCTTCAGGAAACCCGCTTGGGAGTCCCTCAAGGCGGTCCCCTGTCACCCCTGCTTGCCAACATCATCCTGGATGATCTGGACAAAGAGCTTGAGAAGCGCTCTCATCGTTTTGCCCGCTATGCCGATGACTTCATCGTGCTGGTGAAGAGCCGTCAAGCGGGAGAACGGGTCATGGAAAGCCTGAAACGCTTTCTGAAACGCAAACTCAAACTCAGGATCAACGAGGAGAAAAGCCGGGTCGTCCCGACGAATCAGGCTGCCTTTCTTGGCTTCACTTTCCGTGGGACCAAGATTCATTGGTCAGAAAAAGCCTTCCGTGAATTCAGCGAAGCTGAATAATGTTCACAATTCAGCGAAGCTGAATAATGTTCACAATTCAAGCGGAGGTTCAAGGAACTGACCGGCCGGTCCTGGTTCGTCTCCATGGATTATCGGTATCAGAAGCTTGCCGAATACCTGCGCGGCTGGATGAACTACTTCGGGATCTCGGAGTATTACAGGCCGGTGCCCGAAATAGACCATTGGCTGAGAAGGCGATTGCGCATGTGCTACTTCAAACAGTGGCGCCGGGCAAGAACCAAGGTGCGGGAACTCCGCAAACTGGGAACGTCGCTTCATGCAGCCATTTCAGTGGCCATCAGTCGCAA
>Ga0302249_1001110_pt1 | contig 20351 bp, 10 predicted proteins | sample AAG_UR_Val_MG_FD_193531 | JGI IMG/M metagenome (GOLD analysis project Ga0302249, IMG submission 193531) | Enriched activated sludge microbial communities from anaerobic digester in WTTP, New Holstein, Wisconsin, United States - AAG_UR_Val | ecosystem: Engineered > Bioreactor > Anaerobic >... | reverse complement strand
GTGACCGATGAGGATATCCCCACGCCTGATGACTCCAAGATCCAGAACCTGAATCAGCTGCAGCTCGCGGCAACCAGGTTCTCGGGTATCAAGGCATTTATTGAATACACGGAAACCTTCCAGGACGAGACTACCAATGACGAGGAGGGGGTATCTCTGATGACCATACATAAAGCGAAGGGGCTGGAGTTTCCTGTCGTCTTCGTAGTCGGACTGGTCGAAGGAATACTCCCCTCCAAGAAGGGGGACATCGAGGAGGAGCGCAGGATCTGCTTCGTGGCCATGAGTCGGGCGATGAAGCTGCTCTTCCTCAGCTGGTCCCACACCTACCTTTCTCAACCGTCAAGAAAATCCCTCTTTCTCGATGAAGCGATGGGGGTCAAACAGGACCCATAACCCCCTCCAGAACCTTGTAAAACCGTCCACAGCAAGAGATCTCCCTTAAACCCTATCTCGAATGGGGAAGGATCAATATTGACCTTCCCCTTACTCTGTCCATGTACCAGCATATCAACAGAAAGGAGAAAAGCTATGTCATTTGAATTATTATACTTTCGTGATTCCGACCGGATTATCAGAAAGAAGAAAATGGGAAACGTCATCCTCTCCACCCTGCGTTACCTCGACGATGTCTTGCAGGGAACCCTCTACCGGGGTGAACTGCTCCGTCAGGCTCTCTCGGACATGGACTGGAGGCAGGAACCCCTGAGCATTCTGGATGGGCGCCGCTACCAGTACAAAGGTCTTCGCGCTGGGGTGGCCATCGACGGCAGCTTTTCGAGCTACGAGTACATTCAAGACGCTCTTTTGAGGCTCCAGGTGGGTTTCGACAAGAAGAAAATTGAGGTGGGTATAGTCCTTTTGACAGCTCAGAGAAGCGAGAAATCCCCTTTTGGAAGCACCAAGGAACTGGTCGAGCAGGAGATACAGGACTTGCACCCGACGATTTCCATGCCTGTTGTTGTCGCTCTCTTTGACTTGGGAGGACCGGGAATCTATTCCGATGAGACCAAGGCAGAGAGCAAGGACCAGCAATCAGAGGCAAACACTCCCGAATCGGAAGCTAATCCCCAAGGCAGTGAGGAGCAGAATCAGGATCGTATCCCGGCAGCAAGAAAGAAACGACCTAAGTCTAGGTCGGGGAAGGAACAGGTAGAAACATGTCCAGCATGACCACTCTTGAGAAGGTCTATGACCGAGTTGCAAACATGGCTAGGTTCCATGAAGACAGATTAATTCCCGTCGATGACGTCTCCTTTAAGGACCTAGAACGGGTTTGCATCTCGGGTGCAACCTACAATTTGCGTCCCATCGCGCAGCAGAGCATTTGTTACCGACTGGGAATCCCGATTCACTATTTGCGGAAATGCCCGTCCGATCTCCAACAAAACCATCTCAATTATTGGATCAAGCACGAAAAAAACGAAAAGCTATTCTTCCGGTTCGACCAAGGTGAGGTCAGGGCGATTTTCACCCCGAGATACATTCCCACCGATAACCTAGAAGTGCTTGATAGGTTGCTCGAGCACGGATACAAACCCGACACCCGAGTTCAATGCTCACTGGATGACGAATTCATGTTGGTCAGTGTCCCGGATGATCGGGAAACCTTCCGGATCAACGGCGACAGGATGACCCCAGGCATTTCTGTAAGCAACTCGGAAGTGGGACTGGCTGCACTGTCAATATCCACGTTCACCTTGAGACTGGTTTGCACCAACGGGATGATCTCCAAGACGGAAGTTTCTGCATCCTACAGGCATGTCTCCGACAAGCTCCTTTCAAGCCTCCCGGGAGTCTTGAACGATCTGCGGGCAGGATTTGGTCAGCAGAAAGAGCAGTTCCAAATCTCGCTGGAGAGCAAGGTGGAGAATCCCGAGGCGACCATAGAGAGCTTCAATCGCCAGTTCGAGCTCCGCAAGGAGGAGAAGGAAGCGGTGGAGTGGGCCCTTGCACAGGAGTATGGGTTCACGATGTTCTCGGTGGTCAATACGTATACCAAGGCTGCGCAGTATGAGCTGCTTTCGGCAGAGAGCAGGTTCAGGCTGCAGAAGGTGGGTGGTGAAATATTACAAATGACTCGATAACAAAAAAAAAGATAATGTTCTGTAGATTGTCATAGCCCTCCTAGGCGGCGGATGAAGCTCATAGGAGGGCTATTAATTTACAATTATAAAATTAAAGACTCATATTCGAACATGGATACTTCGTTTATAAATAATTGATACAATTGCAAATAATATAGATATAACAAACTATATATATCATAATTTATTTTTCTTGACATAAATTGATTTTCATTTTACTCTTCGTGCCATGAAAGCTGAAGAAATCAAAAACACCCGCATTAGGCTCGGATATTCCCAGCAGGAATTTGCGTCACTTCTCGGCGTATCTTTTGCGACTGTAAACAGGTGGGAAAACGGGAAGGCAAAGCCTCAAAAGGATAGATTAAACAGGATCCGGAAGCTCTTGAATGAAAAGCAGCCCACCGAAGATCCTTTTTTCTTCGAAAGCCAATCGCTTATTCCACGACTCGACTTCGAGGGTGATCCAGAGGCCCTCAAGCTTGTTGTAGATGCTTATCGCTTACAGAATGGCCATCTTTTTAATAAGGCTTATGGACTCGAACTCTCCCGAGTTGTGCCACTTCCACATCAGCGCATTGCCGTCTACGAACATATGATCCCTCAGAATCCCTTAAGGTTCTTCCTTGCAGACGATGCGGGTGCCGGCAAAACCATAACAACCGGGCTATATATCAGGGAAATGGTCAACCGGGGACGGTTATCTCGCATTTTGATCTGTTGTCCTGCCGGGTTGACTTGGAACTGGCGGCGCGAGCTGAGGTACTTCTTCGACCTCGATTTCACTATCTTGCGTGGTATGGAGTTCATAAGGGACAATTCCATGTCTTTGCAGGATAAATGTTTTATTATTCTCAGTGTCGATACCGCTGCAACGGAAGCCGTCAAAGAACGCCTGACCGCAGATTCAGTGAAGCCCTTCGACCTAGTTGTATTCGATGAGGCTCATAAACTCTCCTGGGGCGATCCCAAACGCTCGGACAGCAAAACTAGACGATACAAACTCGCAGAGGCGTTGACCAGCAAGACAACTCATTTTTTATTGCTGACGGCAACTCCACATATGGGGAAAAGATACCCTTATTTTGCTTTATGGCGACTGCTGGATCCGAAGATTTTCTCCTCGATGGAGTCTCTGTCATCTCTCACCACTGACAGGCAAAATAAATACTTCATCAGACGCCTGAAAGAAGAAATGATCGACTATCAGGGTCGGCCTATTTACATGCCACGCCTTTGTCAAACTATTACGTTCAAGTTGACTGAAGCAGAACAGCATTTCTACGAAGAGGCATCCGAGTATTTGAAATGGAGCTACGAAACGAATGCGTCTCTTAATAAAAATGCCGCAGCCATGGTAGTTGCTGTTCTTCAGCGCCGCCTTGCGAGTTCCACTTATGCCATGCTCGAATCGCTCAAGAGAAGACGCGCCCGAATCCTTCAAGAAGCATCCGGAACGCCAGATAATAGACAGCAGGATGACCTGTCATTGCAACAGGTCATGGATTATTTTGATAACAGTACGGCAGATGATAACGAAGCGTCAGATGACGGACGTGAAACTGAAGAGCGCGTTGAGGCGGGAGCTTTGGCTCTTGTGAAGCCAGCAAGCAAGGCGCAGCTCAAGAAAGAGCTGGAATATCTAGATAGAATCAATGAGCTTGGTGAATCTGTTCGGGCATCTCTTCAAGAAGCAAAGTTCTTCAAGCTGAGAGAGCTGATTGAGTCCGCGGAATATCAGAATGAGAAACTTCTGATTTTTACGGAGCACAGGGATACCTTGGAATATTTGCGCCAACGGTTTGAGGCGTTGGGGTATACGGGCGAGGTAGCTCATATACACGGCGGAATGGATGTAGAGGAGAGGGAACAGCAGCGTATTTTTTTCATGCCGCCCGAGATTCGACGAGCCCAAGGAGTAAAAAATCCCGATGGTCCGAGTGCTCGTATCCTCCTTGCCACAGACGCCGCGGGTGAGGGAATCAACCTACAGTTTGCCTGGATTATGGTCAATTTTGATATTCCTTGGAACCCGGCCAGATTAGAGCAACGGATGGGGCGTCTGCATCGTTTTGGACAAAAGCACCCCGAAGTTAGAATCTTTAACCTCGTTGCGGAGAAGACACGGGAAGGAGATGTCCTGTCCACTCTTCTCGATAAGCTTGAAGAGGCAAGAAAGGCCCTCTGCAATGACAAAGTTTTTGATGTAATTGGACAGCTCCTCCAGGATATGTCACTTCGAGACCTCCTGAGGGATGCCCTGTTCGAGTCGCCACCTTATACTGCGCAGCATAAATTGGACTCGATATTCGCTACACAGAAGCTTCGGACAATTATCGAAGAACAGCGAAAAACGGCATCCACCTTTGGAGATGTAGCGCGTCGTCTTGGGCAATTGAACAGCGAAGTGGAAGTAGAACAGTTCAATCACCTCCTTCCCGCTTATGTTCAAAACTTTGTCGAAAAGGCGGCTCCCCACCTTGGTCTTCAAATTGACGGTGATATTAGTAGTGCTGCCCGTTTTTCAGTCTCAGGGATGGAGGGGCAATGGTTATATAATCTATCCGATCATTTTCCGGATGGATTGCCCGATTATTTTTCTGTTCAAAGGGAACTATCCGTTGAGGGTATTGATCCTTTTAGATGCTCATTCCTTCGGCCCGGGGAGATCATCTTTGACAAGATCTGTGAGGAGACAATAAACCGCTTCCAAGCTGACGTGATAAGAGGAGCTGTCTTTCGCGATCCTGCAGCAGAGAAACCTTATTACGTAGGCGTATACATCTGCCAGATTGGAGAAAAAGAGGCGGGGGGAATCTCTCAACGATCGGTGAAGAACTTATCGGACCGGCGATTGATTGGCATTCGTTGGGATGAAAACGGGAATCATGAAGAATGCCCATTTAATCAGATACTCGCCCTGCTTGCCGCTCCGCGTTCTCTCGTCTGGAAAGCGGGCAATCTCTTATTGAATCCTGAAGAACAGGTGAGAAAAGCTGATTCGTTTGTCCGAATGCTGGCGGACTCAACTTTACTGCAGCAAATGCGGACAGTTATCCAGGCGGAAACAAACGCGCGTCTTGATGACCTCGCACGCGGGTATGACTTTCTAAGTAGCGAGCTAGCACAAAGCCGAAGCGAACTTGCCCGCCGTGCCCGCGAAGGGGATAGCGTTGCAGCTCTTGAGCTAGAGGAAGTCCGAAACAAACAGGTTCTCCTTGAGGATGAAAAAGCGAAGGCCTTGCTCTACGAGGAGCGTCGAGCGGATCTATTGGAAATTACTCATTTAGAGAGAATTGCTGTCGCTCTCGTTGTCCCTGATACGAGCCCTGCCGCACAAGAAATTTATAACAAAAATATTGAAGAAATGGCTATGCGAATCGCCCGCAATTTTGAGGTCGATCGATACAAAGCCAAGGTCTACGATGTATCCTCCCCCCATCTTGCCAGAGGTTATGATCTGGAAAGTCATCGGGCCAATGGCGAGAAGGTTGTTATCGAGGTGAAAGGAAGATCCGGACGTGGTCCTGTACAACTGACGGAGAACGAATGGCCGACGGCAGCTAACATCCGCGATAGATACTGGCTATACGTTGTTGTAGATTGTGCCACAAAGCCGACACTGTTTCGGGTTCAAGATCCTGCTTATAAATTGGCTGTCAAAACGAGACAGAGCTTCACTATCAATATCGGGGACATCGTCCAAGAAGCAGAAAGGGAATGATATGGACGAAAAACTAAGACTGATCGAAGTGGCCTTTCCATTGAAGCAGGCGTCATTGGCCAGCGTTCATGAAAAAAACGTCAGGCATGGTCATATCTCAACTCTGCATATATGGCCGGCTAGAAGACCTCTTGCAGCATGTAGAGCTGCTCTTCTGGCAACGCTTCTCCCTGATCCCGGAGACCCCGAGAAGAGGCAAGCACTTTTGGATAAAATCGGAGGAAAGCCCACAGTCAAATTGATCAAAACGATTGATGAAGATGGTACGGTCGTTAATGAAGAGAAGGAAACACTTGAGGGTGGCGTATTGGCTTGGGGTCAAGAAAAGGACCCGGCCATGGAAGAATTCAAGAGAATGATTCAGCAACAATTCGGAGATAGAAATCCGAATATACTCGATCCATTCGCGGGAGGGGGAGCAATTCCATTAGAAGCATTGCGTCTCGGATGTGAGGTAACGGCTTCCGATATTAATCCAGTAGCTTGGTTAATCCTTAAATGCACTCTATCTTATCCGCAACAGTTTGCGGGGAAGAAATGGCCTTTGCCGGATTTCGTGAGAGACTGGCCTGATTTTATCGATGACTTTCTTGCTGGAAAATACAAAAAGCGCAAAGGCAAAGCAAAGCCTCATTTTTCTGAGCCGAGTCAGCCCATATTGAAAGACGATACTGCACAGTGCCAAAGCGCTATTGATAATGAAGCGGCGGATGTCTTCCTGCCTGAGGCTGAACTTGCTTGGCATGTTAGGGCCTGGGGTAGATGGGTGGACGAGCGTTCGCGTGCCGATCTCTCATCATTATATCCTATCACTGATGGTGAGCCTACTGTTGCCTATCTATGGGCACGCACAGCTCGCGACAAGGTTGAGCCTTATGGTCGCATTCCTCTCCTTAAAACGTTCTGGTTATGCAAGAAGAAGGGGCGTCGCATTGCTATTCTACCTATTCCTAAGCCAGACAGGTCAGGTGTTGATTTTGGTCTTCTTGATGAGAACTATTTGTCAAATCGCATGTCGAAGCTACTTGATGATTATCCCCATCTCAAGAATTGGGATATATCAGCAGAAAATCTAAATGAATTCCTCAATAAAGGCACAATGAATCGAGCGGGAGTATGGAGCCCATGTACCGGAAGGCCAGGATTAATTGCCCTAAGTATGGATGATCTTCGCCGCCAAGGGCAACAAGGACTATTGAGTGCTCAAATGACTTCTGTGGTTGTGGAAGCAACAGCACTCTCAAGAAAAAAAACATATAAGAAATATAGACTACCTACAAAAGAGGAATTCGAAGCGTCACACGTTGAACATGAAACTTTAATGGCAGCCTTTGCCGATATTCCTTTTGGACTACCTGAGGAACCATTACCCCCAGTCGGAACATTGGGATTTCGTATTCCTCTTTATGGTTTTAAAAAATGGAGAGACCTGTTCACTGCAAGGCAGCTATTGTCACTAGCGGTATTTGTGAAGCATACAAGGAGAGCAATAGAAGAAATTGCTCGAGCTAAACAAGAAGATTCTCAAAGCAAAGCTGAAGCGGTCGGCGCAATGCTTATGATCGCTATAAGTCGACTCGTTGGCATGTCCACCAATCTGTGTCGGTGGGAAAACAAATCAGAGTTTGTTTGTCAAGTATATGCGAGATTTGCTCTCCCAATGCTATGGGATTATGCAGAAATTAATCCAAACTCTCAAACTACGGGCAATTACATGGGCGGCATTGATTGGATTGTTAGATATATAGAGCATGCATCTTTTAAAGCACATCAAGTAATTATATCAAGACAGTCTGCAATCTCACCGCAATATAAATCAAAGTATGACGTTGTTATGACTGATCCACCTTATTATAACGCAATTCCATATTCGGACCTTATGGATATTTTTTTCCTATGGTTACGTCGTACACTTTGGGATGAAGTTAAACCATATGAAAGCTTTTTTGCAGAACCGATGTCACCGAAATGGGATCATCAGCATCACGATGGGGAACTGATTCAAGATGAGTCACGATTTGGAGGTGATGTTGAAAAGGCGAAAAAGGTCTATGAAGATGGTTTGGCAAGATCCTTTAAATTATCTTTAGATAGTTTGATAAATGATGGCCGAATGATCGTAGTTTTTGCGAACAAAGATGTATCTGCTTGGGAGACACTGATAAGTGGCTTGATCAGAAGCGGTGCCATAGTTACCGCCAGTTGGCCAATACAAACTGAAAGAGAGGCTAGATCGAGATCTCATGGTTCTGCTGCTCTCGCATCTTCAGTCTGGATAGTGTGCCGCAAGAGGACAGAAACTGCCTTAGCAGGTTGGGAAGAAGATGTCTTGGGGCAAATGAAACAGAAGCTCTTCTCTTCTAGAGAAACTCTTGGCGGTCGAAATATTCTTCAGTACTATTTCGATCTTGGTATCCGAGGACCTGATTTTATGTGGGCTGCTCTTGGCCCTGCTCTAGAAGCATATAGCGCTTATCCTTTCGTCAAGAAACTGGCGGGCGGGATCATGACAGTGCCTGATTTTCTCAAGGAAGTCAGGAGATTAGTGCTTCAATTTTCACTTGGAGAATTGCCAGGCTTCAGAGAACTACAACAAAAAACTCTGGGCCGAGGCGATACAATTGAGCTCGACCCTGTAACACAGTATTACCTGCTTCATAGGGCTTATTTTGGCTTGGAACCAGCGCCAGCAGGGGCTTGTATTCTATATGCCAATGCGTGTGGCAAGAACGAATCGGAGCTGAGAATTGTATGGAACATCTTAGAACAAGGGGGAAAGTCCAAAAGGGGAAGGCCGTCCTCAGAAGAAACAGAGGATATGTACGACGAGATTGATAGCAAAGGAAATCAATTTCGACTTCTCAGGTGGCAGGAAAGAGTGGTGCGCGAAAACCTTGGTGAATCTCGTGCCGGAATGACTGCCCCTCTCATTGATAGACTTCATCGCATGATGTTCCTATTTCAGCAGAATCGTGTTAGTGAAGTGCAACAATCTTTTGATACATGGGGGTTGGCCAGTGAAAGAGCTTTTCCCCCACTGCTGCAGGCTGTTAGGGAACTTGCTTTAAGGGATGAGCAAGATACAGAAAGACGTCTCGTAGAGGCACTCGCAACGCAACTGAAAATGAGTAAGAGAACAGTTATCGTAGACAACATTCCGACGGAAGTGTCACTGTTTGAGAATACCGAATTAGGAGCTTAATGCTTTAACAAAAAAGGGGGGCTCATGAAAAAAAGTTCAGTCATCCTGCCTTGGAAAGAGACATGCAAGCTCCGCAAGGAAATTCGGGAGAAGAAATTAACAGCAAGCGATTTTGCGATTGATCTTCATAAGGTCATATTTGGCTGGCCGGGAGAAAAACCATATTACTGCTATCCAACCCAATTCTTCTCTACGACCTATGCGACACAGAATCTTAGACAGTTTTGCAAAGTCGTTATGCGTCGCTTATCAAAACTCAGTGGCGGTGAAGCTATTATCAATGTTTCCCAGACATTCGGTGGCGGAAAATCACATACGCTGACGACTCTTTATTACCTAACGACTCTCGGTTCGGAACTCCCCAAACAAGAAACATCCGTGGGGATGATTCTTAATGAAGCCCAGATGAAAGACCCGCCTGGCGCCCGAGTGGCTGCTGTCTCTTTTGATAAGGTTGATTGGAAAGCAGGCTGCGAAATTAAGTCGCCTGAGGGAGAGACGAGAAAATATCGGATGCCATGGAATCTTATTGCATGGCAGCTTCTAGGGCAAAAAGGACTTGACATTCTACAGCGAGATGAAGGCAAGCCAAATTTTGATACACCTCCGGCAGATACGCTGTGGGCAGAAATACTTCATGAAGTGGAGTCTTCAGGACAGGGGGCTCTGATTCTTTTGGATGAGTTCTTGATGTGGGCGCATGATGCTGCATCACCCGACCCAACGGGAGAGAGCAAGGATCGAGGACCTTTCTGGTTTGATCGGTTAAAAAATTTCTTCCAACGGCTTGCGCAGGCTGTGGAATCTTCTGAACGGTCATGTCTGGTAGTTTCACTTCTCGCCACAGAACCAGCAAAGTGTGATGAAACCGGAATAGCAATTCTGAACGCTTGCAACGGCGGCTTAGGAAGGCAGGCATCAATCCAATCACCTGTTGAGAAAGATGATCTTGCAGAACTTCTTAGGCGTCGAATGTTTGAACAGTATCCCGAGAATGTGACGGATCGTCACAAGCACATCCTTTCATTCTGGCCTAGGATGAAAGCCGTGGACCCCAGCCGTGCGAAAATGCCCGACTCTGAGGAGAGACTAAAGAAGAGCTACCCGTTTCATCCCGATCTGCTTGACCGCTTCTTTGGAAAATGGGTCGATCTGCATCAGTTTCAGAGGACAAGAGGCGTGCTGCAGACTTTTGCCATGGCTCTTCGTGATGCCGAACCATGGGATGAATCCCCACTGATATCATCGCAGATATTCTTACCTGCACCTGGACAAGAGGGTCTCAGCGAAGCTTTACTGAAACTTGCTCAAGCAGCAAAAGATTCGGTTCCTGGCCCGAAGTTGCCACCTTGGCCTGAGAATTTAAAAACAGAACTTCCTAGAGCTTTGGAGGCACAAAAATCAGATGCATCAACCTTGACCGGAAGGGAGATAGAATCAGCATGCATTGCCGCCTTTATCTACTCTCAACCGATCGGTGAACAGGCTGAATTGAACGAAATACGATGGCTTCTGGCCTCGGCATGCGATATGCCTGCCGTGTTAAATGCTGGGCTCATAGCATGGTCAAAAATATCTTGGTACCTTGAAGAATGCGATTCGACCGAAGCGGGGACCAATGTACCGAAGTTCTGGAGACTCGGACCAAGACCGAATCTGAATCAAATTCACGATTCCTACAAGCGTCTTGCTCTGAAGCATGCAAAAGGAAAATTTGATGAATTGGCGAGGACCAAATGCCCACCTCTATTTGAGGGTTGTCTAGAAGAAAATGTAAAGCCACACAAGTTGCCCGCGTCTCCAGCAGATGTCGAGGATGATGGGCAATTTCGCCTAGTCGTTCTCGGCTCAGACTATTCAGGGATCGTGGGTGATCCGCCTAGCACGGAAGCAGCCGAGTTTATACGCATTCATTCATCACCAAGTGATGTGCGTACCTATCAAAATATTCTGCTTGTGGTAACGCCAAGTGCAACTGGCCTGAGTCAGGCAGAGCAGCAGATTGCCGACTGGATGGCTTGGGGTGAGATAAAGTCCTCTGGTCAATTTGTTGAGATGGACTCCTTTCAGCAGGATACGGTTAGGAAGAAAGAAAGGGAAGCCCTGCAAGCTGCTCAAACAGCTGTCAAGAATGCCTATGAATTAGTCCTATATCTGCATACCGATGGATCCATTCAATCCAGAAAAATAACGATGGGCGCTCAGTCATTGATGGCTACTTTACTGCTGGAGAAGGGGTTGCGTCTATTTAAAGAGAAGATGGATGCGACAGCCATCATGCCAGGAGGACCATATGCCATATGGCCACCGTCCGACGCTTCGATTCGTGTCCGTGATCTCTATTATGCCTTTGGTCAACAAGCAAAATTGCCGAAGCTATTGAGCAGGCAGGTTGTCCTCAATACGATTGAAGATGCGGTATTCAGAGGTGTTCTGGCTTTGTGCTGCAAACGATCCGACGGATCTGAACAATGGTATTGGCGCAGCTCTATTGATATGGCGGATTGGGAGGAGATAGCGGAGGCCTGGCTTCCTGAAAGAACCTCATTGAAATCGTTGAGTTCAACAGCGATTCTCCCAGATTCGTTAACTGGACTTTGGCCGACGAGCGATCAGGGAGTCAAGCTCTCACAGTTGTACACCTGGTTCGATGGAAAACATAATTTTGAGGAAAAGACGCATCCTGACTATCCCCCCGAGCTCCGACCAATACCTACTGTTGATTATCAAATTGTTCAACAAGCTGTCAGCACGGCTATAACTAATGGTTCGCTTTGGTTAGTATTTGGAAATGAGAGCATATTGAAGCAAAAACCATCAGCAATCCAACTCGATTCGGAAGCAGTTCTTTATAGACCGCCAGTACCTCTCTCTAGCATTGATTTTCTACCGCCGTCTTTGCCGGCAGCCTGGACCAGCGGGGATGAACCAATAACAGATGTCGAAAAGCTGTATTCTGAAATCAAGAATTCCCGTGGAAAACCATGGCCAGAAAAGCTCTTTCTTGATGGTCTTAATGCGGCCTTGGGGCAGGGGTTCATATACCGTAAATCTGGAAGTGGCCCAATTAGTTCTTTGCATGCCGATGGAAATTGTGAGCTGATTATAAAAGTCACGGCCCCACCACCCCCACCACCTCCTCCACCTGGAGGTCGGAGGAAGACGAATACAGTCACGCTCAGCATTGCTGAGGTTCAAACTCTTGGGGAAGAAATATCCAAATTGACCAAAGTCCTTGCAGGCTCTGACCCAGTAGTCGAGGCATGCATTAGCATAAAACCCAAGAAGGGAATGGATTTGAAGGAAGCAGAGGAACTTTTGAAAAAGATAAAGAGTGAATGGAAGTTCTGAGATACCCGCTTAGAATTGACATTGGGAATATTATTTATCATGCCCAACATATCAGAATTGAGACATGAGAGGTATGAATGCCAATTAACATAGAGAGATTGGAGATAAACCAACGCGATATCATCCTCCGGATCAATGAAGGACATTATTCGGACGTTAAATCAATTGATATTCGACCCGGGCGTATAACGGAGACCATTTCAGCATTCGCCAATGCAGATGGGGGAGATCTGTACATAGGAATTGATGAATTAGGTCTTACCAAAGACCGCAAATGGCGTGGCTTTTTTGACATGGAAGCTGCAAATGCTCATATTCAAGTATTTGAACAACTATTCCCTCTTGGTAGGGACTTCACATATACTTTTCTCGCGTGCGATTGTGAAGCTGGTTTGATTTTAAAGATCGAAATACTGAAAACGATGAGTATTATGCGTGCGTCTGATGGATTTCCCTATCTTCGTCGTGGCGCTCAGTCATTGAAGGTATCTACTCCGGAGCAACTTAAAAGGCTAGAATATGCAAAAGGATTGGTTTCCTTCGAGTCAGAACCTGTTCCGGTAGAATTGCATCATGTGTGCAATTCAATTGAGATAATCGAATTTATGCTTCAAGTAGTACCCGCATCCGAGCCTAAAATATGGCTTCAAAAGCAGCAATTAATTCGTGAAGATCGGCCAACCGTAGGAGCAATACTTCTATATGCTGAAGAACCACAGGCAATTCTTCCAAAGAGGTGCGGACTGAAAATCTATAGATACAAAACAAAGGATCAAGAAGGAACACGAGACACTCTGGCTTTTGATCCAATCACAATTGAGGGACCTTTATATAAACAGATCTACTCAGCTGTTCGAGAAACAAGTCGTATTGTCGAGGACATCAAGAAGCTCGGGGACAAGACTCTGGAAGGTATCAATTACCCACCAGAAACTCTGCATGAAATTATCACTAATGCAGTTTTGCATCGAGACTATAGCATAGCAGATGATATTCATGTGCGAGTATTTGATAATAGAGTTGAAGTCGAGAGTCCCGGACGTCTGCCTGCACACGTTACCGTCGAAAACATATTAGAAGAACGTTTTGCGCGAAACGGTACCATTGTAAGACTGCTTAACAAGTACCCTAATCCTCCGAATAAAGATGTCGGGGAAGGTTTAAATACTGCATTTGCCGCCATGACAAAGCTGGGTTTAAAAGAACCGAAAATTGAGAACAAAGAAAACTCCGTCTTAGTCAAGATCCGTCATGAATCACTTGCCAGTCCGGAAGAACTTATTCTTAGCTACTTAGAAGAGCATGAATCTATTAAAAACAAACAAGCTCGAGAACTATGTCATATTCATGCTGACTACATCATTAAGGAGATTTTTAAGCAATTGGTCGAAAGAGACCTCATAGAGAAAGTTCCAGGAACTCGTACTTCGTCGACAGCATACAGGAAGGGAGAACTCTTTCACACATGGAGAGGAACAGCCTCGGATGGTAAACTTTGAGGTTAGGCCTAGTCAGCACGCTATCGCGTAAAGTAAGAACACTACGCATGCAGGTAATCAGAAATTACCTACTATAACTGCTATCTAAAAGAGTGTAAACAACAGACTAAATAGATAGCTTATTTTACTTGTTATGCAAAGTACAACTGACGACCAACAAAATATTGACGTTCCATTCTCCCCTGGAACTTGGGTTATAGATCGCAACAATCCCGGTCAACCTGGACAATATACTGGGAATTGTCGCAGGGCTGGACCGCATATAATGGTGCAATTGTCTTATCCGGGAGGAAGTACGAGTTGGCGCCCGCTAGCCTGCCTAGAGGCAATGTCACAAAGTGGTTCAAATTCAATAGAAGACCGATTGCGAGCAGGGCATTTCGGACTTATACGGGATCTTAAACGGCTCGTAACGTATGAGAAGCTAAAAGGGGCGCTTCATGAAGTAATCTATTCCATGGAAGCAGCCCAAATCGATTTCTACCCATATCAATTCAAACCCGTCCTGAAATTCATCAACTCGCCAACTGAACGTCTCATCATAGCAGACGAGGTCGGTCTTGGAAAAACCATTGAGGCGGCTTTGATCTGGCTGGAACTACAAGCGAGGCGTCAGGCACAACGCCTATTAGTTATCTGTCCGAAAATATTAGCTGATAAATGGCGCGATGAACTCCGAAGCAAATTCCTCTTCGATGCGCGTGTAGTCAATTTTTCGGAGCTTGAAGAAGAAATATCCGAATTGAGGAGAACCGGACCGAGCCACTCCTTTGTTCTTATTGCCACCTATACGGGGCTGCGGCCACCCAAAGCAGAACTTCGCCTCATGAGAGAACCTCCAGATGTGGAGCCACAGGGCTCTCTGAAGACCAAGCTCCTACGCGAGCTTCATCATTGGTCGCTTGGCTATGATCCTTTCGATCTAGTCATTTTTGATGAAGCGCACTACATGCGGAATCCGGCTACTACAACCTTCAGCTTGGGGTCAAATCTAGCTGCTAATGCGGGCGCTGTGCTTTGCGTATCAGCCACACCGGTGAACAATAGCAACACCGATTTGCACAGTCTTTTACGCCTAACGGATGAAAGCTTTTTCGAGACTCAGGGGATGTTTGAAGAACTCCTGGAGGCAAACCGTCCATCCGTTCAGGCTGGCAATGCTTTGTCTCGAATGCCCTTGGATAAGGCAATGCTGGAGACGGCAGTGAAGGGTATGAGTTCAAGCCCTTTTATCAACCAGTCACCGTTATTTAAACAGTTCTTAGAAAAATTGTCAGAACTTGATCCTGCTAATAAATCACAGGTTGCAAAATGCCAGGATCTTGCGGAGAAGTTAAATCTACTGGGCGGATATGTAAATCGAACACGTAGGGTGCAGGTGAAGGAACACCGTCCTCTTCGAGATCCCAGTGTTCTACTCGTTGAGTATTCCCCGGAAGAAATGCAACTCTACCGAACCATCCTCCAGATCGTACGCGAAAAGTGCCGGCAGGATAGCCGTCCATTTCACGTCTTTCAGGTGATAGGTTTACAACTTAGAGCTGCGAGCTGTTTGCCCGTGCTGGCGCAGGAAATTCGTGATGGTCGATTCGGAACGCCTGAAGATCTTTTTGGAGAGGCGATGGGAGAAGAAATCTATGATGATATCTTCGATGATAACCCTGGTGAGGAACTGACCGCAGCTGGTTTAGATAAATTGCTGGCGTATGATTTTGAAGAACATGATAGTAAATATCGCGAATTAAAGCGAATGCTTACGGACATTGTACCAGACGAAAAGGTCATCATTTTTGCTTACTATCGCCCGACGCTGGCTTACTTAAGGCGTCGCATTATGAATGAGGGGATCAATGTAGCTGTAATACACGGGGGGATCCCGAATGATGCGCGTTGGGAGGAAATCGAGCGTTTTAAAGACCCACGGGGTCCGCGAGTTCTGCTTTCCTCTGAGGTCGGCAGTGAGGGTATCGACCTGCAATTTTGCCGCGTGATGGCCAACTATGATCTTCCATGGAATCCCATGCGTGTCGAACAACGTATCGGGCGTATCGATCGTGTTGGACAGCAAGCGAAACACCTTTCCATAATCAATTTTAAGGTTCGAGATACAATTGAAGAGCGCCTTTATGACCGCTTACACTCGAAGTTGGAGCGTTTCGCCAATAGTCTTGGTGATTTGGAAGCAGTAATTGGAAACGAGGTGCAACGTCTAACTGTCGAGTTGCTCAGCAAGGAACTCACACCTGAGCAGGAATCCAGGTTGATGGAACAGTCAGAGCAGGTAATCGAGCAGAGATTGCTTCACGTTCAAGCATTAGAAGAATCAGGCGATGCCCTCATAGCCCTCTCTGATTACGTGCAGCGCAAAATAGAGGAAGATCGGGCAAAGGGTCGTTACATGCAGCCTGACGAACTCGAGGATTATCTGACTGATTTTTTTGAGCGAGAATATCAAGGCTGCCAGATCAACTTTAATACCCCATTCCAGGGGTGCCTCAATATCAAACTGATAAATGACGCCCAATATTCTCTGGCCAATTTCATTCGAGAAGACAGATCATTGAGCGCAAGACCACTGCGGCAGAGGGAATTTAACATAACCTTTAAGCGCGATATTATACAGAATATGCCACTCAGTCAGAAGAAGTCGGTACATTTCATTAATCATCTTTCTCCTCTGATTCGCTGGATCACAAAGACAAATCAAGAAAGGGCTCATAGCTTCTTCAATGTGTCGGCAATCATGCTTAAATATCCTGATCTGACTCCTGGGGATTATTGTTATCGTGTAGAAAGATGGACCCTGAAAGGGCTTACAAAGCGAGAAATGCTTGCCTATGGGGTACGGTCGCTAAATGACGGCAGGATTATGTCGGAGGGGGAGGCAGAGGCCCTTTTCCAGCACCTTCTGCGCCAAGGAAGGGATTGGACCTATGCAGATTGTGATAATAATACATTAGTCAGTGCGCATAGGATGTTGGAGCGCGACTTGGCAGACCGTTTTTCTGCCGCTGCTGAGGATTTTAATGCAGAAAATACAACGGCCTATCAGATCAAGGTCCAAAGGGTACAGAGCATGTTTGACAGACGTATTGCTCAGCACGAGCAACGACTGCGAACATTGCGTGAAGCTGGTAGAGAAGCGAGGATGATTCGTCCTGCCGAAGGTCTTCTCCAAAATGCCATAAAGAATAAGGAGCAACGACTTCATGAGCTTAAAGACAAAGCGAGGGTAGATATGGAGCAGGCAGAAGTGGCTGCTGGAGTATTCCGCGTTACTGACGGATGATAGAGCAAAGGGGCAGAAGTAAATGGACAAGTTCTCATTGTTCATTAAGAATCTGAAGGATAAGCTGTTTGGTAGAAAACGAGAGCAAGAAGAAAAGCCTAGACCGTCTCATCACGTTTATAAAGAGTCAGCACCCAAATCTGTAAAGCCGATTCAGCCGGTTTCCCCCGAGTCTGTCCCTAAAACTATAAGGCCAATTCAATCGGTATCTGAAGAGCCAACTCTCAAATATGAAGAGCCTGTCCAACCCGTATCCAAAGATATAGTCACCAAATCTGAAAAGCCAACCCGAACCGCCGTCAAGCCAAGAGATCCTTACTTTGTTCAGATCGGATTCGATTTTGGCACATCCTTTTCTAAGTGCATCTGTAGAGATCTGATGACCAATAGAGCATGGGTTTACCTCAGTCCCAGTTCCGGAGGCGAGGAACTCCCTTTCCTGATACCCAGTGTCGTATTACTGAGAGATGGGATGTTGAATCATCTCGCAAGCTGCAGAGCACAATATCCTTCAGGAGGTTTGTATCACGTAAAGAATGCCTTGGTGAAGTTAGCAACGGAACAATGGCATGACCCAGTGCTTGCTCCATATCGTCACGCCGCTGGGCAATTGGGCGCGGATGCATTGTCGCACGTTGTGGAGAACTGTGCCGTGTATTTCCTCGCAGGAACCATCGGTACGGTGCGAAAGCATGTCCGAAATAGTCTGCCTGATTTCGGAAAGCATAGTGATGATTACATGGCCATAAATCTTGCAGTCCCGGTTGCCGATGCTGAAAGACCTGATGTAAATGAACTTTTTCGTAGATTGCTCTGTGAGGCATGGATTCTTTCCGATGCGCTTGTTGATTATCCCCCAATTCACCTCAATCTATTGGGGTCGCTGCGAAGATCATATCAAAAGAAGATCGATCAGTCTGTAGAGGATGCCTGTTTTATATACCCTGAAGTAAGTGCAAATGTTCAGGGTTTTGTACGTTCAAGGGTATCGAGCCCTGGAATGTATCTCTTTTCCGACACCGGGGGCGGCACCGTTGATCAAAGCGTTTTCATTTTTTTGAAAAATGACAATAGTGAAAGGCTAGTGTATCTCGCAGGACGGGTCCTACCGCTTGGGTCGAGTAACATCGAGAGAATGGCTGCGGAGAGTTGCGGGAGCGCAGAGTCTCTTGATGTATGGCGGGAGAGAAAGGAGAGAGGGGACAATAACAGTGCCATATATAGTGCGCGAGAAAAGATCAGTCAGCAACTGCGCCAGGAAACGGAAGCAACTCTTTCCTGTACGCACAAAAAGCTCTACTTAAAGGATCAACTTGAGGAAATGAGAATAATTTTTGGAGGAGGGGGACACTGTAAATTCCCTTATCAAGATGCCGTTATCCGACCTTTTTCGGGACAATTGTTTAGACGAAATGTTAAGCCAGATTTAGTTGGGCTTCCTGTCCCCAAGGATCTGGATATAAAAGATACGGAAGCGCGATGGATGCGCCGACTTTCGGTAGCATACGGGCTATCTTTCGAAAGGAGTGAATTGGCAAGATTCACTTACCCCAAAGATGTCTCAAATCCGACCCCTGAAGAGCTATCGCAGTATCGCAAACCAGCAGTCGATGCCATAGGTAAAGACCAATGTTGAGTAAAGCAAGATGGTTGGGTACAGCGTAGGTTCGTAAAGAAGATTCACGAATAGGATTGTTTCATTATGATACTAGAGAACAAGACATTGCTGGGATGCTTGATAGATGGTGAAAAAATTAAGATAGAATCGCATCCTGACCTGTATCGAGCCCGTGCCCCAAAATCTCCTGATTTTGACTGGGACAAAGTAGACGGTATGCTCCTTGGGTTGGCTATTGGGGATGCACTGGGTATTACAACAGAAGGAATGCTTCCGTCGCAAAGAATAAGTCGTTTCAGTGAAGTGAGAGACTACCTTCCGAACCGATACACCGGGAGACGGCTTGGCTATCCTTCTGATGACACCCAGTTGGCTTTCTGGACCTTGGAACAGCTACTGGAAGATCGGCGTTTCGATCCGGAAAAACTTGCTGCGAAGTTTAGCAGCAGGCGTATCTTCGGGATAGGGCACACAGTGAAGCAATTTGTTGCTAATATCAAATCAGGGGTATGGTGGGACGAAGCAGGACCTGAGTCAGCCGGCAATGGTTCGCTAATGAGAATCGCCCCTATGGTTATTCCCTGGATAAAATCGTCAGAGCCCGGCATACTTGCAGATACTGCTCTTTCGGCGATGCTGACCCACAATGACAGTCTCTCCATATCCTCTTGCCTGAGCTTTGTGATTATGCTCTGGGAGCTTCTGGATATGAAAAAGAGCCCTGAACCTATGTGGTGGATCCAGAGATACACAGAGGAAGCCGCTCGTTATGAGCTCGATGATCTCTATTCTCCTAGGGGTGGTCGTTTTACAGGATTTAAGGGGCGGGGATGGGCCTATGTCGATCAGTGTGTTCGATGGGCTTGGGATAATAATTTGTCTGTTTTGGATGCGTGCAATGCATGGTACTCGGGGGCTTATTTATTAGAAACCATTCCCTCAGCGATATATATTCTTATGAAGCATGGACATGAAACGGAAGAAGCGATTATCCGGGCCGTGAATGATACGAAAGACAATGATACGATTGCAGCAATTGTCGGGGCTGCTGTCGGTGCACTCCACGGCAAGTCTGCTATTCCGCGGAGATGGATTGATGGGCTCACCGGTCGCACCACGGACGCGGATGAGGGCAAGATTTTTGAGCTGCTCGATGAAGCGAGAAGAACCTTCGGAACTGTAAGCTGATGGAGGAACTTGATTACGGCAACTTCAAGGCGACCATTCCCCACAGTGACCCGATCAGGCACGATGCTTATCAAGTGTTGGGAGGCGATGTTGGAATGGCAGGGGAGGATGGGAAGAACAACTGAATTAGAGCTTGGGGTCCTTTTGGGGTCCCTTCAAACGATCTTGGATAAAAATATTGAACTGATTGCGACTATTGAACGTCGCTAAAAGCGCATTTATATTGCTGAAATCAAAGGAAAAGACCGAAATACCTGGCTTTTTTTATTTTTATGGACGCGGGTTCGACTCCCGCCGCCTCCACCAGAATTCCCTGCCGCGACCCCTCGTTCGGAGGGGTTTTTTATTGCGCATTGCGCGCGGGACCGCCGGGTCCGCCCCGGGCCCTCTCTT
>Ga0302249_1001107_pt1 | contig 20364 bp, 18 predicted proteins | sample AAG_UR_Val_MG_FD_193531 | JGI IMG/M metagenome (GOLD analysis project Ga0302249, IMG submission 193531) | Enriched activated sludge microbial communities from anaerobic digester in WTTP, New Holstein, Wisconsin, United States - AAG_UR_Val | ecosystem: Engineered > Bioreactor > Anaerobic >... | reverse complement strand
CTGGACAAGGCGCGGCACAACCTGAGCTTCGACCGCTACGAGCTGGCCTTCAGCCAGTACGAGAAAGCCCTGCAGATCTTCCGGGGCATCGGGGAGACGCAGGGCGTGGTGGTCTGCCTGGAGCAGATGGGCGGGATCATGCACCGCAGGGGCCGGCCCGACATCGCCCAGGAGTACCTGCGGCAGGCCGCCTCGCTGCGGGGCCGGATGTAGGAAGCTATCGGGCTGTTGCCCAAAGCCGGTTGACCAGGATTCTTCCTGCGAAAACGGTTGCACGCGACCCGCAGCTTGCTGCGGGGAAGCGAGCATCATAACAGATAAACCTGTTCCTTAAGTTTCTGAATTCCCGCAGGGAATTCTCATAGACGGTTTTGTCGCAACCTTCGGTTGCTCCCCGGCAGGGAAACGCAGGACAGGGTTGCGCCTCCTGACGGGATGCGCCCCCGGTGGACCGCTCTAACGCTCGCTGCACTGCAGGCGCAAAAACCCGCCCTTCGGGCTCAAACAGTTTGCGCTGCGGACGTCTCGCTTCGCGAAGAGCGGTTGCCCAAAACACGTCTCACTTCGCTATCCAGAATCCTGCCCGACCGTCAACGCGTCAACATCGATTTGGGCAACAGCCCGCTATGGGTTGTCCCCGCCGGCCTTCCGCGGGCGGACATCCGAAGCCCGCTGCACGGCCGTGGCCTTCCAACCCCCCATATTCCCCTCAATTTTCCCCGAAAAGAGCCGATACCCTTTATGCGGGGCCGCCTTTCGATGACCCCGCGAATCACGGTTTTTTACGGGGACCCGGATGATCGTCGTCGCATCGTTTTTTCTCGTTGCGCTGCTGCTCGCGGTGCTCTTCTACCGCAGGCTCCGGGAGTCCTTCAGCCGGAGGTCGCTGTTCTTCCTGGGCGCCGTGCTGGCCTGCGTGTCCTTCGCCTTCGCCTACAGCGACTATCTTCTCCTGCGGCAGGCCATCGAGGTGTCGCAGAAGCCCTCCATCGTCATCCGCGGGCCGTTCTACATCACGATCCTGCTGACGATCCTCTTCTACCGGAGGCTCCGAAAGCTGCTGCGGCGCCGGGTCGTGCTGTCGATCGTGCTCGTCCTGGGCGTGATCACGAGCGGTTTGGCCAGCTACCATTTCACGGCCCTGCGCGAATACCTCAGCGGGAGCCGGGAGTACCAGTTCGCCAAGCGGGTCAAGAACGCCGCCCAGCGGGTGGTCGTAAAGATGACCACCCCGCGCGAGCCCGCGGTGTACGCGCTGAGCGACCAGGATCTCTACCGCAGGGTGGCCCCCTCCGTGGTGCTGGTCAGCTGCCCGGGCAAGGGCTACGGCACGGGGTTCTTCTACGGCGGCAACGGCATCGTCGCGACCAATCACCACGTGATGCGGGGGGTGGAGCGGGCCGAGATCGTCACGCAAAACGGTCAGCGCTACCCCGTGCACGGCATCGTGGCCGAGGACCCGGCCCACGACCTCATCCTGCTTGCCACGGGCATCCCCCCGGAAGAGGTGCAGGGCCTGCCCGTGAATCCCTCCGCCGTCGACCCCGGGGACCGGGTCATCGTCGTGAGCCGCCACAAGGTCTTCACCGACGCCGTCGCCGAGGGCACCGTGTCGCCCGTCCCCATCCCCCCGTGGATGGGCATCCGGCTCGCCTCGCCCCTGACCTACGGGGCAAGCGGCAGCCCCGTCTTCAATTCGCGGGGGGAGGTGGTCGCGGTCATCTGGGCCGGCGACCAGAAGGACCATCGCACGGGGTTCGCCGTGCCGGCGGCGAGGCTCACGGCGCTCTCCGCGCGTCAGCCCTACCCGCTTGCGCAGATCAACGTCTCGGAGCCCCTGGACACGAGCATCCTCGTCACGTCCTCCGCGCCGGGCCCCGCCGTGCGTTGAGCCGGCCGCAACGAGGTTCGAGGACCGGGGAGATTCCCTACCCCCCCATCGTCCGCGCCCCGCGGCCTGCCGCGGGGTTTGCCGCCTTCGGGCGGCGGATGTGCGGTGAGCCCTTCAATTCTTCGGCAAGCTGTGATAGGGAAAAACAGGCGATCCCGTTCTTTTTCCCGTTTTCGCGACCATTCATTTCCCGGGGGTGTCGTGACATGGCCCGTCGAAAGCAGCCCGCAGCCAGGATCGATCTCAAGGCGCTCGATGCATCGGAGATCCGGGTGCGCCTCAAGGAGCTGGGGCCCGTGGCGGAGATCCGGCTCACCCGGGCCAACTTGCCCCTCTTCGAGGAGGACGAGTTCGAGCTCTCCCTCGCCTGGGGGGGCCAGCGGAAAAAGTACAAGATCCCCGTCAGGGAGGGCAAGCCGCTCTTCGGCGCGCTGCCCGACTCGGTGCCGCCGATTGCCGACCGCAAACCGCAGAAGGGCGGCGAGAACCTCATCCGGGAACTCACCCTGGCCGGTGCCGCGGGCGAGGCGACCTTCCCCATGAGCTGGGGCTACGCCGTCCCCGAGGAGTGGAAGCCCCTCGAGAGGCTGTACAGCCGCATCATCGAGATGGCGAGAGACTACAGCGGCTGGCAGGTGTTCTGAAGGGGTCCGGGGCTCCTGATAAACCGCCCGACGCGTTCGCAGAAAACGCCCTCGATCCCCCTCACCCGAGAGACTGTGTCGTAAGGCCTATTTTGTCATTCCGCACAAGCGAAGCGGGATGCGGAATCCAGTATTTTCAGGAGTCTCGATGCCCGCTCCCCGCCTTCACGAGGACAGGCTTCGCGGGCATGACAATCGTTCGTTCAATTTCCCGGTTGCGACACAGTCTCCGAAGGGGGAGGCGTTTGAATGCCCTCCTTCACGATCAACGGCAGGGGGATGGTTCATTTGAAGATATCCTTGATCTTTCCCGTGAGGGAGCGGGTGCCCTTTTCCGCCGTCCTGCGGGCCTCCAGGAGGCTGCGGTTGAGCGAATCCGCGACGATGGGCATCGTCAGGCGGTCGTGCAGGGCCGCGAGGATTCGGCTGAACACGGCGGAAGGCTCCGCCCCGTCCCCGCCCACGTTGCGCAGGTGCATGTCGGGGATTGCCGCGTTCGCCGTCCCCGACGGCAGATCGGGGGTGTGGAGGGTGACCCGCCCGCCCTTGAGAATGAACTCGCGGATCAGGAGCTTCTTCCCCGGTTTCCCTTTGTCCGCCTCCCCCGAGACCAGCCCCGTTTCTTTCGCCTTCCGCTCGGCGTGTCTCGCGATAGTCTTGAAATTGTCCGTGCCGCCCCGCTTTTCGTAGATGATATCGGGCTGCACCACCTCGATGCGCTTCACGACGACCGTGTCCTGCAGCAGCGACCCGATCTCGAGATCGACGGAGATGGTCGCCGCCTTCGCCGCGTGGGCGGACCGGTACCCGTTCGGGTTTCCCAGGACAAAGTTCGTGACCGTGGCCTCGCCGGAAAGAAAGGAGACGCGCACGTCGTCGATCCGGACCTCCGTGCCCGTCATCCCGGGCCCGTAGGTGTTGATCGCCTTCGTGATGATCGAGTCCAGCCGGGTGACGACGAGGGTCACCGCAAGGATCAGCGCCGCGGCGATGACGCCGGCGGTGATGAGAAGCTTTCTCTTCATGAGGCCAGGTCGTCGGGGTCGGTCCTTTCCCCCTCTCTTTCTATATCGGACAAACCCATTTGTCCATGAGGGGCCTCCGCAGGCATCCATTCGGAGCCACGGTACAAAACCGTAACGCTCCCGACGGTCCCGGCCGGACCTCCTGCCGTCGAAATTGCGGATGTAAAAAGGGATTTTCCTCCCAGTTTGCGCTTGCGTTGACCGGGACAACCTTCTATAATCGGCGCCGTTTCGACGGGCTTGGTCCCTGTCGGGCGAACTTCAAAGAAAAAGGAGAGGCGACCCATGAAGAAGACCTGGACGCTCATGATCGTCACGATGGTCGCGGCGGCGTTTGTGGCAACACCCTGCCTCGCGAAGACCCAGTGGAACGCAAACTCGGTCTGGCCCCCGAAGAACCACCACAGCGTGGGGCTCGTGGAATTCGCCGACAAGGTGAAGAAGGCCACCAACGGAGAACTCGAACTCGTGGTGAGCACGGGCGGCGCCCTGGGCTACAAGGGCCCGGAGCTGCTGAAGGTCGTCCGGGACGGCCTCCTGCCCGTCTCCGACATGCTCATCAGCGGCGTGGCCGGCGACGAGAAGGTCTTCCAGATCGTCACGCTTCCCTTCCTGTGCCGGGACTTCGGGGAGCTCAAGACCCTGATCGACATCGCGCGGCCCTCCTTCGACAGGGTGGCGGAAGGCAAGTGGAAGCAGAAGATCCTCTACATCGCCCCCTGGCCCGGCGCCGGTCTCTGGACGAAGAAGAAGATCACGACCCTCGAGGAGATGAAGGGCCTCAAGACCCGCACCTATGACAAGAACGGCGCCCTCGTGATGGAGGCCGTCGGGGCGACCCCGCTGGCGCTGCCCTTCAGCGAGGTCTACACGTCGCTGCAGACGGGCGTCATCGACTCCGTCATGACCTCGTCGCCCACCGCCGTGGACGCGAAGTTCTGGGAGGTTCTGAAATACTACGAGCCCCTGAACATCACCATCGCCACGAACATGGTCACCGTCAACCTTGCGGCCTTCCGCAAGCTCCCCAAGGCCCAGCAGGAAGCCCTCGTGAAGGCCGGCAGGGAGATGGAGGCCTCCATGTGGCAGAAGGTGCCGCAGATCGACAAGGAGCAGGAGGCCATCAGCAACAAGAACGGCATCGAGACGGTGAAGCCCTCCAAGAAGCTCATCGCCGATCTCGAGAAGATCACGGAGAAGATCCGCGCCGACTGGCTGAAGGACGCGCCGGCCGAGGGCAAGAAGATCTACGCCGACTACATGAAGAAGGTGAAGCGGTAGGCGAAACCCGCCGACCGGGTTGAATCCGGGGGACCCCGGGGCACGCGCCCGGGGTCCTTCGTCATCCGGATCCCCGAACATCGGGCACGGGCATGAAAAGGCTCATCAACCTCATCGACAACCTCTCCGGCCTCGGCGGATGGGCGGCCGGCATCCTGGTTTCCGCCGCCCTGGTGCTTTCCGTCGGGGAGATCGTCTACCGGAGCGTCTTCAACGGGACGCTCTACATCACCGACGAGTACACCGGCTACTGCATGGCCATGCTCACCTTCCTGGGGCTGGCCTACACGCTGCGGGAGCGGGGACACATCCGGATGATGTTCCTGCCCCACATCCTCAGGGGCAGGGCCCACGTGATGTACAACATGGCCTGCTTCGTGGTGGGCTTTCTCTTCTGCGCGGCGCTGACGGCCTTCACCGGGGAGTTCTTCTGGGACTCCGTCGTCAACGAGACCCAGTCCATGCAGATCTCGGAGACCTACCTGGCGATCCCGCAGGCGTTCCTGCCGATCGGCGCGCTGCTGATGACCCTGCAGTTCGCGGCCGAGTTCCTCAAAGGCCTGGCCGTGCTGCGGGGCGACACGGAGGGGCTTCGGATCCTCGAGGAGACCGACGACCTGGGCCGGTGAGGTGACGACGGGAAGATCGGAAGCGCCGGAGATCGCAAGCGCGGCAAGAACGGGAACCCGCGAGACGCCTGCCGATCACCCAAGCAGGCCCGGTTCCCGCAGCTCTTGGAGATCGTATCATCATGCAACCTGACCTGGGACCCGTATCGGCCACGATCTGCGGCCTGCTCGTCCTGTTTTTGGGCGGCTCCGTCTGGATCGGCATCGCCCTGTTCCTCGTGGGGATCGGCGGGTTCTTCTTCTACAGCGACGTGGCCTTCGGCTCGATCCTCGCCAACGTGGCCTGGAACAACACGAGCGGCTCGGCCATGATGGCCCTGCCGTTCTTCATCTGGATGGGGGAGATCCTCTTCCGGAGCCGGATCTCGTCGGACCTCTTCCGGGGCCTGGCGCCCTGGATGGACGCCATCCCCGGCCGGCTCATCCACGTCAACATATTGGCCTGCACGTTCTTCGCGGCCGTGAGCGGCTCCTCGGCGGCCACGACGGCCACGGTGGGCAAGATCACCGTGCCCGAGCTGCAGAAGCGCAACTACGACCACGACCTCTCCATCGGCTCGCTGGCCGGCGCGGGGACGCTGGGCTTCATGATCCCGCCGAGCATGATGATGCTCGTCTACGGCATCATCGGCGACGTGAGCATCGGCAAGCTCTTCATCGCGGGCTTCTTCCCCGGCATCCTGATCGCGGGCCTGTTCAGCGGCTACATCCTGGTGCGGTGCCTGATCAACCCGTCGCTGACCCCCAGGGGCGATGACCGCTTCACCTGGGCGGACCGCATGCGGGCCGTCCCCGCGATCGCCCCCGTGGTCATCCTGGTGCTCATGGTGCTGGGGAGCATCTACACGGGGTGGGCCACGCCCACGGAGGCGGGCGCCGTGGGGGTCGTGGGGGCCTTCTTCTTCGCAGCCCTGACCCGCAGCCTCACCTGGGACGTCTTCAGGGTGAGCCTCATCAACTCCGTGAAGACCAGCTGCATGATCATGCTCATCGTCATGGGCGCCTCCTACCTGTCGAACGTCATGGGGTTCCTCGGCATCACGCGGGCGCTCACGCAGGCCGTGGTCTCCCTGCAGCTGTCGCCCTACATGCTCATCGCCATCCTGACGGTGCTCTACCTGTTCCTCGGGTGCCTCATCGACGGGTTCTCCATGATCGTCATGACGGCGCCGCTCGTGCTCCCCCTGATCGAGGCGGCCGGGTTCGACCTCGTATGGTTCGGCATCTACCTCGTCGTCATGATCGAGCTGGCGCAGGTGACGCCGCCCGTGGGCTTCAACCTCTTCGTCATCAGCGGCCTCAACAACGACGAGCTGTTCACCATCGCCAGGGCGGCCTTCCCGTTCTTCCTGCTCATGCTGCTGGCGACGGTCCTGCTGACGGTGTTCCCCGAGATCGCCCTGTACCTGCCGGGCAAGATGAAATGAAAGGGGTGCGGAGATGAAGCGAATCGACCTCAACTGCGACATGGGCGAGAGCTTCGGCGCCTGGACGATGGGGATGGACGGCGAGGTGATCCGCCATGTCACCTCGGCCAACATCGCCTGCGGTTTTCATGCCGGGGACCCCCGGGTCATGTACGAAACGGTGAAGCTCGCGAAGGCCCACGGCGTGGGCGTGGGCGCCCACCCGGGCTACCCGGACCTCGCGGGCTTCGGGAGGCGCAACATGGACTGCACCCCCGAGGAGGTGCGCGATTTCGTGGCCTACCAGATCGGGGCCATGAAGGCCTTCTGTGCGATGCATGGGGTTGCGCTTCAGCACGTCAAGCCTCACGGCAGTCTCTACAACGCGAGCGTCGGCAACGAGGCGATGATCCGCGCCATCGTGGAAGCCGTCGCGGGCGTGGACGGCGAGGTCATCTACCTCGCCCTCGGTGGGGCCCAGGAGCCGCTCGTGACGAAGATCACGAAAGAGGCGGGCATCCGGGTCGCCTTCGAGGCCTTCCCCGACCGGGCCTACACGCCCGAGGGGAAACTGGCCCCGCGGAGCCTCCCCGGGGCCGTCATCAAGGACCCCGAGGTCGCAGCCGAGCGGGCCCTCCGCATGGCCAAGGAAGGGAAGATCGTCACCACCGACGGCAGCATCCTCGAGATGCGGATCGACACGATCTGCGTCCACGGCGACAACCCCTCGGCGGTGGAGCTGGTCAGAACCATCCGCTCCGCCATCGAAGGGGAGGGGATTGCCGTGGTTCCCATGAGCAAGTTCGTCAAGTGACGGGCGAAGGTAACAGGTAGCAGGTAACAGGTTTCCTGCTGCCGATTCTTTTCACCTGCCGCCTGATACCTGACACCTGTCACCTTGGACTTCTTGTGGCAGGAATATCGGATCGACTCGGCAGGCGATATGTCGCATCTCTACGACAAACCGCAAATCCGCCTGAGCGGCGATCGGGCCATCCTCGTCGAGTACGGAGACGCGATCGACCCGGCCGTCAACGAGAAGGTGCGGGCCGTGACGGCGCTGCTCAAGCGGGGCCTCCCCGAGGGCGTCGAGGCCGTCATCCCCGCCTACCGCAACCTCGCGATCCTTTACGATCCCCTGGTGACCTCGCCGGCGGAGATTCTCTCACTGCTGACGGGATTGGAGTCTCGCCTTCACGAGATCGAGATCCCGAAGCCGCGCGTCGTGGAGATCCCCGTCCTGTACGGGGGGGAACACGGGCCGGACATCGGGGTCGTGGCGGAACACAACGGGCTGAGCGTCGAGGAGGTCATCGCCATCCACGCGGGGACGGTCTACCCCATCTACATGATCGGCTTCACGCCCGGGTTCTGCTACCTCGGAGGCCTCGATCGCCGGATTCACACGCCGAGGCGCAAGACGCCCCGGACCCTCCTGCCCGGCGGCTCCGTGGGCATCGCCGAGGCCCAGACGGGCATGTACCCCGTCGACAGCCCCGGCGGCTGGCAGATCATCGGCCGCACGCCCCTTCGCCTCTTCGCCCCCGAACGGGAGAATCCCTTCCTGTACGAACCGGGGGACCGCATCCGCTTCGTGCCCGTCACGGCCGCCGAGTACGAGCGCATCCGCGGAAAGGAGGGCGCCTGATGGATGCCTTCCGCGTCATTTTCCCGGGCTCCCTCACGACGGTCCAGGACCGCGGCCGCTTCAGGTTCCTCGACCGCGGGGTTCCCCCCTCCGGTGCCCTGGATCCCTTCGCATACCGGGTCGCCAATCTTCTCGCGGGCAACACCGGGGGCGCCGCGGTGCTGGAGATCACCGTGATCGGCCCGGTGCTGGAGGTCCTCTGCGATGCGGCCGACATCGCCCTGGCGGGCGCCGACATGGAGCTTACGGTCAACCGGCAGGCCGTGCCGGCGTGGAGGACCCTGCGGGTGCACAGGGGGGATCTCGTCCGGGTCGGCCGGGCCAAAAGCGGCTGCCGGGGGTACCTCGCCGTCACCGGCGGCATCGACGTGCCCGTCGTCATGGGCAGCCGGTCCACCTGCCTGAAGGCAGGGATCGGGGGCGTCGGGGGCAGGATGCTCCGGAAGGGTGACATCCTCCGGCGTCTCGAGGGGGAGCCCCTCCGGCATCCCCGGGTGCTCCCGCCGGAGCGCATCCCGCTCTATCGCGCCGAGATCGTGCTGAGGGCCGTCCCGGGCCCGCAGGAAGAGGCCTTCGGCAAGGGGCTCGGGATGTTTTTTGACGCCCCGTACGACATCACGCCCGAGGCGGACCGCATGGGGTACCGCCTCCAGGGCCCGCCCGTGCACCACGTCGAGGGGGTCCCGCAGAGCATCATCTCGGAGCCCACGGTCCCGGGAAACGTGCAGCTGCCGGCCGACGGCCGGCCCATCATCCTGCTCGTGGAGCAGACGACGGGGGGCTACACGAAGATCGCCACGGTCATCTCCCCCGACATCCCGAAGATCGCCCAGGCCATCCCCGGCAACCGCGTGCGGTTCCGCGAGGTGACCCTCGAGGAGGCGCACCGGATCGTCCGCGAGGAGGCCCTCGAGATGCGCGAATTGGAAGCCCTCCTGACGGCCGGCCGATAGCGGACAGCGCCGCCCCCGTTGCCCTGCGTCAAGAAGCCGGCAGGGTGTCACGGATGCCCGTCCCCTCACCCGCCCGTCAACAATCCGACATCCGAAAAAATCAAACAATAACGGACCGTTGCCGTGGGATCCTTTTTTCTCCCGGCGGCGGGAAATGGCACGGGTCCTGCTAGTTCGAGGGTATTCCCCAGCACCCCCACCTGCGACTCTTCCCGGGGGCCGGAACGTGGCCATGACCCTGAACGTGCAGGAACTCAAGAGGCTCTCCTTCGATCTGGTCAGCGGAGGGATGAGCGTCGATCTCGGGCGCGACCGGTACCGCAAGATCATCGTCTTCAACGCCTTTTCCCTGATCGGCATCCTCAATCTCGTCCTGCTGGGCACCCTTGCCTACCTCCAGAAAAACCCCTGGCTCGCGGGCCTGGATTACACCGCCGCCGCGGCCCTCGCCAGCCTGATCGTCCACCTGCGCCGGACGAAGGATTACAGGACGGCGTTCTACGGCGGCGTCGCCGTCGTCGGCGTGCTCTACTACTACCTGCTCTTCACCGGCGGGGTGAACAACACGGCCCACGTCTGGTACTTCACGTACCCCCTGATCGCCTCGTTCATCCTCGGATCGCGGCCGGGGCTGGCCGCGACGCTCGTGATGCTCGTTCCGGCGGTCGCGTTCTTCATGTGGGAAAATCCGCCGAGCCCCTTCACGACGTATTCCCGCGATTTCAAGCTGCGATTCATCCCCTCCTTTCTCGTCATCACGGCCTTTGCCTATTTCTTCGAGCGGACCCGGGAGAAGGCGACGCAGCAACTCGAGGGCGTCAATGCGGAGCTCAAGAGCGCCGTTCTGGCCCTCCAGGAAACGCAGGAGAAGCTGCGCCGGGCGGGCGAGGAGCTCGAGGTCCGGGTGCAGGAGCGGACCGCCCAGCTCTACCAGGCGAACCTGCAGCTGGCGGCCGAGATGGAGGAGCGCAAACGCTCCGAGGAGGCCCTGCGGGCGAGCGAGGGGAAGCTCAACGCCATGCTGCGGTCCATCGGCGACAGCATGATCATGATCGACCGGGACCTCAACGTGATCTGGTACAACGAGAAGGCGAAAGATTCCTTCGCCGTGGGCTGCGAGGGCGGGAAGTGCCACGAGGCGCTGTGCGGGAACCCGTGGCCCTGCGAGCCCTATCCCTGCTATGCCCTCCGGACGTTCCAGGACGGGGAGATCCACAGCAGCGACACGACGCTCACGACGCGCCAGGGGCAGGAGGCCTTCTTCCACTGCGTGGCCAACGTGGCCCTGCGGGACGCCAACGGGACCCCGACGGCGGTCTTGACCATCCTGCGGGACATCACGGACCGCAAGCGGGCCGAGAGGGCGCTCACGGAGTCGGAGAGGAAATACCGGACCCTCTTCGAGGACTCCGTGGAGGCCATGAGCGTCTCGCGCGGCGGAAGGATGATCGACGTCAACCCGGCCTGGCTCGCCCTGCACGGCTACAGGGACAAGGCGGAGGTCCTCGGCCGGGACGTGATGGAATTCATCCACCCCGAGGACCGGCACATCCTTGCGCAGCGCCGCGAGGCCTGGCCGAATCACGACGTCCGCTCCTACCAGATCCGCGACATCCGCCGGGACGGGGACATTGTCGACATCGAGGTCTGCGCGAGCCGCATCGCGCTGACGGGCCAGGAGGCGATCCTCACCACCCTCCGGGACGTGACGGAAAAGAAGCGCAGCGAGAGGGAGCGGAAGGCCCTCGAGGAGAGGCTCGCCCGCTCGGAGAAGATGGAGGCCCTCGGGACCCTCGCGGGCGGCGTGGCCCATGACCTCAACAACATCCTCGGCGGCATGGTCGGCTACCCCGACCTGCTGCTCATGGAGCTCCCGGACGACAGCCCCCTGCGCCGCGGCATCCTCACGATCAAGCAATCGGGCGAGCGGGCGGCGGCCATCGTCCAGGACCTGCTGACCCTCGCGCGGCGCGGCGTGCCCGTCATGGAGCCCGTGGGCCTCAACCGCATCGTCACGGAATACCTGCAGAGCCCCGAGTTCGAGAGGCTCCGCTCGTTCCATCCCGGCATCCGCATCGAGACCGACCTGGCCGAAGACCTTCTTCCCATCCAGGGTTCTTCCCTGCACCTGTCCAAAGTCGTGATGAATCTCGTCTCCAACGCCGCCGAGGCCATGCCCTGCGGCGGGGTGATCCGCATCGAGACCGCCAACCAGTACGTGGACAAGATGATCCGCGGCTACGACCAGGTGGCCGAGGGGGAGTACATCGTCCTGAAGGTATCCGACACGGGCGTCGGGATTGCCCCGAAGGACATCAGGAAGATCTTCGAGCCTTTCTACACGAAGAAGATCATGGGCCGCAGCGGCACGGGCCTCGGCATGGCCGTCGTCTGGGGGACGGTCAAGGATCACAAGGGCTACATCGACATCGACAGCGTGGAGGGGAAGGGAACGACCTTCTTCCTGTACTTTCCCGTCAACCGAACGGCGGTGAAGCAGGAAGAGCGGAAAATCACCATCGAGAACTATCTCTCGAAGGGCGAGACCATCCTCGTCGTCGACGACGTGGCCGAGCAGCGGGAGCTGGCCTCGGCGATGCTGCGCAAACTGGGCTACGCCACCGAGGCGCTCGCGAGCGGCGAGGAGGCCGTGGAGTACCTGAAGCAGAAGCCGGCGAGCCTCGTCATCCTCGACATGATCATGGAGCCCGGCATCGACGGCCTCGAGACCTACCGCAAGATCCGGGAGCACCGCCCCGGGCAGAAGGCGATCATCGTGAGCGGGTTCGCCGAGACGGACCGGGTCAAGGAGGCGCAGAGGCTCGGCGCCGGCCCCTACCTGAAGAAGCCCTACACGCTGGAGAAGATCGCGATGGCCGTGCGCAGGGAACTGGACAAGGCGGCCTAGGCAGAACCCAAACCACCGCAGGAGTTCGATTCGTGGAAACGAAGAACGTCATGAGCAGGGAGGAGATGCACGATTTCGGGGTCCAGATCGTCTGCGAGGCGATGCTGCAGGACGGCTACGAGATCCTCGGCGCCAACCCGTCGCCGGCCGCGACCCCGCAGATCGTCGCCAGGAAGAACGGGCGGCTGTGCTTCGTCGTCGTCCGGACCGACGTGTATCCGAGGAAGGGGAAGCTTGCCGACGACCGGGAGCTCTTCTACAACCTCGAGCATGCCGAGCGCAACCAGGCAGAGTGCTACTTTGCCGGGATCGGGATCTGCAACGCGGCGGCCGCCGACGCGGGGGACGAGGCCGCGATGGGCGTGCCCGTCCGCGACGCCGGCTTCTACGTGGACTTCGACGGGCTGCAGGCCATGACGACTCTCGACCGCATGCGCGTGGTGAACGGAAAGGCCCGCGTGGACGGGGCACGAGAGGGCCGGGCCTGAGGGGCTGCGTCGGGAGAAGGGAAACAAAAAAGGCGAAGATCGGCTCTTCGCCTTTTTTCACGCTGCCTGCATCCCGCCTGCCTTCAGCGGTCGTCAATGAGGTGGGCAAAGAACCCCAGCTCCTTTGCCCGCTTGTTGAATTCCTCCTGCGTCATGTCGTGGTTGTTCGTCTCGGCGACGACCATGGATTCCTGGACGCAGCCGGGGATCCAGTAATGTTCGTAGCCGGGCAGGGGGGGCCAGAACTGGACGCCGGGCCGGCCGATGGCGACCTTGTAAAACTTGATCTCCTTCGGCCTGACGGTGATGCGGGGGTGGGCATCGTCGATCAGGATGGCCGTTTTCTTGAGATTCTCGTAATAGGGCACCACGTCGTCGCCGCGGGGGGTCTGGACGACGATGAGGTCGGCACGCCGAAGGACCTCCATCCCTTCGGCTCCGATCTCCACGCGGCCATCGACGATCTGGATGTCAATGCCGACGGCCCGGTAGCCCTTCTCCTTCAGGTTTTCGATGATCGCCGTGCCGATCTCCCCCACGCCCAGGATGGCGACGGTCGTTTCGGTCTTGCGCAGATTGTGCTTCAAGGCCACCTGCTCGACGGTTTCGACCACCGAGAAGACCCTTCCCTTCAATCCGTACACGAAAGGCTTCCGGTAAGGGTAATGTTTCTTGAAGTAACGCGGCCCCTGACCCGCAATGGCGATCGTCTTCGCGCCGGTGAGCTGCCGGGTAAAATCAAGGCGTTTCATGATCTTTCCGACCAGCTTCTTGTCGCTGCGGATTTGATCGATGCTGTTCGGCACCGCCAGAACGAGGCCGCGCCCCAGGCCGTTTCCGGTCGTGATGACCCCGGCAACGAAGGGCTTGCCCGAGGCGATGGGTTTCAGGAACCATTTCAGCCCCTTCGGGAAATATCCCTCCACGTCCCTCTGGGAACCCGGGTAGACGGTAAAGATACAGTTGAACTTGAGGAATCTGCCGAGAGCCAGCAGGCACAGAATCGGCCAGCGCATCGTGACGGAAACGAAACCGAGAACCTGACGGGACCATTTCTTCTTGTAAATGGTGATCACCCCCCCCCTTCTCGATCCTCCATGCCCCGTGTTGAATCGGGGCGAACTGGAGATGCAGGACGACAGCGACCCACGTTTTCAAAATGATCCTGATATTCTCATTGCATCCTGTGCAATAGGATCATCTTGTATAACCGTCGCAACGAATGTTGATTAATAATGTTGATGAATCTTGTCAAGTGAAATTTTCGTAATGATTTAGACTATGACCGCCGGCCGTAACCGTATATCTGTAAAGAAAACCGGCAGCCGGCCCTGCGCTTGACAACGGTGCCCGTCAGGACGCATATAGAGCGAGCAGAAGAATGGGGAAGCGCCGATGAGCCCGGCAGTTCGAATCCTTGCACCGTTTTTTGCGACGGCGATGGTCCTGATCCTGGCAGGGTGCCAGGACAGCGGCGTCATGCGGCTTTTGGACCGCGCCGGGATCCCCTTCGACCGCATGGTTGCCGAGGCTGCGAAGAACCGCGTCATCGTCGTGGGCGAGACCCATGACAGCCGGGCCCACCACGACCTGCAGCTCAAGATCATCCGGACCCTGCACGAGGGGGGTGCGATCCTTGCGGTCGGTCTCGAGATGTTCAGGGCCGAGAACCAGGAACTCCTGGACAAGTGGTGGCGCTGGGGAATGCCGACGGAGCAGTTCGAGGCGCTCTACCGGGAGAACTGGGACATGCCCTGGGTTCTCTACCGGGACATTTTCCTCTATTCGAGGCAAAAGCGGATCCCGATGGTCGGCCTCAACGTGCCCCGGGAGATCATTGCCAAGGTCGCCCGGGAGGGTTATGGGTCACTCACGGAGTCCGAGCGGAAGAAACTGCCGCCGGGGCTGACCTGCACCGTCGACGAGGCCTACCGGGGCTTCATCCGAAAAACGTTTGCCGCGCACGTGCACGGCGCGGGACGCAGCTTCGAGCGCTTCTGCGAGGCCCAGATGGTCTGGGACACGGCCATGGCGATCTATGCCCTCGAGTACCTCGACAAACACCCGGAAAGCCGAATGGTGATCCTGGCCGGGTCGGCGCACGCCTGGAAAAGGGCGATTCCCCGGCAGATCGCAACGATGCGGCCCGACGTGACGGTCTCGGTCATCCTGCCGGTCGGGAGAGGGGATGCCGATCCGGTGACGGCGGAAGACGCGGACTACCTGGTCCTGCAATAGGGGGCAGGGCAAGCAGCCAACAGCCGGAGGCATTGCCCCTCTTCTCTAGAGAGGGGGCAAGAGGGGGGTCGGGCTGGTGAAGCGCAGTCTCGAGAAAGACGCGGGCCTCTACTGGGGCTTGAGCCGCCACGACGAGCGGGTGCAGGACCAGTCACACTGGGCGGGGTCTGCCCGCTGGCCCATCGACAAATGGCGCGAATACGGGGAATTCAACGCGGGCCTGGTGCAGAAGTTCTTTGAACGGCACGCGTCCGGTTCCCGGGCAGGGGAGCCGGCTTCGGGAACGGCCCTGGACTGGGGCTGCGGCGGCGGGGCCAACATGAGCGCCCTGTGCCGCCTGTATCGGCGCGTGATCGGCGTGGACATCTCCCGGCCCACCCTGGAGGAGTGCACGCGGCAGCTGCACCGCTGCGGCCTCTCGAACTTTCAGACGGTGTTTGCGGATGCGGCGCGGCCGCGGCAGGTGCTGGAGGAGGTCGGGCGGGATGCCGTCGATCTCTTCTTCTCCGTGGCCGTCTTCCAGCACTTTCCCTCGAAGCGTTACACGCGGGATGTCCTCGAGGTCGCCGCGGGCCTGATGCGCGAGGGAGCGTACGGCTTCGTCCAGGTGCGCTACTTCGACGGCTCGGAAAAGCTCCGGCAGAAGGACAGTGATTATGCGAAGAACGTCATTTACATGACCTCCTTCACCAAGGAGGAGTTCTCGGCGCTGCTGGCCGAAACGGGCTTCACCCTGCTGGCCTCCGAGCGTGACCTCGACGGCCGGAAGGATTGCCACGAGTACTTCTTTTTCCGGAAATAAGCCCCCTCGCAGCTTGTTTCACGGTGCGATGTAAAGCGGGTCACCGGACAACCCGCCAGCGGAACTGCCTGATCTGCTTTTCGGTTCCCCAGAGCTTTGCCGGTCTCTTGCCGCTTTCTCTTGCGACCATGGCCTCCAGCCCGAGCCTGACCAGCTTGCTTTTCTCTTAGATCCCGGTCATCCTGGATGCCCTGTCGAGAAGGCTGTCTTCGATGTCCCGTTTAGTCTTCACAGCATATCATCATGAAGCATAAATATTTGCCTCTTAGGCAAACCGATTAAGTATTTCCGGTGAATGTTGTAATTAAGCCACGGTACTTATCAATGCGAGTGTGGATAAAATTACAACGCGACTATCTTTGTGAAATTTAACTGGTGCCGGTCATTGATGGCCCGAAAGACTTTCCAATGCGCTTCTTTTCCCGCGATATATTTGGGGAGACCGTGGAATAAAAAGAGAAGAAAATGGTAGATCAGCCAAAATGGTGCCGAAGGAATCAGGTTGATTATGTCTCAAATTTTTTTCTTAGGACCTCATATATTTCCTTTTGTTCTGCTTTAGGGAGCTTTCGGATTTTTGCGATGATGTTAAGTGCTGTTTCAGAGGGTGGCTGCACGTTTGCCCGACCTTGATTACAGGCAGAACAGAGGACTCTCAGGTTGTTTGCATCATTTGTTCCGCCTTGGCTTAATGGAACAATGTGGTCAATGTGGAGTCTTACTTTTCGATTTGGGTTGAAAGGATCATCATCTCCTACACCTGCTCCGCAGCGCTGACAAGTGAATCCATTACGTTCTAATATTACATTGCGTAACTGCGGATTAATCGTTCTCGAAATGACCGGTTTTTGTTCAAGAGTTTCCAGTATATATTGCCCAGGCTTAAGGTCTGCTCTGTCCACATGAGTCCTGATCTGAAACCCTTCCTCATCCCTCAATTCACGAATTCGGCGCGCATATTCACTAATTCCCGCCACCCTGCGGATTTGCTCCGTCGTTAAGATCTGACCGACATTTTCGATGAAGAATTCCCGTATTCTGTCCCTTGCGCCCATGACTATCTTTCAGCAAATTTTAAAAGTTTCTTCATGAGTTGCGATTCATTCTTAATTTGGCATTGCCAAATCACGAGGACTGACCATCCGTCATTCTTCAATAGACGAATATTTCTTCTATCTCTTGCTTTGTTACCGTCGATTTTCTTATCCCAAAAAAATCTATTTGTTTCAGGTCTCGCTGCCCTTCGACAAGCCTGATGTCCATGCCAAAAACATCCGTTTACGAAAATAGCTTTCTTCTTCTCGTAAAGAACAAAATCCGGTGTTCCATGCAATTTTTTTACATTTCCACGATATCGAATACCGAGCCGCCTAAGACAATCGCGCACCAACCTCTCCGGCGAGGTATTGCGGCTCTTGATGCTTGCCATAATTTGCTTTCGCTTTTGTTCCGTGAATTTGTCCATTGAGAGTCTTTTCTTTGAAAGAGAATAGAGATAGGACGCAATCTGCAATTCTGGCTGCCAGAATTGGTGGAACCGCGTTGCCTATCTGTTTTGCAATTTCTATTTTGCTTCCCACAAACTTGAATGAATCGGGGAATGACTGCAGCCTTGCGGCTTCACGATGCGTAATAGGGCGATGTTTGCTCGGATGCAGGTAACGCCCCTTTTCTGGTTTGAAAAATTCCGTTCTTATTGTGAATGCAGGTCTATCCCACCATAAACGGCCAAATAGGTCTGTGCCCCCGTTTGTTTTTCGGACCCAACATTCGGGCGTAAGTTCCGGCGCAAGTCGTTGAAGATCAAAACGATTCATCCCTTCTTTGGGAATTGTCTTGTATCTCTTGAGACTCAAAGGTGTGGGAGTTCTTCCGAAGTGTAAATCAAGTGGCGGCGGTTCATTTCGGATTTCTGTGCCGATTGCATCCGGCAAATCACCGATTGCATCGCGTACTGTGCGCCACCTCATCGGTTGGGAAATATATTTATCAAATTCCTCGGAAAAAAGAATGCCCGTTTCTGCCTTCACCGGTTTTTGATGGGTTTTCTTCGGTGGAAAAAAATGGGCCGGATCCGTAAATCTGCATCCGACTATAAATGCTCGCCACCGCGTTTGAGGTACGCCGTAATCTGCCGCGCAGAGTTTTGCCCAAGCTAATTTAAACCCCAAAGTCTTAGATACCTCGACAATTTCAGCATGTTCTGTCGATCCGATGAGTTGAGGGACATTCTCCATCACAAATACTTGAGCGCCGGTGTGCTGAACAATCCGAAGAAATGGTCGCCACAGTTGTTTCCTGATATCTTCCTTCCGCTGTTTGTTAAGGAGACTAAATCCTTGGCAAGGTGGGCCTCCTATCACGACATCAGCTTGCGGTATCTCGTCGATACGAGTGTCCACAATATCCAGTATGTTGTCGGTTGTGCAATGACACCCGAAGTTTGCTTCATATGTTTTTGCCGCGCAGACATTAAAGTCGTTTGCCCATACAGGAACGAATGTTTGTCCCAGAAATTTCGAAAATCCGAGCGTAAGACCGCCTGCACCACAAAAGAGATCAATAAGTCTGTAACTCACACCGGTCTCACGCAGTAATCCTTCCTGTCTGAGAAGATAGATTCTCTCATCGTCGGCCGGTATATCATACCGCACAGATACTTTAGCTTTCTTTGCCATATGCTGTTCCTGCGTAGAACTTGTGTGAACTATACACACATTTTGCGTATTTTGAAGTAGGAATTTAGCGAGCGGGGCTCAAATCGTCAGCTGCTCAATTTCTTCGAGATTTACCTCATGGGCTGTTCAAAATGACCGAATGCAAGGCGCCCGAAATCACGTGGACTGAGGCATATCGGAGCGTGCGCCGCAGGGACGAAGTATGATGGAAACGCTGTGATGGTCGCTTTTCAACAACCGTTCAGCCCTTCATCACGAGAAACGACACGGGAATGAGCAGCGCCGCCGCGCCGACGGCGAGCATCCAGCAGAAGGCGTCGATCTCGCGGCTGTGCCGCAGGATGTCCTCGTCCCAGTCGCTGAGCTCGACGAGATGCCGGAACCGGCGGAGGGGTGCCATGCGGCCGGATGCCGCCCCGATGCGGGTCTGCCTGAGACCGCGGGCTCTCCCTGCATGATCGATCACGGCGGTGTTCATCGTGGACTCCTTTCCTCTTTTGTTCCCCGTGACTCTCCGGGCCGTCAGCCCGGGTACTTCCGGATGACGGCGCTCACCACACCGCCCACGCGCAGCTCCGAGCGGGCGCGAATGGGGGGGTACTTCGCGTTGGCCGCCTCCAGGAAGACGTCCTTTCCCTTTCGGCGGAAAAACTTCAGCGTCCACTCGCCGTCGACCTCGGCGATCACGATGTCGCCCGATTTCGGCTCGCGGCCCTTCTCGATGACGACCAGGTCGCCCGGACGGATCCCCTCGTCGATCATCGAGTCCCCCGAGACCCGGAGAAGAAACGACGTGCCGGGTTTCGTGATGAGATACTCGTCGAAGGAGATGACGTCCCGCAGTTCCTCCTCGGCAGGGGAGGGGAAGCCCGCCGCCACGTCGCCCACCATGGGGAGGCCGAAGGCCCGCCTTGCAGGGGACAAGAACCCCCGGGCGTCCTTTTCGAGCACGCCCGCGTCAAGGAGCTTGCGGACCCAGAAGTGGACGACAGCCTTGGAGCGCACCCCCAGGACGGCCATCATCTCCGAGTAGGTGGGCATCCGCCTGCGGTCCCGGTAGAACCCGGCGATCTCCTTCTCCACCCCCTTCAGTGTCCGGCTTCCCCTCATTGAATCAGACTCCGGGCATTGGGCTTGCGGTACCGGGAGGCAACCCTTGCGCTTCTCATCCTTCTTGCACGGCGCCTTGCCCCGGCAAACCGGCTCGAGGCCAGTGGAACGAGGCAAATCGGACGGGATGATTGGAATTCTTGCCGTAAGCCCCGCGCCTTGGGCCTTATGCCTGCCTTATATAGAACGAACGTTCTATTTGTCAAGGAAAAAGTGATGAGCCGTGCAAAAGAGCGCCGGCGGCCTGGACAGGCCCGCAGCGGGAAGCTTCCCGAGCCGCCCGCTGGCCGTTTTTCGTTGACAGGACCGGGGATCAACGGTAAGAAATCGGCGGCGCGGGGCAGTGCCGCGCATCCCGGCTTCATCATCGGCTCCACGAAAGAGAGAGGAGGAGGGCATGAAGGTTCTGGTCACGTACTACACGCAGACGGGGAACACGGAGAAAGTGGCCAAGGCCATTTACGATGCCGTGGCGGCGCAGAAGGAGATCCTGCCCCTGGGACAGGCCAACCCGGCCGGGTACGATCTCATCTTCTGCGGGTTTCCCGTCCACGCCCACAGCGTTCCGGGCAAGATGGCGGAATTCATCAAGGGGCTTCCCAAGGGGCAGAAAGTGGCCTTTTTCGCAACCCACGGGTCCCTGCGCGGCGGCCAGCTCCCGAG
>Ga0302249_1001056_pt1 | contig 20868 bp, 13 predicted proteins | sample AAG_UR_Val_MG_FD_193531 | JGI IMG/M metagenome (GOLD analysis project Ga0302249, IMG submission 193531) | Enriched activated sludge microbial communities from anaerobic digester in WTTP, New Holstein, Wisconsin, United States - AAG_UR_Val | ecosystem: Engineered > Bioreactor > Anaerobic >... | reverse complement strand
AGAGAAGGGGGCCGGGGGGATGAGTTGATAAAGCGTTCGTTATGAGTGGATAAGTGGTTTGCTAGGATTTGCGGTTTTGACAGAAACTATCCGTGGCACGCCCCTCTGAACTCACCCCCTACCCCCCTCTCTTTGAACGAAAGAGAGGGGGGATCCTGGAAATGGGCTCGATGTCTGAACTCCCCCTTCTCTTCCCCGAAGAGAAGGGGGCCGGGGGGATGAGTTGATAAAGTCCTTGCAATCCACAGATAAATTCTTAACATTTCATACCCATGAAAATACTTGCCAAAAATACTGCTCGTGAACTGCGAAAGAACCAGACCGAAAGTGAAGGGATCTTCTGGGAAGTTGTCCGGAATCGTAAACTCTTCGGCAAAAAATTTCTACGTCAGCATCCTGTACAACTAAAATTCATGGGAAAGAAACGTTTTTTCATCGGCGATTTTTACTGTGCCGAGAAAAAATAATCATTGAAATCGATGGAAAGATACACGAAAATCAAGTTGAATATGACAATCTGAGAGATCATTTGATTAAAGAAATGGGAATTCGAGTCATCAGAATTAAGAATGAGGATCTAATCGACATTCCATCTTTGATCGAGAAACTGAGACCCGAGTTACTATAAATTCCTTTGAAATCATATAAGCTTTTTCGAAACAGCACATTCTACTATACTCAAATAAAGGTTTGTGCACTTAAATAATTCACAGGACCATAACATGATAAAACGATTCTTCGACTCCCTCAGGGATAAATTAGTAAAGAGCCGTTTCACCGCGGCGGCGATCTCGCTTGGCGCCTTTGTCCTCATTTTCGCGCTCAGCTTTACCAAGCCCTACGAACTCTTCGAGCTTAAGCTCTACGACCTCAGCTTCAACGTCAAGCCCTCCATTCCCCAGTGGGAGTTGCTGACCTACCTCAACATAGACGACAGCGCCATCTACAGCGTGGGGCAGTTTCCGTGGCCCAGGCACATCTACGCCGAGGGACTCGATATACTCGACAAGGTGCAGGCCCGCCAGGCCGTGTTCGATATTCAGTTTATAGAGGAGTCGCCGCTACTGGTCGACCGAAAGGCCATGCCGGGCCTGGAGGAAAAGATAAGGAAAGGGCGGCCCGTAAAGGGCGATGACATCACGCGGGCGCTCATAGACAGCGACCGCATGTTCGCCGACTCGGCAAAGGCCTTCGGCAAGGCGGTGATGGCCTATTCCTTCTCCAGGGAAAAGCTCATACTTTACAACCTGGACGAGAGGGCGCTTGCGGAGCGCGATGCCGCCATACGGTATTTTACGGAAAGGGCATCGGTGCCTGTGCCCGAAAAAAACGCCGCGGCCTATGAGGGGCTTATAGACCGCGACAGGGTGCAGATACAGTACCCTGTGCCGAAACTGGTCCGCGCCGCGCGCACCTTCGGATACGTCGATTCCGATTTCGACGCCGACGGCATAGCCCGAAAAATCCGCCTTGTCCGTGTTTTCGAGGGAAGGGTTTATTTCCACATGGCCCTGTCAATGATCGCCGATCTTTGCGGGATCCCGCTTAAAGATATAGAGATCGCGCCCGGAGAGCGGATCGCTCTTCGAAACGCCGAGAACCCGATAACGCGGAAGCGCGAGGACATAGTAATCCCAATCGATAAACAGGGCATGATGTACATAAACTGGGCGGATGATTTCGAAAAGGAGTTCAATCACCTGTCGTTTTACGCCCTTCTGGAATACGACGACGTGCGCGACGAGGTCCACGGCTTCTTCGACGAGGAGGAGATAAAGTCGGGAAACACCGACAGAAGCCTGTTATACGGAAAACTCGCCCAGCTCTACGCCAAATTCGAATCATCGAAGGAGGAGCCCGTGCGGCGGGACACATGGAAGGAAATCGCCGACGCGCGCAGGAAAATCCAAGAGATAGAAAAGGGCTACGCCGCTCCCATCAGGGACGAAATAAAACGCCTGAAGGCCGAGCTTAAGAAGGGAAAAAATCCCGAGGCGGAGGCGGAGCTTAAAAATCTTGAGAATTTCGTCACCGCGATCAACATCACCCTTACCGTCGAAAAGCTCCGCGACCATTCGGTCATCATGGGACTCACCGCTACAGCCACCTCCGATATCGGGGTCACCCCGCTCTCGTCCGAATACATGATGGTGGGGACCTACCCCAATATAGTCAACACCGTGCTTCAGAAGAGCTTTATCACAAAGGCGAATCCGGTCGTTTCCTACGCCCTCATGCTCGTCCTTGCGCTCGCCATCGGCCTCACCATTCAGAGGCTGTCCGCCGTCCGCTCCGTCGTGACGGCCGCGTCATCGTTCGTCCTGGTAAATATCGGCATCTTCGCGGTTTTCGCGTTCGGCCGTGTATGGATAGACCAGGTCGGCGTTTCGCTTTCGCTCCTGCTTCCGGCACTCGCCATTATCGCCACCAAGTTCGTAAGCGAGGAAGGGCAAAAGCGATTCATCAAATCGGCCTTCTCCCATTACATCTCCCCGCATGTGATCGAAGAGATCATAAAGAACCCGGAATCGCTGAACCTGGGCGGAGAGATGCGCGAGATTTCCATCTTCTTCTCCGACGTGGCGGGTTTCTCCACCATCTCCGAAAAGCTCACGCCGCCGCAGCTCGTTTCGCTTCTTAACGAATACCTCTCGGAAATGACCGACATCATCCTCCGCTATGACGGCACCGTCGATAAATACGTGGGCGACGCCATAGTGGCCTTCTTCGGAGCGCCCCATCCCTATCCCGACCACGCGCTAAAGCTCTGCCTGGCGGCCATCGACATGAAGAAGCGCCTTGCCGAAATGCGCGAAGCCTGGCGAAAGGAGGGGCAGATGGAGATAAAGGCCCGCATGGGAATCAATACCGGCAATGCGGTCATCGGCAACATGGGCTCGCGCACGCGCATGGACTACACCATGATGGGCGATTCGGTGAACTTAGCAGCGCGTCTGGAGGGGGCCAACAAGTATTACGGCACCTACGCCATGATTAGCGAGAGCACCTACCATCAGGTGAAAGAACATGTCGATGCTCGCGAACTCGACACCATCAGGGTGGTGGGCAAGGACGAGCCAATTAAGGTCTTCGAACTTCTCGGCAGAAAAGGGGAACTTCCCGACTACATGACGGATATGCTCCGCAAGTACCAAGAAGGGCTTGAGCTTTTCCATGCCCGCGACTGGAAAGGGGCCCGTACCGCATTCAAGGCGGGGGTCAAGATAGTTCAGGACGACGGCCCCTCGAACACCTACATCGAGCGCTGCTCGGAATTCATTGACACGCCGCCGCCCAAAAACTGGGACGGCGTGTATAAGATGAAGGCGAAGTAAATCCCCCCAAGCACGTTAGCCCCACCCAACCTCCCCTATCAAGGGGAGGTTGGGTGGGGCTTGTACTTCACCAGACCTACGGACGCCAGCTCAAGCCATCTTCAATCCCGATTCTTAACGCCCCCCAGACCCTGCGGAGGCCTGCTTAAATCCTCTTCAATCCCGATTCTTAACGCCCCCCAACCCCCCGGAGGGGGGCTTTGCTTTCCCAGACCTATGGACGCCTACTCAAGCCATCTTCAATCCCGATTCTTAACGCCCCCCAACCCCCCGGAGGGGGGCTTTGCTTTCCCAGACCTACAGACGCCTGCTTAAATCATCTTCAATCCCGATTCTTAACGCCCCCCAAACCCCCCGGAGGGGGGCTTTGCTTTCCCAGACCTACGGACGCCAGCTCAATATGCTGTTTAAAGCACTCCAGGCGGCTGGAAGCTCTTCAAACTCATCCCCCCCGGCCCCCTTCTCTTCGGAGAAAAGAAGGGGGAGAGAAGAAGAGGGGAAGATGTCCCTTCGGTTCTTTCTTGTCAGGCAGGAAGGCTAATCCTCGTCCCTAAGCACATTAGCCGAGACCTCCTCGGAAACGAAGCCCTATTTAAACACCTTCTTCAGTAAATCGGTCACCCGGGCGGCCGGGTCCTTTCGGATACGCGCCTCCTCATGTGATATCATGAGGAACAGGCCGTCCAGGGCCTTGTTCGTCGCGTACGAATCGAGATCGTAGGTAATCTTCTCGACGAGCGGCAGAGTATTGTACTGGTCTATTAGATATTTGTATGCCTTTGTAACCCCGACCTTGTCGAGCGTCGCCTTCATCACCGGAAAAAAGAGCGTAAAGAGCGAGGGGCGGGTGTGCTTTTCAAAAAACAGCGTGGCCTCGTTATCGTTTTTCCCATAAAGAATATTCTTCGCGTCGGTAATCGTCATCTTCTTCACTGCGTCAACAAAGATGTCCTTTGCCCTGGGGGCCGCCTGCTCGGCCGCTCGGTTCATTGAGAGCTCGAGCTCGTCGACCTTTTTCCCGAGGCCGATTTTTCGCAGCCGGTCGGCCCATTTCTTGAGATCGTCGGGCAGGGGTATCCGTATTTGCGGGTTTTTGAAATATCCGTCGGCGGCTGATACATTTTGGACCGCGTTTCCGGTCCCTATGTTCAGGGCCTCTTTCAGGCCGGCGATGATGGTCTTTTCGTCCAGGGGCTTGTCGCTTACACTTGCGGCCACCTCCTTGGCCTTCTTTATGAAATCGGCCTGCTTCTGCGGGTCGGAAACACAGAACAGCATGGAACACATTGCAAGCGACGATATGACAATGAACAGCGAACGCTTCATCGCACCCTCCCCCAATGGATTATTTGCGGCCGCCGCTGGACGACCGCGCATATAGGATGCGCGGATTCCCAACGCGTGTCAAGACGATTAAGTGTCGCCATTTACACTCCAATGTTTTTTCTTGACCGCGCCAGGTCATGGGGCCACACTCCGCCCATGGGACGCACATCGCGATTCATACGCCGCCTCCTCTCCGGAGGCCCGCGACGACTGGAGGCCATGCAGATCGAGATAAGCTCGCGCTGTCCTCTCGCATGCGCCTTCTGCCCCGTCGGAACGCGAAACGAGTCGCGCACCGGAGAGATAATGCCGCTCTCACTTTTCGAAAGGCTCGTGCCGCACTTCTCCGGCGCCCGCTTCGTCCATCTTCAGGGATGGGGAGAGCCCATGCTCTCTCCCCATCTATGGGACATGATCGCCATGGCAAAGGCCGAGGGGCCCAGCGTCGGTTTTACCACGGGAGGCATGCTGCTCACCGACCGGGCCATCGACCGCCTTATGGAGAGCGGGGCCGACTATGTCTCCATCTCCATCGCCGGAGCCGTTCAGGCCACGCACGGGGCTTTGAGGGTCCGCTCCGATATCGAACGGATTTTCGACCGCATACGCAGGATGGCCGCGCTCAAGAGGCGTTCGGCCTCCCACCGGCCGCGGATAAGCATTTCGTACATGATGACCACAGCGAATATCGAGGAGTTGCCGGCCGCGCTTGCGCGGGCCATTGAGGCCGGCGCAGACGATTTCTACGCGACAAATCTCGACTGCGTGTTCGACGCCTCGGCCGACCGTTCGCGTATTTTCGTCTGGGAGGGCGAACCCGCGGACATCCACCTGGATATCCTAAACCGTGCCCGCTCCATTGCCGCTAAAAGTGATTTTTCATTCAGGCCCTATCCGCTTATTGCCCAGGAGCAGCCCGCCTGTGAGCTCGATCCCTCGCGCATCATGTTCATCACAGCCACTGGCGATGTCTGTCCCTGCCCCTATCTCTCGCGGCCCGATAACAGGCGGATCCATAAAGGGAGGGAGTATCTGTACAGGCAATTGAACTTCGGAAACATCGCCGATCTGGACCTTGCAGCCGTCTGGAAAGGCCGGTCGTACACGGAATTTCGAAAACGCTTCGAGCGCCGCCGCGAGGCCGACCGCAGGCTTCGGGCCTACATGGACGGCGGAGAGCCCTTCGACGCGATGGGCGCGCTCAACCCGCCGCCCCTGCACGGGGTCTGCGAGACCTGCGCAAAGGCCTACGGCGTTTAGCGCCGGTAGTAAACCCGCCGGTCCGCTTCGCGCGTACCGGTCGATATATTAAGGAGGCATATATGCCTGTCACAATCATCGACATCGCTATCATCGTTGCATATTTCATCGTTCTATTGATAATAGGATATCTCACCAGCCGCAGGGTCCGTAACATGGAGGACTACGCGGTCGCCGGAAGGGGCCTGGGCTATCCGGCGCTCCTCGGAACCCTCATCGGCACCACCATAGGGGCCGGCTCCACCATGGGAAAGGCCGGAAAGGCCTTCGACGTGGGAGCGGCCTTTTTCTTCGCGTCGATGGGCTACGCCATAGGCCTGTTCATCTTCGCCTTTATAGCCCCCGTTATACGCAGAATGTCCATCTGGACCATACCCGAGGCGCTCGTTCTTCGCTACGGGCCGCGGATGCGGCTTGTCACCGCCTTCGTGATGATACTCGGCGTGGTTGCGCTCTTCGGCGGGCAGCTCGTCGCGGTGGGAGTGGCTGTCTCCACGACCCTCGGCGGCTTCGGCGTGGACTACACACAGGCCGTGCTTATCGCGGGGACGGTGATGGTGATCTATACCTTCATGGGCGGGCTTCTCGCGGTCGCCTATACCGACCTTTTACAGACCATCATCTTCCTTATCGGTGTAGGGATTCTGCTTCCCATCTTCGTCGTCGGCGAGATCGGCGGCGTTAAGGCCGCCGTTGAGGTCATGACGCCCCCCGAGGGCAATTTCTGGGGAGGGCTTACTCCGGCCTACATTATGTCCATCTTCCTAATCGATATACCGTTCTGCCTCATCGACCCCTCTCTCTGGCAGAGGGCCTCCGCCGCGCGCGATCCGGGAATGATCAAGCGAAGCATGTTCGTTACGGGTGGCGTGTATCTTTATTGGAGCCTGATAGTTGTTTTCCTGGGGGTCGCCGCCATCAGGCTTTTCCCCGGTCTTGCCCCCGGTTCCGGCGACTCGGTGATTCCGCTGGAGGTGGCGAACCACCTGCCTCCCATCGTAACCGGCTTATGCGTTGCCGCAATGTTAGCCATCATGATGTCGACAGCCAGCACCGCGCTCCTCATCTCCGGCACGACCTTCAGCCAGGACATCGTGAAGGCCTTTCGACCCGCCGCCGGCGACAAAAAACTCCTGCTCATCACGCGCCTTTTTATCATTTTCATCGGCGCGGCGGGAATCCTCTTCGCGCTGGGCATGCGGGGCATCTTCGATATACTGCTCCTCGCATTCGCCATTTTCGTGTCCGGGATCTTTATACCGGCCATGGCGGCGATCTTCTGGAAAAAGGCCACCGCGGCCGGGGCCATCTCCTCGGCCCTCGCCGCGTCTGTAACCGTGGTGGCCCTGTACGGCCTTAAGCTCGGCGGCATGCTTCCCACGTGGATCGAGCCTATCATCGCAAGCCTGACGGTGAGCCTGATCGTGATGATAGTCGTAAGCCGTGCCACGTGGAGGGAGGAAACCGCTACGCCAAAGCTGTATAGTGGAAAAAATGCTTGAATTTGCTCAGAGTATTGAGTATATTTACTTAGGGTATTGAGTAAATATACTCAATGGATATCATAAAGCTATGTTTACCCGCCCGCCAAAGACGGGCGAGAAAACCTAACTGCTGAATTTTCCAGTGGTTACTTTTTAAGGGTAGTCACAAAAACTCGATTTATCCGCCCGTCGAAGGCGGGCGAGAAAACCTAACTGCTGAATTTTCCAGTGGTTACTTTTAAGGGTAGTCACAAAAACTCGATTTACCCGCCCGCCGAAGGCGGGCGAGAAAACCTAACTGCTGAATTTTCCAGTGGTTACTTTTAAGGGAAACTTAAAAATCTTGAGGGTAGTCACAAAAACTCGATTTACCCGCCCGCCGAAGGCGGGCGAGAAAATCTAACTGCTGAATTTTCCAGTGGTTACTTTTTAAGGGAAACTTAAAAATCTTAAATTTTAGGACTTCTCGCGATATAAGTTATGTATAAAAGACCTCACTACAATGTATTATTTACTCGCCTAAGAGAACCACGCCGATTCATCCAGGTGCTGGCAGGCCCCCGGCAGAGCGGCAAAACCACCCTTATACAACAGATAACCCAGGAAATCGACGCTCCAAGCCAGTATGCGTCTGCAGACGCGGTAATCCCCGCTTCTAAAAACTGGATAGAGCAGCAATGGGGAAACGCCAGATTGCGCTTAAAATCCGACACCTCCGGCCGCGGGATCATACTGGTTCTCGATGAGATACAGAAAATAGACAACTGGAGTGAGACGGTCAAACGTCTGTGGGACGAAGATACCATGGCCGGCAGGGATATCAAACTCGTATTGCTAGGATCGGCACCCCTGTTAATTCGCAGAGGGCTTAGTGAAACGCTTGCGGGCAGATTTGAGACGATAAGAATCCCTCATTGGTCGTACATCGAGATGCGAGACGCGTTCGGTTTGTCAATCGAAGAGTATGTTTACTTTGGCGGATATCCGGGATCCGCGCCGCTGATAAAGGACGAGGAGCGATGGAAGAGCTACATCAAGGATTCGCTCGTGGAGACAACAATCTCCCGAGACATTCTTATGATGACCAGAATAGACAAGCCGGCGCTGCTCAAAGATCTTTTTGAAATCGGTTGTGAGTACTCCGGCAGTATTCTATCCTTCAATAAAATGCTCGGACAACTTCAGGATGCAGGTAACACGGTTACGCTCTCGCATTATCTGGAACTGCTTGACTCGGCGGGAATGCTTACAGGGCTGAGGAGATTCTCTACCCGTCAGCTTTCAAAACGCTCTTCGAGCCCGAAATTGCAGGTGCTCAATACCGCGCTAATATCGGCCCATCTTCCTGAAGGATTCGAACAGACCCGCCGGAATTTCGAACTCTGGGGCAGGCTGGTGGAATCATCTGTAGGCGCTCATCTCTCCAACATAACACGGGGAAGCGAAACACGACTCCACTATTGGAGAGACGGGAAATTCGAGGTCGATTTTGTTCTCGTGCGTGGCGAGGAAATCGTCGGCATCGAGGTCAAGGCTGGAGGGCGAAAGAAACCCCTCCCGGGGATGGAAGTTTTCACAAAAAACTTTCCGGTAAAGAAATCCCTTCTGGTCGGCACAGGCGGAATCCCTCTCGAGGAATTCTTTCTATACTCGCTAAAAGAAATAATGGATTGACGGCCGGCGGGGGCGGCGAGCCGCCCGCCGGCCTTAGTCCTACTTTGCGGGCGGTGTGAGCAGGTCCTGAACGCGGACCATAAAGCTGCCGAGCACACCGGCGTATTCCGGCGAGCCTTCGACCCGCACGTCGCCGTCGCCCATCGCCTTTACGGTTTCTTTGGCCTCGCCCATCACCTTGAAGGCCCCGTCGATGCCGTTGAATATCATGTGGATGAACGGCGCCTTGCGGCCGTAGATGCCGTGGCCCGACTTGGACTTGCCGGCCTTTACGCGGAGATAGGCCGCCGGCCCCACGGGCTCCACGGAAAGCTGATAGACGCGGTCGGGCTGCTTTGCCGTCCACACGTTCATGTCGACGTCGCCGCCCTTGTTGAGCTGCGACAGGGCGTTAGTCACCATATACATGGTAAGCTTTATCTTAAGCTCGCGCTTCTTCGGGTTCTTCGGCCTGTTGTCGGGCATGAGGAGCAGAAGCCCTAAAAAGAGGGGCGCGAGCTTAAGGAGCAGCCCCAGCCGCCACGCGCCCGAGACGGAAGGAAGCCCGCCCTTGCCGCCGGTAAAAAGCGCTATCATATCGGCGGGGGTTTTGAAGGCTATGTGCACGCCGGGCTTCGGAATGACGCCCTGGATAACGTCGAGCACGCCGTCCTTGAACTGAAGGTAGGCCCCCGTATCCGTCCCCTTGATGGAGAACTGGATGGTGCCGTCGATCCCCGACAGGAGCTTTTTATAAAGGCCCCCTCCCTCGTTATACAGGGTCTTGAAAAGAGGGAGGATCGAGCGGAGGATGATGCGAATCGTCAAATCGACCTTATCTGCCATGTTCCGCCTCCCCCATCATGTCTCGTCGTCCCAGTTTTCGTCTTCCTCGATCTCGCGTCCCATGAGGGCGCTCACCGCCTCGACTATTCCGTCCGCGTCGATCTTGTAATGATTGTAGAGGTCCTCCGGATATCCCACGATGGCGTACGCGTCGGGGATTCCGAGCTTGGTGAAGGCGCAGGCCTTGCCGCTCTCCGCAATGACCTCGCCCACGGCCGAACCGAGTCCGGACATTACGTTGTGCTCCTCGATGGTCACTATTCTGCGCGTCTCCACTACGGCCTTCAGTATGGCCTCCCTGTCTATGGGCTTGATGGTGTGCATGTTGATGATGCGCACCGAAAGCCCCTGGGTTTCGAGTATCCTCGCCGCGCGCACCGCCTGGAGCACCGTCACGCCGCAGCAGATGAGGGTGATGTCCCTTCCGTCGCGCATCGTGACCGCCTTTCCTATCTCGAAACCGTAATCGGCCCTGGTGTTTACCGGCGGCTCGAATCCGCGTCCGATGCGTATATAGACGGGCCCCGGCCAGTCCATGGCCGCGGCCACGGCGTTGCCCGTCTCTATGCCGTCCGCCGGCACGATGACGGTCATGTTTGCAAAAGAGCGCATTACCGCTATGTCCTCGGTGCAGTGGTGCGTCGAGCCCGCCTGCCCGAATGAGATGCCGGCGTGCGTGGCTATTATCTTGACGTCGAGGTTCTGGTAACAGATGTCCGTTCGTACGAACTCGGCGCTGCGCAGCGCGGCGAACACCGCAAAGGTGGATACCACCGGCTTGAATCCGGCCAGGGCCATCCCCGCGGCAATCCCGAAGAGCGAGTTTTCGGCGATGCCCATGTTGATGAACCGCTCGGGGAATTTCTGTTCGAACGCCCCTATTTTGGTGGACTTTGCGAGGTCGGCGGTCATCGCGACTATCCTTGGGTCCTTCTCGCCGAGCTGTGTGAGCACCCGGCCGTACACCTCGGCCTGGGTAAGCTTGTCGGCCTCCTCGATGGACCATGTCATGCCTTCTGCCATTGCTTTCCTCCTATGCCTTCGCGTAAAAGTTTTCTATGCTCGCGAGCGCCTTGTCGCGCATATCGGAATCGAGGCCGCCGTAGTGCCATTTGTAGTCGTTTTCCATATAATCCACGCACTTGCCCTTGATGGTATCGCAGATTATGACCGTCGGTTTTCCCTTTACGGTCCGCGCCTTCTCGATGGCGCCTGCCAGGGCGTTGAAATCGTGCCCATCGACGCGCAGCGCCTCCCAGCCGAATGAAGCGAACTTTTCGTTAAGGCTTTCGAGCAGCGTTATCTCCTCCGTCGGCCCGTCGATCATTAGCTTGTTGCGGTCGACGAAGGCGGTGAGGTTGTCCAGTTTATGGAACGCGCCGATAATGGAAGCCTCCCATACCGATCCCTCGCAGAGCTCGCCGTCGCCCATCACGCAATAGGTCCGGTAGGCCTTTCCCGCCATCCGGGCCCCCAGGGCGAGGCCGACGGCTATTCCGAGCCCGTGCCCGAGGGAACCGGTGGACGCGTCGCATCCGGGCACCTTCAGCATGTCGAGGTGCATTCCGAAGGGGGAACCGGTCTTGTTGAAGTTCTTGAGAAGGGCCTTGTCGAAATATCCCAGGTCGCCTAAAATGGCGGCCCATCCGAGTCCCCCGTGGCCCTTTGAAAGGATCACCCTGTCGCGGTCCTCCCATTTCGGGTTTTTTGGGTCGATATTGAGATATTTATAGTACAGGGTAACCAGAATGTCGGTCTGCGAAAGCGATCCGCCTATATGGCCCCCGCCGGCGGTGAAGGTGATATCGATGATGGCTTTGCGGATTTCCTTCGCCTTCTCTCGAAGCCGTTTTATGTCTTCCTGCGTTAACGGCATAGTTCCCTCCTTTTCAATAAATTGAGTGAGCGACCGCTCAGTTTTTCAATAATGCCATCGGGCAGCCATTTATTGCAAGTAATTTTGTGGTGGTTCGGCAAATAAAGTATAAAATACGGCTCATCCAGGACGCCATGCCGAAGACCGCCCCCGGGAGGAGTAAAAAAAAATGTAAACCGCCGTAATAGAGTTGAAATTTTATGAACGGCGTTCATTATTATTGTCATCGCGTTACCGGAGCCTGGATCGTCTCGTGGCGGTTACTAAAGCGCGCACGAACGACGATTCCCGCGCCGGGAGGGCCCCGGCAAAACGGCGGGAGCGCTCCGCGACGGCGGCCAATGCCGCGGAGAAGGCGTCGCCGGCGGGCGCGGTATGGATGGCGTGAGCAGGTAAACCAAACGGAGGTACATGTAATGAGCGGTTACATGGGGAAGTACGTAATCATCGACCTCTCCACCGGGAAAAGCGAGGTGGTAAGCCCCGGGGACGAGTTTTATAAAAAATACCTTTCCGGTTACGGCCTGGGAGCCGCCGTAATCACCGAACGGCAGAAGGCCGGAATCGACCCCCTTTCGCCCGGGGCGCACATAGGTTTCTGTTCGGGAATCCTGACCGGCACGGGCGCGTATTTCTCGGGCCGTTTTATGGTGGTGGGCAAGTCGCCGCTTACGGGCGGCTGGGGCGATTCCAATTCCGGGGGCTTCTTTTCGGTGGAGATTAAGCGCGCCGGCTACGACGCGGTCTTTGTAACCGGAAAGGCAAAAAACCCGGTGTACATCTACATCAAAGACGGAAAGGTGGAGATTAGGGACGCGAAGAAGATCTGGGGAAAGGACACGGTGGAGACCGAGGAGCTTATCCGCGCTGAGGTAAACGAGAAGAGGGCCCAGGTGGCCTGCATCGGCAAGGCGGGCGAGAAGCTTTCTCTCATCTCGGGAATCGTGACCGACGCCGGGCGGATCGCGGCGCGTTCCGGCCTTGGCGCGGTAATGGGCAGCAAAAATCTGAAGGCGCTGGCCGTAAAGGGCTCCATGAAGGTCCCGGCCGCCGACCCGGACAGGATGAGGGCGCTCAACAAAAAGTTCCTTAAGGCTTTCAAGTTCGTAAACCCCATGGATACCATTACGGTGGCCATCATCAACTACGTAAGCCAGGTGATAGCGAGGACCGGGATATCGGTCCCAAGCCAGCCGTCCACCGTCCGGGAGATCTACAAGAAATACGGCACGAGCGGCCTTACCGTGTACTCGGCGCTTACGGGCGATTCGCCGATAAAGAACTGGTCGGGCGTTGGATACGTCGACTACCCCGGCGCCTACAAGCTCTCGGACGAGAGCATAGTGGCGCATCAGAGCAAGAAGTACGGCTGCCAGTCCTGCCCGCTGGCCTGCGGCGGCATTATCGACATTAAGAACGGTCGCTACAGCGGCACAAAAAGCCACAAGCCCGAGTACGAAACCCTCTGCTCGTTCGGCGGGCTGGTGCTTCAGGATGACCTGGACACGCTTTTCGAGATCAACGAGCTCTGCAACAGGGAGGGGATAGACTCAATCTCCGCCGGCGGCGCGGTGGCGTTTGCCATAGAGTGTTTCGAGAAGGGCATCATCGACGAAAAGCAGACCGGCGGGCTCAAATTGGGCTGGGGAAAATCGAAGGAGATTTTAAGGCTCACCGAGATGATAATCGAGCGCGAGAAGATAGGGAACATCCTCGCCGACGGAGTGAGGCTTGCGGCGAAGAAGATCGGAAAGGGCTCGGAGGCTTTCGCAATTCACGCCGGAGGCCAGGAGCTCCCCATGCACGATTCGAGGCTCGACCCGGGATTTGGAATCATCTATCAGATGGAGCCGACCCCGGGGCGTCATACGGTTTCCTCCTACCTCTATGGGCCCCTTTACAAGACGAAGAACCGCTTCCCTGCGGTTAAGAGGATGATTGCCGGCGCCAGGGGCAAGGACATGAAGAAACTCGCCCTTTGCTTAGGGACCGCCTATTTTACAAACCTGTTCAACGGGGCCGGGCTCTGCCAGTTCGGCATTCTCACCGGGCCGCTTCCGGTGGTGGACTACCTGAACGCCGTTACGGGCTGGGGCCTTTCGGCCGACGACTATTTGAAGACGGGAGAGCGCATCTTAAACCTCCGCAAGGCCTTCAACCTCCGAGAGGGGGTAGGCCCGGAGGATTCCCGCCTGCACCCGCGCGCCGCCGGCGCAGAGCCCGTAAAAAAGGGCCCTATAAAGGGGGTGACCCTGGACATGGAGGCCCTTACAAGGGGCTTCTGCGAGCTGGCCGGCTGGGACTATAGCCTAGGCGGCCCGCCCAGGGAAAAACTCCGCGAGCTGGGAATAGCCGACCTGGCCTGACAGGCCCTTGGTCCGGCGGCAAAAAGGGGCGGGCCTTTGGCCCGTCCATTTTTTATGCCCATGCGCCCGCCCGGCCGCCGCGCGGCGTATTCCGGCGCCGATATATATTTGTTGGTTGACAAATAAATATTGTCGGACTATTGTAGGCTTTGGAAGTGTTCACCTCCGCCGCGCCGCTCCCTGTTTATTCCGTTGGGACGGCAGGCGGCGATTCACTACCCAATACTTGCGCCGGGTCGGCATTCGCGTCGCGGCGGGAGGCCTCAGGACCGATGGAGCTTCCGCCAATGGCGACGGTTTCGAACCGATCGATGGACGCCCCATGACGAATCCGGCCGCAAATACATCAAATATCCAAAGGAGGATTGAATGGTTAAGGCGGAAATACGTCTCGAAAAGATCCAGGAGCTCGTAAAACGCGAGGTGGCGCGCTATGCCGCCGAGCGCCCCAAGTCCAAGGCGCTCTTCGAAAAGGCCGGCCGCAATCTGGTGGGGGGCGTTCCCATGTCGTGGATGAGGATATGGGTCGGCGGCTTCCCCATTTTTGTCGACAAGGCCGAGGGGGTGTACATCACAGACGTCGATGGACACAAATATCTCGACCTGTGCCTGGGGGACACCGGTGGGCTTTGCGGGCACGCGCATCCGCAGATAGTGGATGCCCTGACAAAACAGCTTAAAAACAGGGGCACCACCACAATGCTCCCCACCGAGGACTGCATCTGGGTAGGTGAGGAGCTCCAGCGCAGGTTCAAGCTTCCCTACTGGCAGATACTCATGACGGCTACCGACGCCAACAGGATGGCCCTCAAGGTGGCGCGCGAGTTTACCGGAAGGCATCTCATCCTTTCCATGAACGGGACCTATCACGGCTCGGTCGACGAGACCCTCTGCGTCAACTTCTTCGGCGAGATCATCAACAATCCGGGGCTAATGGGGCCGCTGGTGCAGGACCCGACGCAGATGACCCGTATTGTGGACTTCAACGACATCGAGGCGCTCGAAAAGGCGCTCGCGCCGGGCGACATCGCCTGCGTAATCACGGAGCCGGTAATGACGAACGTGGGCATCATCAACCCCGAGCCGGGCTACCACGAGGCCCTGAGGAAGCTAACGCGCAAATACGGCACCCTGCTCCTTATCGACGAGACCCATTCGATGTGCGCCGGGCCCAGGGGCGTGACTGGCGAGATGAACCTGGATCCCGACATTTTTGTGGCGGGCAAGTTCATAGCCGGCGGTTATCCGGGGGCCATACTCGGCTTTACCGCGGCGATCTCCGAATGGATGGCGAAGCGCAAGCCCTGGCACGTTTTCTTCGGCTTCGGCGGAACGCTTTCGGGCAACGCTCCCGCGGTCGCCGGCATTCGCGCGGCCCTGGAGTACGCGATCAACGACAAGAACTTCGAGCGGATGATACGCCTGGGCAAGAGGATGGAGGAGGGGCTTGCCGCAATCATCAAGAAGAACGGCCTCGACTGGTACGTGGCGCGCATTGGCTGCCGCGTGGAATTCCGTTTCATTCCCAATCCGCCGAAGAACGGTTCCGAGGCGCTGTTCTCGGAGGTGCCGTACAATCCGGTCGACCCGATCATGGAGGGGCTCACCGGGCCGCTGGAGGAGCTCATCCATGTTTACTGCGCCAACCGCGGCATTCTGCTCACCCCGGTCCACGAGATGGCGCTGGTGGGACCCCAGACGACTGAAGAGGACGTGGATAAATACGTGAATGTTATCGGCGAGATGGTGTCCGAGCTTTTATAGGGCATCATGCGGCCGCGTCGGGAACGGCGCGGCCGTTTTCTCCTTGACCGCCCGTAGCTTGCGGTCAGTGTGTGTCCCGGTCTCTATTTAAGGGTAGTCACAAAAACTCGGTTTATCCGCCCGCCGAAGGCGGGCATATAAACCTAAGTGTTGAATTTACCAGTAGTTGCATTTTAAAGATAACCTGAAAATAATTGTTTTTAGGACTTCCCTTAAAAATTCATCTGATTAAAAAATACAATTGCCGGAGAATGTGCGGTGGGAAGGAAATCGATAAAGGAACAGCGCCGCAGGGAGATTTTGGACGCGCTGTACCGGTGCCTGCTGAAAAAACCGTACACCGAGACCTCGATAAAGGAGATCGGCGCGGAGGCGGGCATCAACTACGCCATGCTGCATTATTATTTCAGGAGCAAGGAGGACATCCTCCTCAATTTTATCGAAGACCTGTACGAGCGATACAACGGGCTGTTCGAGGAATACATGAAGCGCTCCGGGCCGCCCGGCGCGCCGCCGGAGGCGGCCCTTGGGGCGGTTTTCGAATTCTTCAACCGCCATATAACGACCGATAAAAAGCTTCAGAAGGTTTTTTTCGAGATCTGGGCGGTGGCGCTTTACAACCCGGCGGTAAACATCAGGCTGCGCAAGGTCTACAGGGCCCTTATAGGGGCCGTCGAATCGGCCATGAGCGCCAACGGCGGCTCCCCACAGGCCTCGCACCTGGCCATAGCGGCCGTGGCCTTCCACGAGGGCATAGGCATTTTTTCGGTCTTCTTCAACTTCAACAAGAAGTACACCACCATGCTCCTGGAGGAGTTCCAGGACAGGATTGCCGAGCTGCTATAAGGGCCGCCGTATTGCGCTTACGGCATCACGCGCGAAGCTCCGGCAGGTCGCGGTATAGCTCGAGCGACTGTGGATTCGCCAGGGCGTCGCGGTTGGTGACCGGCCTGCCCTCAATGATGTTTTTAACGGCCAGCTCCACCTTCTTCATGCTGATTGTGTAGGGGATGTCCCCTACGGCGATTATTTTGGCCGGGACATGGCGCGGCGTGGTGTTCTCGCGTATGGTCTTTTTTATGCGCGCCGAAAGCTCGTCCGTAAGGGCCAGCCCCTCCTTCAGCTTTACGAATAGCACCACGCGCACATCGTTCTCCCAGGATTGCCCCACAACCACCGAGTCCTGTATCTCCCCGATCGTCTCCACCTGCCGGTAGATCTCGGCCGTGCCGATGCGCACCCCGCCGGGGTTAAGCGTGGCGTCGGACCTCCCGTAAATGACCACCCCACCGTGTTCGGTTATCTCTATAAAGTCGCCATGGTGCCACACGCCCGGAAATACGTCGAAATAGGCCTTGTGGTACTTGGAGCCGTCCGGGTCGTCCCAGAAATATATGGGCATGGATGGAAATGGCGCCGTGCAGACCAGCTCGCCCTTCTCACCCGTTACGGGACGGCCGTCCTCGCCGTAGGCCTCGACCTTCATGCCGAGCCCCCTGCACTGCAGCTCTCCCCGGTACACCGGGCCCATGGGGTTGCCCAGCGCGAAACATCCGTTGATGTCGGTCCCCCCGGATATGGAAGAGAGGCACAGGTCGGACTTAATTTCCCGGTAGACGTAATCGAAGCCGTCCACGGCCAGTGGGGAGCCGGTTGAAAGCACAGCCTTTAGCGCCGACAGGTCGAAGTCGCGCGCCGGTCTTACCCCCTCCTTTTCGACCGCCGCTATATAGCGGGCGCTGGTGCCGAATATGCTTATCTTTTCCTCCTCGGCCATCTTGAAAAGCGAGGAGGGGCCGGGATGGAACGGAGAGCCGTCGAAAAGCACCACGGTCGCGCCTATGGACAGCGAACACACCAGCCAGTTCCACATCATCCAGCCGCAGGTGGTAAAGTAGAATATGACATCGTCCTTCTTCAAATCGGTGTGCAGGCGAAGCTCTTTCATCTGGTGCAGCAGTATTCCGCCCGCCCCCTGCACCATGCATTTTGGAAGTCCCGTGGTTCCCGAGCTGTACATTATGTAGAGCGGATGCTCGAATGGAAGCTGTTCGAATACGATGGGCTTGCGTTCAGCCGTAAAATCCGCGTATCGCACCGAGTTGGGGACCCGGGAGATGTCGGAATTTTCCGCCACGTAGGGGACCACCACCACCTTTTCTATGGACGGCAGGCTTTCGAGTATGTGCCGCATCCTGTCGAGGGAATCCACCGTCTTACCGTTGTAGAAATAACCGTCGGCCGTGAATATCAGCCGCGGGCGTATCTGGCCGAAGCGGTCGAGTACGCCCTTTATGCCGAAGTCCGGGGAGCACGAAGACCACAGCGCCCCGATGCTCGCGGCGGAGAGCATGGCCACGACAGTTTCGGGCATATTGGGCATGAAGCCCACGACCCTGTCCCCGGCGCGTATGCCCATCGCGCGCATACCCGCCGCACAGCGCTCGACCTGTTCGAATAGCTCCCTGTAGCCGATCTCCCTGCGGGAGCCGTTTTCGCTTCGAAAAATCAGGGCGGCCCGGGACGAGTCCCGATGGCGGAGAAGGTTCTCGGCGAAGTTTAGCCTGGCTCCTGGAAACCATTTCGCGCCGGGCATTTTGTCGCCTTCGACGAGCACCTCGTCGAAGGTACGGGAATGGATGACGTCCATAAATTCCCATATCGAACGCCAGAAATCCGGAATATCGTCTATCGACCACCGGTACAGCGGCGCGTAATCGCCGAAATCCTTTCCGCGTGTGCCGTTTACATACTTCATGAACCGGCGCATTTCCGTGGATTCGATTCTTTCCGCGGCAGGCTTCCATAGCATAGCTCGTTTTTCCATCCCGAACATCCCCTCCAGTGGCGTTCATTACGGGCGTCGGCCTGAGAGCCGGCGGCCGTTTATGGCACCGTCCATAACACAGGGGGCCTTAAAATGCAAATGTATTATTGTAATACATCAAAATTTCGAAATCGCCGGAGGGGTCCATGTTCGGCCCTTCAATAGCTTCGGGAGCTATACGCGGGAGCGGTATGGATCCGCCACGGGGAAGGTGATTACCACGCCCAGGCCGGAATCGGTTTGTATCTCCATGTTGCCGCCGATCTGCTCGACAAGCGATGTGATGATCTGAAAACCGAGCGTCGACGGGTCCATTTTTACCGTGCCGGAGGGGAGCCCGACGCCGTCGTCCCTTACGGCGAGCTCGTAGTGCCCGTTCAGACGGCGGAAGTCCACGCTTATCTCACCGCGCTCGCGGCCGATAAAGGCGTGTTTGAACGAGTTGCTTATCACCTCGTTCAGGAGAAGGCCGCATGGAATGGCGCGGTCGATGCTGAGGTGGATGGTTTCGGAGCGCACGGTTGGGGTAATGAGTAATTCGCGCGACTGGTACACTCCGTGCAGGTAGCGCACGAGTCCCTCTATATACCTGCCGAAATCTATGTCGGAAAAGCTGTCCGAGCGGTAGAGCTGTTCGTGGATGAGCGCCATGCTCCGAATGCGCCCCTGGCTGTTTTGAAAGAGCTTGAATATATTCGGGTCGTTTACACCGCGCGACTGAAGGTGCAGGAAGCTCGACACCACCTGCAGGTTGTTCTTCACCCGGTGATGTATCTCGCGCAGCAATGTCTCCTTCTCCCGAAGCGAGGCCTGTAACTTCTCCTCGTTCCGCTTCCGTTCGGTGATGTCGCTTAAAAGCCCCGTTACGCCGACCGTCTTTCCGTTCTGTATCAGGGGACGGCTCGAGGTAAGCACATGTATTACGGAGCCATCCCTGTCGATTACCCGAAATTCATGCGGCTCCAGATCGCCGGCAAGGGTTTTCTCGAAGCTTTGAGCAAGGCCCGGGAGATCTTCCGGATGGACGAAATCCGAAAACAGCCTCCCCTCCATCTCCTGCAATGTGTACCTTGTCCCCTTGGAGGCCGAGGGGCTTAGATAAGTGATCCTTCCGTCATTGTCCAGGGTGAAGAGGACCTCGTTTATGTTCTCCACAAGCGAGCGGTAGCGCTCGCCCGATTCGCGGAGCAGGCGCTCGTAGTTGGCGCGCGCAAGCTCCTTGTCGGCGAGCTCGCCTGCCATTTCGTCGAAGGCCCGCGCGAGCCGGCCCACCTCCCCTCTATTATACGATATTTCCGCCCGGGCCGAAAGATCGCCCCGGCCGACCCTGCGCGAGGCCGCGGACAGCCTTTCGAGCGGCTTGACTATGGCCGAAATCCCCAGTTTATTCGCAAGCAAAAGCGCAACGATTGCGGCAAAACCGATGAGCGCAAGGTTTTTAAACAACAGGGACCTGGACTCATAGAGGGCCTCCCTCTCCGGTATTCCAACCCGGATATACAGGGGTTCGGTTTTCCCCGGAAGATAGAACCTTAAATAGGCATAAAGGCGCAGTACGCCGTCCGCCCCTTTAACGATAAAACTGCCCTCCGCCGGCCCCTCGGACATGGTCTTCATGATGTAGTCGAGATCGTGGCGGCCTTCATATTTTTCCGAGTCGGGATAGCGATATATTCTTACGCCCTTATAGTCTGTGAGGGCGAACATCGACCCATCGGGCAGGTTAACCTGCCTGAAGAGAGGCGCCACATAGGTCATGTCGATCGCCGCCACCAGCACCGATCTAACAGCTCCGCCACTCATTACGGGGTATGCGCAGCGCTGGACAGGGCGTTTTACCGTGTTGCAGATAATGTAGTCGCCAACCACGAACTCGCCGCGCGTCATGACGCGGCGAAAATACTCGCGCTCGGAAATATTGCAGGCATCCATCGGCCGCGCCGAGGCCATTACGGTCCCATCGGGCGCGGCGACGGTGAGGTTGGCGTACATGGGCTTTATCTCCAGAAGCTCCCTCAAAAAACGGGAGCAGGCCCCCGAGGGGTGTCTTACTTCCGGGACCATCGAGAGCGTTATGAGCTGCTGGCGGGCGCTCTCCACGGCGCTCTCCTGGTGAGCGGCGATTCCGCGC
>Ga0302249_1001055_pt1 | contig 20869 bp, 32 predicted proteins | sample AAG_UR_Val_MG_FD_193531 | JGI IMG/M metagenome (GOLD analysis project Ga0302249, IMG submission 193531) | Enriched activated sludge microbial communities from anaerobic digester in WTTP, New Holstein, Wisconsin, United States - AAG_UR_Val | ecosystem: Engineered > Bioreactor > Anaerobic >... | reverse complement strand
TAATACATAATACTTATGCAATAAAATGAATGAATAACCATATAATCAATAATAATTATCGAAAAATGCCAAAAAAGACGGGTTTATACTTTTTATACTGCATAAAACTAACAAAAGTGGTGATATAATGCTAGAACTCAATAAAATATACAATATGGACTGTTTAGAAGGAATGAAACAAATACCCGACAAATCAATTGATATGATTTTATGCGATTTACCTTATGGGACAACGGCTTGCAAGTGGGATACAATCATACCGTTTGAGCCGTTGTGGGAGCAATACAACAGGGTCATAAAGGATAATGGAGCGATAGTTTTATTTGCAAGTCAACCATTTACAAGTGAATTAATACATAGCAACATAGAGAATTTTAAAAGCAATTATGTTTGGGAAAAAGAAAAAGGAAGCAACTTCTTGAACTCAAAAAAACAACCGATGCGGTTCTTTGAAGATATAGCTGTATTCTATCGCAAGCAATGCACGTACAATCCTCAGATGGTTATGGGAGAACCGTATAAAAGACCAAATTCTCCAAATAAAAACAAGGGGTATGTCAGATCGTTTAATGCCCTAAATAGAGAATATGACGGCACGAGATGCCCGAGTAATATTTTAAAATTTAAGCGAGAAACGGGATTGCACCCAACACAAAAACCGACAGCCTTGTGTGAGTACCTAATAAAAACTTACACGAACGAAAACGAAACCGTGTTAGATAACTGTATAGGAAGCGGAACCACAGCGATAGCTTGCATCAATACAAACCGAAACTTTATCGGATTTGAACTTGATACAGGCTATTTTAATTTAGCAAATGAAAGAATAGCAAACCATTTTAACCCATTATCACTAATATAAAAGGGGTGTAGAAATGAAGCGAAGAATAACAGTAGAGCAGCTTCAAGAATTGACAGAGGAACAGCAGCAGAGATTAAGAGAATGGTGGAAGCCGGAACATGGTGATTGGTACTTACAATACTGGATAGATGATGAACCCAGTCTATTAATATATGATAGCCACACTTATTTAGATGATATGTTTTTGCCTCTATTGGATATAGGGCAAATGATAGAGTTACTATCAGAAAAAGGAATGGTAGGAATAGAACAATGGAACGGCTACTGGAAAGCATTTTATAGAAACTCATTGCAAACACATAAGGGCGAGTTATGTGATGCTCTTTGGCAAGCGGTAAAAGAAGTATTATAAAAGGGGTGAGGTATATGAAACAACTTCTATGTAAAATATTTGGGCATAGTAAAAGAGATGCACTACCAAATGAAATAGAAAAAGATATGTTTGGATATGCTTATGTATGGCAACCGAAATATTGTAGAAGGTGTGGGAAACGATTGGTTAGGTGATAACATGGATTGGATAAACTACAAAATAAGAGGAAGAACAGAAGGGTGAGACAAAAGAATGGCAAATAGAGCATTAAAATTCTGCGCATGGTCCGGCTGCAGTGAACTTGTAAGCGGAGAAAGATATTGTCAAGAACATTCCAAACAATCACAACGACAAGCAGACGAGCGCAGAGGTTCAGCTAATGAGCGAGGATATACAAGTAGGTGGCAAAAGGCAAGGAAGATATATTTGTCTCATCATCCTATGTGTGCAGAGTGCCTATTTAACGGAGAATTAGAGCCTGCAACAGTAGTTGACCATATCATACCGCACAAGGGTGATTATGAGTTATTTTGGGATAAAGATAACTGGCAAGCATTGTGTAAAAAATGCCATGATAAGAAAACATTTATGGAAATAAAGCCCAACTACATACCACTAGCATTATATTATCCGCAGATAGAAAAGCCTATTAGCAATGTCACATTAGTATGCGGTTCTCCCGGTAGTGGTAAAACAACTTACATAAACAATAATAAGGCTGATGGTGATTTAGTTATAGACATAGAAAATAAGATACTAACAAAAGCAAACCTAAAAATTCAGTTGATTGAACGCAATAAGCTATTAAGAGAACTATCCAAGGTTGGATATAATCATGTATGGGTATCGGCAGCAGCACCGACAAAGAAAGTAAGATCGCACTGGATAAGACAATTAAATCCTATAGAGACAATAGTATTATTACCTGACATAGAGACATTGAAGAAGCAAATTATAAATGATACAAACAGAAAAGATAAGGATAAGTTTATAATGATAGCCAAGAATTGGCATGAGAAGTATGAGCCAATGGATAAGGATATAGTAATAGAATAATGGAGGGGAAAGGGAATGAGATTACCTGAAGGGAAACAGAAGATACACCCAGGCTTTTACTATGAGTTAAAACCAGGGGATAGACGGTGGAAGTTGGAGATCAAGGTGAATATCAACTGGTTAGGTTATTTCATACTTGCATGGAATAGAATACATGAATGGTATGACATTAAATGGTATCAATATCCAAAGGTTATTTGGACGATAGTATGTTGTGACATTAAGTTTCAACTGAAGCATGATAGGGTAGGGGGTATTAAATATCTACAGTAATTACCTTAAAGACCGTCGGGCAAACTCAGCGCGGGATTTTCTCCCAAAATAACTTTTTAAGGAGGGATAATATGGCAAGGTCAACATTACCAATAGAATTAGTCAAAGGACACAGAACAAAAGCAGAAATAGAAACAAGGAAAGAAGCTGAAAAGGCTTTGCTAACCGGAACCCCTCTTAAAGAGTGGGACAATACTAAAAACAACAAGATAGCACACAAAGAATTTTTAAGAATCAAGAAACTTCTGAAAGCCATAAATAAGGACGATGGGTTGCATGAATCTGTCATTAATAGATATTGTCTTATCATAGCCGAGTGTAACGATTTTGAAGAAAAGAGAGAAAAGTTTTATAAAAACTTAGAAGCGCTAGAAGATAAATCCTCAGATATGGAGATAGTTGACTACTTCAAACTACAAGCACAGATGCAGAAAAACATAATAGACCTAGATAAACAGGTACAAGCTAAAAGGAAAATGCTTCTTGATATTGAAAAAGAAAACATTATGACAATAGCTTCTGCCTTACGTTCCATACCAAAGAAACCGGATGAAAAGGAAAAACCTTCCGGTGTAGCTGCCTTTATAAAGAAAAGGGGCTGATAACCCATGATTGACAAAGACAGAGCATTAGAACCAATAGAGTTTATCCAATGCTTAAAACATACAGGTGACTTTTACAATCAACCATTCACCTTATTGGATTGGCAGCATGAGGTCTTATGGAACGTATACGGCACAACTAAAGATAATGGCTATAGACAATATCAATATGCCTATTTAGAAATACCAAAGAAAAACGGCAAGACCGAATTAACGGCTGCCGTTTCTTTATATCATTTAGTTTGTGATGGCCCGGGCGGTCAAATATATTGTTGCGCTGCCGATAGAGAACAGGCATCTTTAGTATATAAAGCAGCAAAGCAAATGATAGAGCAGGATGAAGCACTTGAACAATTATTGAATGTAGTAGACAGCAAGAAGGAAATCTACAACAGGGAAACAGGCACATATTTAAAAGTATTGAGTGCAGAAGCATATACAAAGCATGGTATAAATCCAACAGTAGTAATATTTGATGAACTTCACGCCCAACCTAACCGGGAATTATGGGATGTAATGACATTTGGCGCAGGTTCAGCAAGAAAAGAACCTTTGTGGTGGGTAATAACAACCGCAGGAGACGATCCAGACCGCAATTCTATAGGTTGGGAGATACACGAAAAGGCTAGAAAAATCCGTGACGGCGAATTAAAAAATCCTAAATGGTACGTGAAAATATTCGGCGCCCCAGAAGATGCTGACATTTACGATGAAAAGGTATGGTTTGCAGCGAATCCATCTTTGGGAGTGTCAATAACATTAGAAACTTTAAGATTAGAGGCGTTAGATGCTAAAGAAAGCGAAGCATACGAACGCCTTTTCCGTTGGTTAAGATTAAATCAATGGGTGGCACTAAAACGCATGGGATGGCTGCCATTGACATTATGGGATAACACAGTTGGAGAATGGAACCCTGCCGAATTGGTGGGCAAATACTGCTATGCAGGGTTAGACTTATCAAGCACAACAGATTTAACCGCAATAGCCTTATTATTTCCTCCACAAAAGGGATTATCAGAATGGCGGTGTATATTCAAGGCATTTATACCTCTGGAAAACATGAAGGAAAGAGTAAAAAGAGACAAAGTACCCTATGACGATTGGGTAAAACAGGGGTATTTGACAGCTACAGAGGGCAACGCGGTAGACTATGAAACCGTACAACTACAGATTGAAAGCTATTCCAAGCAATATAAAATAAAATGGCTATGTGCTGATAAGTGGAATAGTGCCATGTTGACACAGAACTTAGCGAAAAAAGGCATTAAAACAATAGAAATAGAGCAGACAATGAACGGTTTAAGCCCTGGCATGAAGGAAATTGAAAGACTACTAAGAACCGGACAACTCACCCATGACAAAAACCCATTGGCAAGGTGGTGTTTCGGAAATGTTATTGTGGCAACAGACGGAAACGAAAACATAAAGCCAATGAAGAATAAGTCTATCGAGAGGATAGATTTAATAGTTGCATTGATTGATGCGATGGCGGCAGCTTTAAGACTAGAAAAGAAAGTCAGCGCCTATGAAGAACATGGAATAAGGGTGGTATAGAAGGGAGTGAAGAAATATTGAAGTTTATCAATAAATACATTGAGGATATTTTAATATTCAGCGGCTTGGCTGCAATAGTAACAGCAACTTTCATGCTGTCTATAATTGCAGGAATTTATTGCCTTGGTGCCGCGCTTTTGGCAGTCGGTGTGCTACTTGCGAAATATCCGGGAAGGAGTAAAACATGATATTTAAGAATGTTTTTAAAAACAGTACACTCCCAAGCTGCCAAAATGATTCAGCATGGGCGGCATATTTAGGCGGTAAAGGCTATTATGTATCAGCAAACACGGCTTTGAAAGTATCGGCAGTATTAAGATGTGTTGATGTGGTAGCCAAAACAATGGCTTCATTACCGTTGAACTTGTATCAGTACACGAAAAACGGCAGAGAAAAAGCAGAGAAACATCCCCTATATAAGATACTTTATCGACTACCGAACAAGCATACTACATCCTATGAGTTCTGGCACATGTATATATTCAATCTTATGCTTACCCGTGGAGCTTTTGCAAAGATAGTCCGGGATAGGTCGGGATTCATCCGGGAGTTATGGAACATTCCTACTGCAAATGTATCAGATGTTCATGTAAACAAAGTAAATGGAGAACGGTATATAATAGTCACCCTCGGAGATGGAATGACAGAAACGCTTCGTGAGGGAGATTTTATGTATACACCTAATCTAAGGTTTACAAGTGACACTGACCCGGAGAATCCTATACTAATAGCATCAGAAGTCTTAGGCTTGACAATGGCACTAAATGGATACGCTAAAGACTTCTTTGAAAACGGCTCTAACTTAGGTGGCTTTGTTGAGCATCCGGATTCAATGAGTGAAACGGCATACACAAGATTCAAAGAGAGTTGGCAATCATCCTATGCAGGAGTATTGAATCAGCATAAGGTTGGATTCCTCGAGGAAGGGATGAAATTCAATCCTCTTGGGAAGAACCCGGAAGAATCACAGGCTTTGGAAAGCAGAAAATTTGCGGTAGCTGAAATTTGCAGAATATTTGGAGTGCCGCCGCACAAAGTATTTGACTTGGAACATGCTACATTCAGCAATATTGAGCATCAAAACATTGAATATGTCCAGGAATCGATAACCCCTATGGCGGTAAAAATCGAGCAAACCATATATAAGGATTTGCTGCTTGAACCGGAACAGCATAAATACTTTGCAAAATTCAATGTTAATGCTCTTATGCGTGGCGATATTACGACAAGAACAGCTTATTATCATAATGCCAGACAAGATGGATGGCTATGTGCTGATGATATTCGAGAGCTTGAGGACATGAACAAATTGCCGGAAGGACAGGGCGGCGATGTATATGCTGTAAACGGAAATATGATACCGTTGTCAGCAGTACCGCAAAACTTACCAAAGGGCGCACAGAAAGGAGGAACACAATGAAATTTTGGAACTTTAAAGCAAAAGACAAAGACACCGGGGAGTTAATGCTATATGGTGACATATCATCCTCTACCTGGTGGGGTGATGAAGTAACACCAAAAGACTTTAAAAAAGACCTTGATGGCTTGGGGGACATAAAGAACCTTAATATTTATATAAACTCCGGCGGTGGTGATGTGTTCGCAGGACAGGCTATTCATTCAATGTTGAAAAGACACACCGCAAGTAAGACAGTTTATATTGATGGCTTGGCGGCTTCGATAGCTTCAGTTATTGCAATGGCAGGGGATAAAGTAATAATGCCTAAAAATGCAATGATGATGATACACAATGCTTGGACATTTGCCGCAGGAAATAAAGAAGATTTCCGAAAATTAGCTGACGATATGGAGAAGATAGACGAAAGCATATTAACAACTTACACAGACAAAACAGGCATGACAGCCGAAGAAATAAAGACACTTATGGAAGCTGAAACATGGTTCACAGCCGAAGAAGCAGTTGAAAAGGGCTTTGCTGATGAAGTAGAGCAGGAAAAGAAACTTGCCGCTTCAATGGAGGGAAGTTTTTTAATGCTCAATAATCAAAAATTCGACCTTGGAAGGTACAAAAACAAGCCGGAAGTTGAAGAATTTGAGCCAGAAAAGCCAAAGGAAGAACCGAAATCAAATGAAAACAGGGACGAAAGTCAGCCTGTATCAGATAATCTTAAAGACCAAAAAGACCAGTTTAACAAATTAATAATCAAAATTCACGATTACAAGGAGGAAAATTAACATGGATGCAAAGAAATTATTAGAAATGAAGCAGGAGAGAGCAACACTGACAGCTTCAATAAGAAACCTTATGAACGAATTTGAAGCAAAGGAAATGCCGGCAGATAAGAAGGAAGAACTTGAAAAAATGGAAAACAGATTTGACAGCTTAAACGACAGCATAATGACAGAAGAAAAGCAGCTTGCAAGGGAAAGAGCAATAGGTGAGATAGAGGACAAGGCACCACAGGGCAAGACCGGAGAAGTTATGGAACTGTTTGCAAAGGCTTTGGGTGGCGAAGATAAACACATTATGGAATACAGAAACGCCCTCGACCTCGGCACAGATGCAACCGCCGGATATTTGACAGCACCGGTTGAGTTTGTCCAGAAGCTAATAAAAGGGTTGGATGATATTCTCTTTATGAGACAGATTTCCAATGTTGTTGGACCGATAGGAGCCGCACAGTCTCTTGGTTTCCCTTACAGAAAGACCGCAGCAGCTGATGCAACCTGGGTGGGTGAAGTTGACCCAGCAGCCGAAGAAAATACACTTAGCTTCGGTAGGAGAGAGTTTAAGCCTAACAAGATGGCGAAGCTCATAAAGGTATCAAGGACACTGGTACAGCATGCACCTATGGCGCAGAATGTTGTACTTGATGAAATAAAGCTGAGAATGGCAACCGGCGCAGAAAACGCATACATGAACGGCAACGGCAGCGCACAGCCTTTGGGAATATTCCAAGCTTCTAACGATGGCATTCCCACAACTAGAGATATTGCAACCGGTAACACAGCAACAACAGTGACTTTCGACGGCTTGCAGGAGGCTAAATATTCACTGAAACAGCAGTATCATAGAAATGCACAGTGGGTACTCCACAGAGACCTCTGCAAGATGCTTGCAAAGATAAAAGACGGCGAAGGTCAGTATGTGTGGCAGGGATCGGTTGTAAACGGACAGCCTGATATGCTTCTTGGACACAATGTAAATATGTCCGAATATGCACCCAACACATACGAAGCTAACCGTTATGCTGCTGTACTTGGAGATTTCAAAAATGGTTATTGGATTTGCGATGCTGATTCAATAAATATTCAGGTACTCAAAGAACTCTATGCAGTAAACAATCAGATAGGCTACTTAGTAGACTACTTTGGAGATGGCGCACCTGTACTTTCAGAAGCGTTTGCAAGGGTAAAGATGGGGGCTTAATAGCCTCCCTCTTAATTCGATATAAGGAGGAAACAAAATGTTAGGTAATATAACTAATTCAATATATTGGAAAAAGATACTCGGCAACATCGCAGCAGGGCAAGATGGCACAGAGGTAGACGGTAGCGCTATAGATGCAAGAGGATATGACAGAGCATTATTTATACTTGAACTGGGGGCAGTAACCGAAACTGGAAAAGTAGCATTGCAGATACAGGAAAGCGCAGATGGGAAAACCTTTACCGACATTGCCGGCGCAGGATTTGCCGAAACAACCGCCACAGGCAAGGATGACGATACTATAATGATTGATGTACCGGTAACAAAAGGCTATTTGAGGTATCAATATCAGCGCACCACCGCAAATGTGGAATTTGATGCTTTACAGGTGGCTTTGTATAACTCAAAGAAAATACCTGTTACACAAAATGCAGATGTATGGAAGGAAATCGTTATATAAGGAGGTAGGAACATGTCAACATATACAGGTAAAGTTGTAAGACCTGATCCGGATAATCTTGCAGTAAAATCCGGTGGGGCAATAGACATAGAATCTGGTGGGGCAATAAAGCTAGCTGGAGTTGATAAAACAGCTATACTTGAAAAACTCACAGGAATAACAGTAGCAGCACTTGACGGGGGTACAGGGAAAACTGCTTGCTTAACCAACGGGTTAACAGTTATTGCAGGCGGCACGGGAATAGCTGGAATGACTTTAGCAGCACCCTCGCCCGGCGATGTCGCTATAATAAGAATCGGATCATTATCAAGTGGCAGTGTAGTTGTTACGGCAGCTACAAATGTTAAGTTAAGCGGCACCAATATCAAAGCAACATTCAAGGCCGCAGAAGATACCTTAATATTGGTATATAAAGCCGCCAATACTTGGGAAGTTGCACTCAATGTTGGCGGTGTCGTGTTGGCAGCTTCGTAATGAAAATACAATTAACATCAAGAATGGCAGGACCGGAAGGGAATTACCCTCCCGGTTCTGTTATTGATTGTGACGAAAATAAAGCCGCACAAATGATAAAAGGCGGCTATGCTGTGGCTATAGACGAGCCGAAGATCGTTGAGCCACAAAAAGAAGAACCGAAAAAGGAAATCAAAAAGCCTAAAAAGGCGGTGAAGAAGAATGTTCGTAAATAAATATGAGGTAAACATTACAACCGATGCAGAGGGCGATGGCGTCGGTTATACTCCCGATGTAAACGGCAGAGTATTAAGCATAAGTTATGTTAAGCCAACAAGTGGCGGCTATGATGACGGAGTTGATTTTGATATTGTAGGCGAAAAATCCGGCGTTGAAATCTTGGATAAAGACGATGTAAACGCCAGTGTGACCTATTGTCCGAGACAACCAACACACACGACAAAAGGAGCAGCCGCCGAGTATGCAGATGGGTTCGCGGTAAACGACTTCATCTATCTTAATGAAAGAATAAAAATCACTGTAGCAGCCGGAGGGAACAAAGGGACAGGAAAATTTATAGTGTACGTGGGGTGATGATATGAAAATTAAGGTTATAACTCCCCCAACAGTAGAACCATTGACAAGGGCAGAAGCAAAACAGCATATGGGAATAAGCTATACACACAATGATACTCTTGTTGATAGTGCAATCAGGCAAGCCAGAGAGTATTGTGAGGTCTATCAACGGAGAAAGTTTGTCACACAGACCTTAGAATTGTATCTCGATAGATTCCCACCTTGCGGCAGGATAGAATTTTTGGATTGTAGTCCGGTCCAATCTATAACAAGCATAAAATACATCGACAAAAACGGCACAGAACATACAGTTGATGCAACAGATTACACTTTGGACAATGTTTCTTTTGTCAATAAGATTGACCTTGTTTGCGGTAAGACATGGCCCACTGATGAACTGAAACCGACAAACGGCGTAGTAATTCAGTTTGTCGCGGGCTATCCGACAATTACAGAGGGCGAAGGTGACGAGGAAGTCACTATCGCACAAGTACCGGAATCCATAAAGTGGGCTATGGCTTTTCACATCAAGTCAATCTATGACATTCACACACCGGAAGAACGCAAAGACTACGAAAGAGTAAGAGATGTGTTCTTAAAAATGGATAGGGTGATGCTATGCTGAGAGAAAAAATAAAGCTAATTTCCATAACTACTACTGAAAATGATATGGGCGATATAATTGAGACAAAAACCGAAATAGAAGTATACGCAGAAAAGAAAGCGGTAAGCCAATCAGCATTTTATCAAGCCGCCGCCACAGGATTACGCCCTGAATGGATATTTGTTGTCCGTGGTGATGAATATAAGAGCGAACCAAAGTTGAAGTACGACACAAAGGAATATACCATAATCCGCACATACGAAAGAAAAGATAAAATGACAGAGTTGACCTGTCAAGGGTTGGTGAGTGACGATGCCACTTCCTAAAAGTGTAGTAAAAATCAAAAAAGACGGTATAGAATTTACATCAAGTGTTGACAGGGTGCAATATACTTTAGAGGAACTTACAAGGGCAGCTCTCCGGGATGTAGCAAAGTTAATCCGTAAAAGGATGATAAAAAAACTGAGAACACTTCCGGGCATGCATAAAAGTAAGAGGATTTACAACAGCACTCAATATTGGGTGCGTAAGCGTGAATGTGATCTACAAATCGGCTTTAAGCATGATACCTGGTATGGTGTATTGCAGGAATTAGGCGATAAAAACCAACCGGCAAGGCATATTTTGAGGGGTACGGTATTTGAAAACATAGACGAAATAAGACGGATAGAAGGGGCTTACCTGTCAGCTATAGAGGATGAAAACAAGGCATTAGGGCTTATTGACGAAGATGGAAATCCATATTATCCAGAGGAAGGTGAGGACGAATGATTGATATACGCAAGCTAATACAGGCAGAACTAAAGGCAGTGCATCCAAGAGTATATTATCAAGTCGCACCTGAGACAGCAGTATTTCCTTATATAGTATATGACCTCCCTAACGTCTATGACGACGGCGAAGGTTATCAACTTATTACTCTTGATGTTGACGGATGGGAAAACAAAGACGATACAACAGCGCTTGAAACCCTTATGGCAAGTATTAACGCAAGGTTAAACAAGAGAACCCTTGCGAATAGTAATATTACGATCACTTTATACCTCGAAAATAAACTTACCTTGACCGATGATGTACCGACAATCCGCAGAAGGAAGTACACCTATCAAGGTAGAAAATTCGGAAGGAGTTGAGCAGTTTGAACTTAACACAAGAACAGATAGATAACATACAGATTGACTATGGTATTGTATATGTCAACTATGGCGAAGTAGGAGAAGCGCAGCTTGCACCAACAAGGGGCGGCGGCACGGTAACAATAACTAAAAACATAAGGGACATAGAATTTGACGGAAGAAAAGGCAAGACAAAAGGAATGCAAGTAGTAGACGAGGTAAACGCAATGCTCAGTGTACCTCTCATGGACACAAGCATGGACAGCTTAGCAAAGGCTATGCCTTGGGCTACCTATGCAGCAAATAAACTGTCGGTTAAAAGTGCTAATTTGGGCGTAATATCCGATAGCGCATATCTGAAAAACATAACATTATTCGCAAAAGTGATCGGCGGCGGCTACAAAAAGATTACTCTCTACAGCGCAATGAATGAAAGCGATTTCTCCCTTGCGGCTGTACCAAAAGACGAAGGAGTTATACAACTTGAAGTATATGCACATTGGGATCCACAGGATGATACAAAAGACCTTTGCGACATTGAGGACATTGAAACTATCGATGATGATGTAGATGTGCCTACAGTTGTTACGGTTCCGGCTGACACAGATATCGGAGTTGTAGTATCAAGTAGCTTGACAGCAACATTCAGCGAGGACATGAGAGAGGGCGACATCAACGACAATAACTTTACATTGATAGAAGCTGACGGAACCATTGTCGCAGGAACACTATCTTATACGCCGGCAACAAAGGTTGCAACCTTCAAGCCTACAAGCAACATGGCAGCTAATACGGATCATATCTGGATAATAGCAAATGTTCGAGATTTGGCGGGTAACAAGGTTGCAAAAACAGTTGTAAACTTCAAGACAGCATAAAAGGAGAGGGGAAACCTTCTCCTTGCTGTTTTTTTAAGGTGTTATATCATTACAGAGTAAATAAAAATACGTTATACGGCTTTGTACGAGCCGTTTTAAGGAGGGCCAAAATGATAAGTACCGACAAGGCTTTTGATATGCTTCCTCATGTTGTGGACGTATATGAAAAGCTTGACCTATATAAGTATTACGAGAAGAAGAAAGCAGAATATAAAAAGAATCCGGTTACGCAGCTCAAAGCTGGGGAAGAACTTTTTAAGTATGTACTAAAGAATGCAGCCAAGGTAAAAAGCGAAATTATATCTATCGTAGCATTAATGCAGGAGCTGCCGGAGGGAGAAGTTGCAAAACAGAACTTTGCAAAGACGATAATTGAGATAAAGAACTTATTTACAGATAAAGAGACAATGGATTTTTTCAAGCAGGCTATGCAGTAGGATGCGAGGAAACTCTACACCTATTACATAGCTTTTATGATTTTAGTTATATCAGGAGATTGAAGATAGGACATGTTACAAGACTGATTATTAAGGCAGTTGAGAACCAACAGGAGAAGTATCTATGGGAAAGATGGCTTGCTATATACCCATATATGGAAACTGGCAGCCTAAAGTTTATGTCATTCAATGACTATAAGGAAAAGTTAGTAAGCAAGGAAATGAAAACAACGGATATTACACCGGAAGAAATAGAAGAAGATATTTTGAAAGTAAAAGCCTTATACGAAAGGCGGTGAAGTAATTGGAACTATTTAAGTTGTTTGGTTCTATCTTAGTCGATAACGAAGAAGCTAATAAAAGTATAAGCGCAACCGATAAAAAAGCAGAAGGATTAGGGAAAAAGCTTGGTGATGGCATAAAGACTGCCGCCAAGTGGGGAGCTGGCATAATGGCAGCTGCTGGTGCGGCTGGTGGAGCCATGCTCGGCTTAGCCAACAAAACGGCTGAAACTGCTGATTTTATAGACAAACTATCCGAAAGAACAGGTATAAACCGAGAAGAATTACAAAGATGGAAGTATGCGGCGGATCAATCGGGAGCCGATATAAGCAAATTAGAAGTAGGTATTAAGAAACTCTCCGATACTATGGATGATGCTTCAAACGGCAGCGAAAAGAACGTAAAGGCTTTTGAAAAGCTCGGCATAAGCATGGATGATCTAAAGAATAAATCCCAGGAACAAATATTCGAAGAAGTAATGTATGCACTATCTGAAATGCCACAGGGAGCCGAGAGAAACGCACTTGGCAATGATTTACTTGGTAAATCATATACAGAACTATTACCGTTGCTTAATGCCGGTGCAGATGGCATGAGCGACCTGAAAAACAGAGCCGATGAATTAGGTTTAGTAATGAGCGAGGACGCTGTCAAAGCCGGTGTAAAATTCGGAGATACATGGGCAGACCTAAAAAGTGCTTTTGGAGCTGTTTTTACTCACCTTGGAACCGAATTAATTCCTATTTTTCAAGCTATGGCTGATTGGATATTGTCCCATATGCCTGAAATAAAGGCGGTAGTAGGAACAGTATTCACATTTATTGCAATAGTAGTTGGCAAGGTAACAGATGCACTAAAAGCAATGTATAACTTCATAGAGCCTTATTTGCCTGCTGCTGCCGAAATAGTAAGAACTACCTTCGGAGCAATAAAAGATACTGTGCAAACCGTAGTTGACATATTTGAAAAAGTAACAAGCGCAGTAAAAACAGCAATCAGTTGGTTAAAAAGTTGGAATAACACAAAAGCAGAAGATAAAAGTTCGGCATATTCAACAATAAACAGATATTCGCATTATGCCGATGGCACAGATTATGCTTCCGGGGGATTGGCCCTGGTGGGTGAGCGTGGCCCGGAGTTAGTTCAAATACCAAGAGGAAGTAAAGTATATACCGCCGAAGAAACAGCGGGAATGCTTGGCGGTACAGTGAACCTTGATGCACCTATCCAACTAATTGTAGACGGAAAAGAAGTGGCAGCAATAGTAAGCAGAATACAACTTGATAATACAAGAGGTAGGGCAAGGGCTGTGGGGGTGAGTATATGAGGATAGACGAATTTAGTTATGGAGGAATAGAAAGCAGTACCTATAATCTTATATGTAAAACTACAAAACGGCAACTACTTCCAGCTATGCGCCCCAAGACGAAGGTAATTAACGGGAAACATGGACTATATGACTTTGGAAATAACGATTATGAACCCAAAGTACATGCAAAAAGACTTGTTTATATTGGTGACAATATTGCCGATTTGCACTCAAAGAAAAGACAGATTGCCGCATGGCTGCACTCCACAGGGTTTAAAAAACTAATATTCGGAGATGAGCCAGACAAATATGATTTGGCTCGTGTTGTTCGTGGAGTTGATATTGACACGCTACTTACTTTGGGTGAGTGCGAAGTAGTGTTTGAATGTCAGCCTATGTCACAGTGTATATTTAATACTGGAACATATATTATACTTGATGATGTAATTCCATTAGACAGTAATATAACACTTGATAACGCTGCTAATTATGCTTTTGATGTTACTTTAAGCCCTACAGTGATTACGATTGAAAATGCGGGAACGATTGAAACAAGCCTGCGGTCGCAGAAAGGCAGTAAATTTAATATTGAAATAAGCGGTAGTTTTACCACGCTGTCTATTGCAATGAACGGCAAAACTATAAACTACAACGAAGCTGCAAGCGGTACGGTAGTAATAGACAATATAAATGCGACTATAAAAACTAACGGAGTAAACAAGATTTCAAAATGCTCCGGCGATTTGACAGACTTCTTGACAATCATTCCAGGCGAAAACACAGTAACAATCACAGGCACAGGACTAAATTGTTCGGTGCTTTTTGATTATCGCTATGAATATCTATAAGGAGGGATAACATGGCACTTGATAATAATTATACAGGACTAACAAAACTAAAAGATTGGTGGGGCAAGGTAAAGGCTAATTTTACTTATTTGGATGATAGAATCAGCACAATAATAACTACTCCTGTAGATGGAGTATCGGCACAAGAAATAATTGATGCAAGAAAGGGTGAACTTGCATTAGGTGATAAAATTGATGTTATAGACGATGAAATCGGGATTTTGTCCAATCTTACAACCACTGAAAAAGGTGATTTGGTAGGTGCTATAGCGGAAGTTGATACAAACGTTAAGACGCATAAGGCAGAAAAGGCGACAGACGAGGCTTTAGGGCATGTAAAATCTGACGGTGTAACCACATCCATAGATGCAAACGGGGTAATAAGTGCAAACTCTCGAGAAACAACAGATGCTATAACATACTATGTCAGAACAGACGGAAACGATAGTAACGATGGTTCGGCTGATGATGCGGATCATGCTTTCAAAACCATTAAAAAAGCAACAAGTCTTTTAGAAGGATTAACCGCAAAGCACCCAATAACTATAAATATTAAAACAGGCACATATGCAGAAGGAATCGACCTAAAAAACATAATAAGTTTTTCGGATATATCCCTTGTCGCTGATGGTGGAGATGTAACGCTGACGGGAGAATCTTCATTGGGAAGTTTGGTCGCAATTTCAATTTCTAATTTAATATGTAACTATGTATATTTTGACAAAGGCTCGGGGGCTTTTGAAATAAAACCAGCATCAGCATTTGGAACCTCGTTTTATGGTGCGTATTCAATAGGAAATTGCATGGTATATACAAAATTTAAAATAGATGGAAACACATGGGCAGCAGGAATTACAAATCAATATGGTATGTCAATTGGGAAAAATACAAAAGCAATACTCCGAAGTGGTACTGTAATTTCTAATTGCACGTCAAGTGCTTTAGTTGCAGCAAATATGGGCGAAATATATACCGGTGCTGCAACTGGCACAGGCAACAATCTTGTCTATAATGCCGCTAATGGTGGCAAAGTGTTCATTGCCGCAACAAGTGGGAATGGTCATATTGCAGGAACGACACAAAAATCAAGGGTTACAGGCGGCTTGATAATTGACCCTAACGGGTTAATAACATAAATATGGCTTATTATTCCCTATTATGATAATATATAGGAGGGTATCACAATGAATGGTTATATTTACAATATTCATACAAAAGATATATCAACTGCAATATTGAATATTACAGGAAGCAATGAAAAGACTATCTATAATGATGAGAAAAGTGCTACAGCAGGAGAAAACGGTGCAATTGGATTATCGGAACTTGTTTACAAAGAGGGCGAAAAGTTCGAGATTGGAGGAGAATAAACATGAAACTGAATCTGCATTTTTAACAAAATATTATAATCAGTAAGACACATGAGGATACTATTGCGACATACGGAGGGCTTAAAGGAGGTCTTATATGAAACTAAAAATTATGTTGCTTTTAGTCGGTGTTTTATTACTCACCGGCTTCACAATACCCGAAAGGGGGACAAGTATGATAAAGGTATATAATAACAATATGCAACTACAAGCAGTATTGCAAAATGCTGATAAAATTTCCTACGAAAAGCGATTGAACGAAGTTTGGAAAGCAGAGTTTACATTACCGGCAGACGATCCAAAAGTTGAAGAATGTCTGCCGTTTCGGTTTGTTGAGATATTTGACGCTGGCGAGAGGGTGGACCTGTTTCGCATACTTCCTAACAAGTGGCGAGCCGGAACAGACGGAAAAACAATTACCTATAGTTGCGAACATGTGTTGTCAACATTATTGGATGATTTACTTTTTCAGTATCATCAGACAACCAATTTGGACCCTGAGGACACAATTCAATATATACTTGACGAACAATCTATTGAACGCTGGGTAATAGGCACAGTAGAGTTTACGGACTTGTATTCGTACAGTTGGGAGAACACTAACCTATTAAGCGCATTGTTTAGTATTCCAAAAACTTATTCAGATGCTTATATGTGGACTTGGGACACATCGGTTTATCCCTGGGTGCTGAATTTGGTTGAACCTCCTGCCACAGCCACAGCAGAAATACGCTATAGAAAAAACCTTGAAGGAATAGAGAGAGATGAAGATCCAACACAAGTTATAACCCGACTGTACCCTTTAGGCTATGGCGAAGGGATTAACCAACTAACTATCAAAGATGTAAACGGCGGAGTACCGTATATAGACGCTGATACTATAGCGACTTACGGAGTGATTGCAGCAACTTTTGTTGACAAAACAGAAGAAAATGCTGCAAACTTACTTGCAAAGGCACAGGCGGAACTTGATAGGGTGAAAATTCCACAGGTGGCATACAGTATTGATGCGGCTGATCTATATCAAATAACTCAGGACAGTATTGACAGATTCCGGGAGCCAGGCGCTCTTGTGACGGTATATGATGAAGATTTTGGAGTATTCGATGCAAGAGTTGTATCAGTAGGTAAGCCGGATATAAAAGGCAATCCCGGAGCCATACAGATTGAAATAAGCACAAAACGGGAGGATATTACAGACCTGACAACAAACCTTTTAAACCGGCAGAGGATAAGCGAGGTAAACGCACAGGGGGCAACTAATATTGATAGTAACGATTATCAAGACAATTGTGATAGTACCCATCCGGCGGTTATAAAATTTTATTTACCTGCTGAAACCGTCAGAGTAAATAAATGCATACTTAGTTATGAAACAGAATATTTCAGAGCATACGAAAAAGGTGCAAAAGCTGGCGGCGGTAGTACAACTAATACAAAAGGTACAAATGCCGCAACAAGTACGGAAAGAGGGGTTAAGGACGAAAGCCTTAATCCGGTAATGGGTGAACTTGTAACTGAATATGGCGATGCTGTGCAAGAGCATTTGCATTGGATAAATTGGAGCCATTCTCATACAATTCCTAGCCATACACATGATATTGAATATGGTATATATGAATTTGAATATCTCCCAACCAAACTCACGATAAAAGTCGATGGAACTACCGTGACAACAAATGCGCCAATATCCGATTCGGATTTTGACATTATACCATATCTGAGTAAAACAAACGGGAAAGTGGACAGAGGTACTTTTCATACTGTAGAGATTATCCCCGACACAACAGTGAATAATCCGGATGGATTGGCACGAATAAACGCCTCGGTGGTGAAGCAGATTTTTGTCCAAAGTAGGGGCGGTGGAGATTATTAATTTAAGATTAACGGAGAGGGCAACCGGAAAGTAACTCCCTCCCCGACCGCAAACAAGGCGGTGAATATATTTTATCGCACTTGAACAACAAAAGCAAACAAGGAGGAATAAATAATGAGTAAACAATTGGCAACATTTAACACCGTAATAGCTGCTATAGGGGCAACGGTGACAGTAGCATTAGGCGGTTGGGATATAGCCCTGCAAGTCTTAGTAGCTTTCGTGGTACTGGATTATATAACAGGCTTAACGGTGGCTATAGCTGAAAAGAAAGTATCTTCCGCAGTAGGATTCAAAGGACTTGTAAAAAAGGTTATGATATTTGCACTTTTATTTGTAGCAGTACAGGCAGACAAGGCAACAGGTTCAGAAATCATAAGAAGCTTCACAATAATGTTTTATATAGCGAATGAGGGAATAAGTGTACTGGAGAACGCAGGGAAATTAGGTGTACCATATCCGGCGCCACTAAAAAATATATTAGTAGCATTGAAGCAGAAGAACAATGGCGAGGAAGTGTAAGTATGATTCCTATAACACAGGCTTTACTTACTAACCACAACAGACCAAAATCTAAATTAAAGAAACTTAAAGGCATAGTTATACATTGGACGGCTAACACAAATCCCAGGGCAAATGCACTGGCTAATAGAAATTATTTTAACACTACTAAAAACTCATGTTCAGCGCATTATATTGTAGATGATTACAGAATAATCCAATGTATTCCTGATGATGAAGTTGCTTATCATGTAGGGGCAAAATCTTATACTGCAATAGGCCAAGCCATGAGGGAAGGTTCATATTCACCCAACTATTATACAATAGGCATAGAAATGTGTGTAAATAGTGCCGGAGATTGGAACAAGACATACAGAAACACGGTAGAGCTTGTTGCGTATCTCCTGAGTAAATATGATGTACCATTGTATCGGCATTATGATATTACCGGAAAGGATTGCCCTAAAATGATGATAGACCAAGACGCATGGACCGACTTCAAGGAATCTGTTAAGCCTACAACGTGGAAAGATATTGTCCGGTTGAAACTATCTGATCCAGAAGGTTGGATAAATGATATTGAAGCAATGGTTAAAGCAGCAGAAGCAGAAGGGAATCAAGGCATATATGAAAGATTAAAGTATCTACCAATATTAATAGAAAAGATTTACAGGGAGTGAGAAATCACTCCTTTTTTTATTTGCCCTTGCATCTTGATATGCATCACGGCATATATTGTAATATATAAAAACGGAGATATAAAGAATAGCGATTTTAGAAACAGCGACATAAAGAAAGGATAGTTTAATACTATCCTTTTATATATTAGTCATGTGATGCGACTTAACTTCTTACGGCCAGTTATAGGACACTTCTCCGGTACTCCATCCGGTCTAATGGTTACATTTTTAATTTCCACAATAATCCTCCTCACAACATTGTCAGCTTCCGGAGCTGACGCCCGGATCATGTTATGCGTATCAGCAACTATACCCTATGCGTGTTAAATATTCCCTTATAGCAGATATAGCAGCTTCTTCAATGCTCTCTACTGATATATCCTTTTTATACCTTTCAAGGTCACTCGAAGTTTTATCTGATATTGTTATTTTTATTTCAACCATACTTGCCCCTCCTTCGCAATATAATCATCATCCGACTATATACCTTTATAATACTATCCCTCTAATATTGTATTACTGCTTACTCAATACATTATGTATAAATTCTGCCATTTCTTCCCCCGTACCTATATGAATTGGCATAGTTTCTAATATACTAAACATTTCATGCTCGGTTATTACATTTTTTATTTTCAGTATTGTTAATATGCCAACAAATGCAATTGCATAACCACTAGTAACGCCTTCTAAATTCATTCCTATTTCCCCTCCAATACCTTATTATTCCTATACTCTACAGCCTTACGGATATATTCACTCAGCTTTTCGTCAACGATCTCTGCTGCCTTGTCTGTTTCTTCCCTTAGTTTATCCGTTACCCTTATACTAGGGAATTGGTTTTCTTTTATCTTAGCCAATGTATCAACTCCTTTTGCGTATTTATCATGTGATATGTCATTGTTATTTTGGTTTAGCTGCCGAACATTTCCTTTTACACTTTTTAAACTTTTCACAATAATAGCAACACAATTGATGTTTATACTGTTCGGGACAGTCAGCTAATTGCCAACACTCTTTATTAATACAATCACTACAATTTACAGGCTTATCCATTCTTTATCTCCTTCACAACATTTTCATATTGAGAATTAACTCTCATATTTAGTGTAACGCAAACGCAACGCAAAGTCAACTATTTTATTTCTATATTTCATCAGTCCAACCTATCAACCATTCAGGCGATACACTTAAAATATTAGCAACAGCTTCAACTCTATTCAATGGAATTTCTTTTATTTCTCCACTTTCATATCGTGACAATGTCGCTTTTGTTACCCCTATTACCCGAGCCATTTCCTCTATAGACTATTTCCTAACTATGCAACATAAATTCTTCGACACGAAAATTTTGTTGCATAAAAGTGTTGACAAGTTTCGTCGTATGGTGTAACATTAAGACATAAGGACAAGCATAACTATCCAAGAA
>Ga0302249_1001045_pt1 | contig 21013 bp, 13 predicted proteins | sample AAG_UR_Val_MG_FD_193531 | JGI IMG/M metagenome (GOLD analysis project Ga0302249, IMG submission 193531) | Enriched activated sludge microbial communities from anaerobic digester in WTTP, New Holstein, Wisconsin, United States - AAG_UR_Val | ecosystem: Engineered > Bioreactor > Anaerobic >... | reverse complement strand
ACACTCTTCAGCATACCTGTTAAACGCTCTGGAAAAGCTGTTAACAAAATCGCGATATTCATCACTTCCTGTGTATGGATTCGCAGCGACTGAACGCTTTGGGATTAATAGTGTCATATTTCAAAATTTTTATTGGTTTACTATTTAGATTCATTTTAAACAATGTCCATAAAAAACATTCCAAAACTTAAAATGGGTCAAAATGACACAGCGATATTAAAATTTATGCCTTTTTGTCAACGCATTGAAACATTTAAAAAACATTTAAGGGGAGTTCTATAATTTAATAGATTGTTGTTCAAATATTTATCACTATATTTGCGTATTAAAAAACGCAAAATAATGACTACACAAAATTATAAAGTTCAGGGCAGAAAAGGTTTATTTGACGAACAATTTACCTTTGAACGTTTGTCTGCAATCGGCAATCCTTTAGAAAGAATAAGCAATGCTATTGACTTCGAGGTGTTTCGTAGTACACTAGAGTCTAAGCTATTAAATACAAAAAAGAAGAACAATGCAGGGGCCAAACCTTACGATGTTGTTATGATGTTCAAAATAATGGTTTTACAGCGCTACTATGGCCTTGGCGATAAACAGGTGGAGTTTCAAATCATTGATAGGCTAAGCTTTAAGAGGTTCTTAGGGTTAGAATCTGGCGATAGAGTACCTGATGAGAAAACTGTTTGGGCATTTAGGGAGCACCTGACAAAAAGTGGCGCCGTAGAATTACTATTCAGCCAGCTTGTTGAGTTTTTGGAAGATAAAAACCTGATATTCAACGAGGGGAAGCTGGTCGATGCTAGTTTTACAGTGGCACCCCGGCAGCGCAATACGCGGGCAGAGAACGAGAGGATAAAAAAGGGCGAAGGCCATGACTTGTGGAATGACCAACCCAATAAGAAAAAGCACAAGGACACTGATGCCCGCTGGACAAAGAAAAATGGAGAGACATACTACGGTTATAAGAATCATACCAAGGTAGATTCCAGGAGTAAATTTATCAAGAAGTACGCAGTGACAGATGCTTCCGTACATGACTCTCAAGTTCTAGATGATCTGTTGGATAAGAGCGGCAAGGGCGAGCCCTTGTATGGTGACAGTGCTTATACGGGAGAAAAACAGAAGAAAACGATACGAAAATACCGGCTTAAGAACAGAATACACGAGAAAGGGTGCAGGGGTAACCCCTTGACGGATAAACAGAAGGCAAAAAATAAGATAAAATCTAAGACAAGGGCAAGGGTAGAGCACGTATTCGGTTTTATGGAGCAGAGTATGAACGGGCTCGCGGTTAAATCTGTAGGGATAGCAAGAGCAACAGGGATAATCGGGCTTATAAATCTCACCTACAACTTATTCAGGTTTGAACAAGTTCAAAGGTTAAACCTATTCACATCGTAATATGATGTCTGCTAGCTAGTTGGGTAGTTATGAATTGTCAAAAAAATAAAAAGATTGTATATGAAGTAAAAAATAATTTGTATAATTGCTTACTTTTTCAGCACTGATTTGAAAGGGTTCTGATTCGTGTCTGAAAAAAATTAAAAAAATCAATTTTTAGAACCCACCTTAAAGCATTTCTCTGCCATCCATACTCTTTAAGCTAAAAACGTGTTGCCATACTTAATCGAATCTGCTCCCTATGTACAATAATATTGTAGCTTTGCGTTTCATATTAAGTATGCATAATTCGGTTTTAAAATACTTGTTTAAAGTACGGAATGCCCTTTTTTCATACCGTAAGGTATTTCCGCTATTAATTCTGTTGTCTTTACTCCTGGCCATATACAAGCCTTGTTCGGCCCAAAACAGGATTACGGTGGAAGGGACTGTTGTTAACGATAAAAACTCTCCCATTCCATTCGCCAACGTTACCATCAAAGGGACTGATCATGGGGTGCCCTGCAATGCCGAAGGGCATTACAGAGTATATGCCACTCCATCCGATACATTGATTTTGGTATTCTCAGCCATTGGCTACACTCCAACCGAATATACGCTTAAAATTACAGGGGCTTTAAAGTATTCGGCCAACGTAACACTGCAAACAGCCGTTAGCCATTTGGAAGAAGTGGCGGTGCTATCCACTCAAAGGCATTATGGGAACATCGAAAGGATTAGCTCCAAGGACATTCAATTTATTCCCGATGCAGCGGGAAATTTTGAATCGATTCTAAAAACCCTTCCCGGGGTTTCGTCGGGGCACGAGATGAGTTCGCAATACTCGGTGCGGGGTGGCAATTTCGATGAGAACCTTGTGTACGTTAATGACGTGGAGATATACAGGTCTTTCCTTATCCGTTCGGGGCAACAGGAGGGACTTAGCTTTATCAATTCCGATATGGTTGAAGGCATTGAGTTTTCGGCCGGTGGTTTTAATGCCGAGTATGGCGATAAGATGTCATCGGTGCTCAACATTAAATACCGACAACCCTATGAAAATGCTGCCAAAGCAGATATCAGCCTTTTGGGAGCCAATGGACTAGTTGAGGGTATTTCAAAAAATGGCAGGTTTAGCCACATAACCGGGGTTAGGTACAAAACCTCGCGGTATCTGCTCAATACCCTTGATATTGGGGGCGAGTACAACCCTTCATTTGTGGATATACAATCCAATCTCAGCTGGCGTTTCACACAGGCATTCCGGCTGAGCTTTTTGGGCAATTACTCATCCAACAAGTATCTATTCACGCCAACGGAGCGCGATACGCGATTCGGATTTTTTACCAATGCCCTACAGCTTAAAGTTTTTTACGAAGGTCAGGAGGTTAACCGTTTCGAAACAGTTCAGGGAGCCCTTTCGGCCGATTTCCGCCCATCGGATGAGGTTTTGCTCAAGCTGATTGCATCGAGTTTTACCGCACGCGAAGCCGAAACATTCGATGTCATAGGTCAGTACCTGCTTAACGAACTCGATAATTCCCTGGGGTCAACCACCTATGGCGATAGCAGCATCAACGTAGGCATCGGCGGCTTCATCAATCATGCACGCAATTATCTGAATGCCAACATTTATCGAATCGAGCATTTGGGTACATACTCAACCAACCGGAGCCATTTGCGATGGGGACTCAGGTATCAAACAGAGGACATCAGGGACAGAATCAACGAGTGGGATTTGATCGACTCCTCCGGATACTCAGTGCCGTACAATGGCAACGATTTAATATTAGCTTACCATCTTCGGTCGTCCAACAATATGTTTAGCCATCGCCTGTCGGGTTTCGTTCAGGATGTTTACAAGTTTTCAGTAAACAAGTGGGAAATAACAGCCAATGCCGGTATCAGGCTATTATACTGGAGTTTCAATAATGAAACGAATATCAGCCCCCGTGCGTCCATTATGCTAAAACCTAACTGGAAACGCAACATTGCTTTTCACCTCTCGGGCGGATCGTACCATCAACCCCCCATGTATAAAGAGTTTAGATATCCCGATGGGAGTATCAACCCCAACATTAAATCGCAAAAATCGATACATACAGTACTGGGTATGGAATACCAATTTTTGGCATGGGAAAGGCCTTTCCGCTTTCAAACCGAGGTGTACTATAAGTATTTCAGCGACCTTATTCCCTATAAAATTGATAACGTCCGAATACAATATGTTGGCGAAAATCTTGCCAAGGGGTATGTCCAGGGCATTGATTTTAAAGTGAACGGGGAGTTTGTAAAAGGATCGGAGTCGTGGGCCAGCCTATCGCTAATGCAAACCTACGAGGATGTGGAAAACGATTCGTATGTTGACCGTAATGGCGTAACCCATTATCCGGGTTACTACCCTCGGCCTACCGATCAGCGGGTGAGCATTGGGCTTTTCTTTCAGGATTTCATTCCCGGGAATCCTACCTTTCGTGTACACCTAAGCGGTTTTTTTGGCACAGGGCTCCCCTTTAACCCACCCAACTCAACGCGTTACGATGTGTATGCCCGTATGCCAGCGTATAAAAGGGTAGATATAGGATTTACGAAAGTGCTAAGGGACAAAATCGGCAACGGAGTGACACCCCATAGGAAATACCCTTGGCTCAAAAGCCTTTGGATAGGTGCTGAAGTGTTTAACCTATTCGACTTTAAGAATACCATCTCCTACCTATGGGTGCAAACCGTATCGAACCAAAGCAACCAGTCGGGGCAATACGCTGTACCCAACTATCTCACATCGAGAAGGGTAAACATCAAAATTTCCGCAAACTTTTAGCAATAACAGCGCTATTGGGATTGCCGCTAACGACTTCAATGGTATTCCCATTTTTTCTTCCTATAAAAGGCGTAACCATTACAAAATCCATTTATTTATGATATATTGCGGAAATTTTATTCCGATCGCCACGCTCACTTAATTTTTAACCGGAACTGTATGCAATTGAGCTATATTCAAAAAGGTTTCTTCAAATGGCCTATTGATGTATCAATTTTATCAGTAAAAACAGTTTCTCTCACAGGCAGTACACTGCTTTGGCTGGTTATAATTACTCTCGGTGTAGCCTTTACAGGTTCGTTGCTAATCATTCTGCTGTTGAAGCGAAGGTATCAGCGAAAGATCACTGAGTTGGAACATAGGTTCCTTCTTGTTCACATGGATCCTCACTTTATATTCAACTCGCTGACGGCAATTCAAAACTACATCTTCAAAAACGACCCCTATCAAGCCACCCGGTACTTTTCGAGTTTTTCAAAGTTGGTCAGGTTGATTCTTGAAAATTCGCAAAAAGATTTTACAGCCATCGCTCACGAGGTGGAAACATTAACACTTTATTTAGAATTACAAAAGTTGCGGTTTGGTGATAAGTTTGAGTTCTCCATAACAGTAGATCCCGATATTGATGCTGAGCACCATACCATACCCCCAATGCTTGCCCAGCCGTTCATCGAGAATGCCATTGAGCGCGGAACAGTCCATATGGGCAAAAGGGGATTTATCATTATCAGATTCAACCTGAGTGGATCAAACATCCTCTTTGAGGTGGAAGATAATGTCGGGGAGTACCCAACATCAAATGCCCATCAGCTAAAGTTGAAAAAAGAGTTTGAGGCTCATGCCTATAGGATATCCAAAGATAGGCTTCTGAATTTGGGGAAAATTTTCCATCGGAAATATAAGGTGGAAATCAAGGATTTAGCGCAGGTTGCGGATAAGGGCAGACAGGGCACGCTCATCAGATTTACCTTACCCATACATTAAACTAAAGATTCAACAATTATGACAACCGCAGTTATTATTGATGATGAAGCACCGGCACGGGATGCCCTCAACAGTATGCTGCAGCATTTTTGTCCAAATGTTAAGGTAACTGGACAGGCACATAATGTTGAGTCAGGCTACAGCCTGATATTATCGCAAAAGCCCGAGGTTGTCTTTTTGGACATTCAAATGTCCGATGGGACGGGCTTCGATTTGCTGAACAAATTCAGCTCCATCGATTTTAAGTTTATCATCGTCACTGCCTACCAAGAGTTTGCCATACAGGCATTCCGTTTTAGCGCCATAGATTTTCTCCTCAAGCCCATAGACCCCAACGAGCTGATTATGGCAGTAGAGAAATTGAACGAAACCATTCGCGAGGAGGAGATTAACCAGAAATTCCAGGCCCTTATCGAAAATATCCAATCCGAAGCAAAAGCCCCTCAGAAGATCATACTCAAAACATTTGAATCGGTACTGGTTGTAAACAGGGAAGAAATAGTACGTTGCGAATCGCACAACAACTACACCATGTTTTACTTTGCTCACAAGCCCAAGGTTTTGGTTTCCACAACATTGAAAGAATTCGACGACATGCTCTCCTCCTCAGGTTTTTTCAGAACCCATCAATCGCATTTGGTAAACCTAAGCTACGTACAAAACTACCGGCGTTTTCCCGAGAGCGTTGTTATACTGCTGGATGGAACTACTATTCCGGTTTCGGTCAGGAAAAGAGAATTATTGACGACTTTGCTAAAAAAATTTCACAAGAAGAGTTAGTGAAATTTGAGGCAATTAAGCTATACTATTCCACTAAACAATATGATAAAATATGTGAATATTAAGATATTTCTTGAATATTAATATTCGTAACTTGTCAAAAACAAAAGGCTTTTGGCAGGTATGAGATTTGCTAAATACGTAGTATTATTTTTTGCCTGTATCGCAGGAAATTATATAGGTTTTTCCCATGATGATGTAACTTCTCCACAGATTGATAATAACCTTATTGACTCGCTAAATAACCTTGCCTATACTCATCGCAGGAGTAATCCAAAACTTTCCCTTGAGCATGCCATAGAAGCCTACGAACTATCCAGTAAAACAAATTATATACAAGGGCTTGCCAATGCCATCCACCATAAAGGAACAGCATTAGCAGTTTTGGGAAGGTATGAATTAGCGCTGATTGATCTACTTGAAGCTTCAAAAATCAGGGAACAGATTGGCGATAATTCCGGCCTAGTTGCAACGTATAACAACATCGGACACGTCCAATCGGAGATGGGGTACAGCGACGAAGCATTGCATTACTTTGAGAAATCGCTTAAATGCAGCAAAGAATTATCTCCTATCCCTGATATCGGGGTTACGTTAAATAACATCGGCTGGGTATATTTTCGTAAAAACAAGCTGGATCTGGCATTAACCTACTTTTACCAGGCATTGTCAGCCAATGAGTCAACTAACGATATTAGAGGTATTGGAGCCAGCAAGGGCAATATAGGCACCATATACAGGCATATGGGAGATTTCAAAAAGGGATTGGGATACCATTATCAAGCCCTCGATAACGCGCAGCAATTCGATGATAAATACTGGGAAATTATAACCCTTAGGGAGATTTCAAAAGATTACCACTCAGCCAACCAATTAGAGAAATCCATTGAATTTGCTAGCAGGAGTCTTGAGTTGGCAAGGGCACTGGGCTTTCATGTCGAAGAAAGGAATACGTTGGCCTGACTGGCGTCTATCCACGAGACCAACCATCACTTTAAAAATGCCGCACGGTTTTACAGAATGGTTAACCATCTCAGCGATAGCCTCTTTAGATTAGAGAGGGCTGAAATACAGAGCCAATTTTTCACTGTTTATGAATTTCAAGCTCAGGTTAAAGAGAATCAACTATTACAAATGGAGCAGGAGATTAACTCGAAGATAATCAGGAATCAGAAATATTTTCTATTCCTCTCTTTTGCTTTAATTATCATTAGCCTTGTTTTTACAGTCTATATCATTACAACCAACAAAAAGATGAAGATTGCAAACCTGCAGTTAAAGGATAAGAATTGTGAGATTGAACAGCAAAAGGAGGTTATACAACAAAAAGTTCAGGCTATAGAGGAAAAAAACAGGGAACTCGAAAAAATTAACCAGATTAAAGACAAGTTAATAGCCGTAATTGCACACGATTTAAAGAATCCTTTCAACAACATCTCCGGATATTCCGAAATTTTAGCTTCACGTTACGATTCCTTCGAAAAGAAGGAAGTTCAAGAATTTCTGAAAATTATCAACGAGAGCTCAGCCAAGGGTAATTATTTACTTGACAATCTATTACAATGGTATCGACTTCAAACCATGAGTTTACAGTTTCTTCCATTGAAACTTAACCTTCGCAACATAGTAGAAAACGAACTGCTTTTCTTTACTAGCATTGCACAGGACAGGGGAATTAATATTATTAACTCCATACCACAGGAGGTTACTATTCATGCCGATTCAAATATGTTCAAGACGATTATCCGCAACCTTGTGGCCAATGCTCTTAAATATACCGACAGAAGCGGAATAATATCAATTTCAGCCACATGCGACAATCGCGAGGTAACCGTTGTGGTTGAAGATACCGGGTCGGGGATTGAGCCTTCAATTAAGAACAAACTTTTTACGGGCCGGCATGGCATTACGTCCACCGGTCAAAGCGGAGAAAAGGGAACGGGACTTGGCCTAATCCTCTGCAAAGACTTTGTGGAGATGCACCACGGTAGAATATGGGTGGAGAGCGAGCCCGGCAAGGGGGCCAAATTCTTTTTCACCCTGCCAATCCCCGAAGATCCAGAGCAAGAATAATCCACACTATCCACAACCATAAAGCGTTGCCATATTGGATAATGCTTTTCCCTTTCCCGCGTGAGAGACAAAAGCCTGTAAGTGTCCGTCAATATGTTGCTTAACATACAGGTTTATAAATGCTAAAAATTTATAAAGTGGAAAAGAAATCTTAAGATTGTAGTCCAAAAATCGCAATGGGTTACCTTTGCATTTTTTATACTTTTAATAACAATAGCTTAATTATTAACGACAATAGATATGATGACCAGCAAAGATTACATTAGCCGTGAAGAAAAATACGGTGCGCATAACTATCAACCGCTTCCGGTTGTCTTGGAAAGAGGCGAAGGGGTATTCGTGTGGGACGTGGAGGGTAAAAAGTATTTCGACTTTTTATCGTCATATTCTGCTGTTAACCAAGGGCATTGCCACCCAAAAATTGTGGACGCTCTGGTAAATCAGGCACGTAAATTAACCCTCACCTCGCGTGCTTTTTACAACAACGTACTGGGCGAATACGAAGAGTATATAACCAAACTTTTTGGCTATGATAAGATTTTGCCCATGAACACCGGCGCCGAAGCGGTGGAAACCGCCATTAAGCTTAGCCGCAAATGGGGATATCAGAAAAAAGGTATAAAGGATGGCGAAGCCAAAATAATTGCATGCGAGAAAAACTTCCATGGACGCACTACCACCATTGTTTCTCTCAGCACCGACCCGGTTGCCCGTGCCGAGTATGGCCCCTACACCCCGGGGTTTGTCATTATCCCTTATAACGACATTGCAGCCCTCGAAAAGGCATTGCAGGATAAGAACGTGGTGAGTTTTCTGGTGGAACCCATTCAGGGCGAGGCCGGAGTGTATGTTCCCGATGAAGGCTACCTGAAAAAAGCCGATGAACTGTGTAAGAAGCACAACGTACTCTTCATAGCCGATGAGATACAAACCGGGATTGCCCGCACGGGCAAAATGCTGGCATGCGACCATGAGGGCGTTCGCCCCGATATCCTTATCCTGGGCAAAGCCGTTTCGGGTGGTGTGTTCCCCGTATCGGCAGTGCTTGCCGACGACCACATAATGCTTTGCATTAAACCCGGAGAGCATGGTTCAACCTTTGGAGGAAACCCCATTGCCGGCAAAGTGGCCATGGCTGCCCTGGAGGTAGTAAAAGATGAGAAACTGGCCGAAAATGCCGAGCGATTGGGAAAAATATTCCGCGATGAGTTCCGAAGCATTAAGAGCCACCTTATAGAATTGGTACGCGGAAAAGGTCTGCTCAACGCCGTTGTTATTCGCAACCAGCCGGGCAAAACCGCCTGGGACGTGTGCGTAGCCATGGCCGAAAACGGCGTGCTGGCCAAACCCACCCACGGTAATATCATCCGCTTTGCACCACCGCTGGTGATAACCGAAGAACAGCTTCGCGATGCCATGGGTAGGATTAAGGAGGTCTTCAAGAAGTTTGAATAGTATTATCCCCTTGGATTATACAGAAAAACCGTTACCACAAGTAGCGGTTTTTTTTATCTGATTTTGCCACGGTTACTCACGAAAACAGCAACCCATTTACCATTGGTTTAAGGTTATATATCTATCTAACCAAAATGGCGAGAAATTGGCGTGATAATGATGCTGCTTCATGCTACAATGGTTTATCTCGCATTTTATTTCAGTGCCTCCCTAATAATTCTTACCTCTTCCACCTCTTCCAGGGTATCCATTGGCCGTTTTACGGGATGTTCGGCATGGCTTAACCGTTCATACTCACTTTGTATGACAGCCAGCTTCTCTTCCTCACTCATCTCATCGGTAATGGGTTTTAAATCACCCAAATGCTTTAGGATTTCTTTGCCTGCCGATTTGATTTCTTCGGGGAAGTAGAGTTCGTAAATTATTGAATCAATCAATGAATCAAAAAAAGAAAAGTAAATGCTATCATTTCTTAAAGAAGCTAAATAAATCAGATAATCAGTTAAAATTGATAATTGGTTTTGGATTGCATCAGTTGATATTTTTATTGGAAACTCTTTAACATGATTGTTTATCCACCTAGAAGTACCCATTCCGCTTGTTTCGGCATTATTAAGTAAATAAAAGTAAATAATTGAAGAATTTAATATTGCAAGTAGAAACTTAGCTTTTAAACCTTTTGGTGGTATTAAAAAGTAGGCACTGTTTAACAGATAGATTTCTGAGTTTGAATATGCAAATCTACCTTTATCGGCAAGTTCAATCCATATTATTTTCTCTTCACTAAAATCATCAAAAAAAGAACAGGCTCTCAAATTTGTCCAATGCCGACCTTTGGCACCTCTGCTTTTGAATTTATCTCCCAATGAGTCAAAGTATTCATATACATCTGAATAGTTATTCTTAACATCAATCTCATTTTTTGTCAACAGTATATAAAGATTTGAAAATGAATACCCATAGCGGTCAATATCACGACCTCGTAATATAGGTTTTATAATTTCTGAATTTTTTTTGTTCTTTTTTATTAAAGCATTTGCAAATTGTTCATTGATTATAAAAGCATTATTGTCGCCTGTTGCTAACCCAAGTCTAATCTTGGTGTTAAGTTTTTCTAACGTTGGGTAATCTTTTTCAATTTTTTTAAGAACAATTAATTGCTCTGGCTTAATGAGATTCCAATTTTTACGCTGAAAATCTATTTGATAATAATAAAAAGCCTTGTTTTCTATGAATTTTTCTAAACTTACTTTATTGTCAAATACATCATTAATTATCTTTGCTCGTTTATCAATTTTAGTATTATCCGCAATAATAATTGAACTATTAACAATTGCGGAGCTAAATAATTGATAATCTTCTATATTTATAATGGAATTTATTTTATTTTTTGAAATAATAAAATCACGTAAAGGCTTTCCATATTCTGCTCTTAAATATGAATTTGATGTAATAATTGTAATTATTCCTTTGTCGTTTTCTAACTTAATAGCCGTTTCAATAAAAAAACAATACAAGTCTGCAAAAGAGCTATAGGATTTAAACCTATTTTTAAAAATGTTCTTTTCAATGTTTGATATTTTATCATGACTTACAAACGGCGGATTCCCAATCACTACATCGAACCCACCTTTTTCCCTCCACACTTCAGAGAAAAAGAGTTTGAAATCAAAGTCTATTTTGTAGCCGGCAAAAGTTTCGGCAGAGTCGAGCAACTCGCGAATTTTGGTGTTTATCTGTGTACGTAGGGTTTGCTTTTCTTTTTCATCGGTAAGGTTGTAAAACTGAGTTTTCAGGGTTTCCAATTCTTTTTCTACTGGCAAACTTCGCATTGCTGTGTCGGGTAAACCAATCAGCGAGTTACCGCAAACAATCTTATAATCTAAGTTGGGCAGGGTTTCAATGGGGTCAAGGTCGTCTTCGTCCACTACCAAGCTCAACCACAATCGCAAACGGGCAATGTCAATGGCAGAGCTGTCAATATCCACCCCGTAAATGCTTTCCTGTATAATGTGGCGTTTAAGGCGGTAGATGTAGCGGCTGTCGCTCACTTCGGCTACGCTCAGTGTGCGTCCGTTTTCTTCAAAACCAAAGCCTTTTAATTTTTTGGTCAGGTAGTTGTAACTTAAATGGGGTTTTAGAACCAGCATGGCGTTTACCAATTCGTGCAGTAGCCCCACAGGGAAAGCTCCCGAACCAATGGCAGGGTCGCAAATTTTAATGTCGCTTAGTTGCTTATCAATAAGGTCGGCATTTTTACGGATGCTTTCGGGCAGTTGGTATTGGTAGGTTTTGGTTTCGCCTTTGGCAGCTACCCGCTCATCATTTTCTAAGGCAAAATGTCCTTCGCGGATAAAGGTTTCGATGTCATTTTTCTTAACTTTTTCTTCCAAGGCATTGTCCAAATAATGAATCAAGCTTTCCTGACACATATAGTGCACAATTTCCCTTGGCGTGTAGAAAGCACCTTTGCTTTTACGCTCGGTGATATCGAGCATATTTTCAAAAACCTTTCCCAGCATTTCGGGGTCAACGGCCACCTCCTTATCCAGCGGTTCGTCCTCCTTAATGGTGAAGTTGTATCGGTCGAAAACGTCTAAAATACCCGTACCCACATCGGCCGCCTTGTTTTTCTCATCATTTCTAAATAGCGTTTCGGGAATGGTAATACCGGCTTCCTGCCAATTGTAATCGGCTTCGAACAAACCGCCATTCAAAAACGGTATTCGGCAATCAAAACGCTTGTAGTAAGAATTTACATTGTCGCGCTCCTTGGCCAGTGCCTCGTAGAATAGGTATTGCAGCTTGTTGCTAAAAAAGTTTACCCCCTCGGTTTGTGCCTGTTCAAAAAGATCCTGCACAAATCGTTTTTTTCCCGTGCCCCAGCGTGCATTTTGTGCCACACCCAGCCAACCCTTTTTCTGCAAGAAATACAGGAATACAATTTGCCCCAGGAGTTTTTTGGTAAACCGCGAGTTGTCTATTCCGGCTTTTTCAAATGCAGTCTTTACCCTGTGGTCGTTCTCAAAATGCTCATAAAGTTTGATGTAAAGGTCTTTGTATTGTATAAAAAACTCATCTGTAACTTTATCAATACTAAACGCTGCTTCTATCTGCTCAATGGTGGGGTTGCCGGAAATGTTTTGCAGCAAAGGCAACAGCTGATTTTTTGCAGTATGAGCTTTTTCGTATTCGCCCACCAAAAACGAGTAGCGCTTGGCAGGGGTAAATTCTTTCCTAATTTTAACCTTACCCTTCTCCTCGTCCAACTCCGAACGGTATTCCAATTTGATAAACGAAAAACGCCAATCCGCACCACCATCCTCCTTGCTGTAGAAAGCCACCAAAGCGTAGTCTTTGTCGAATTTACTGAGATGCTTGATAACAAAATTTCGGAGTGCCGTTCTGGCCCGCTCCAACTTTGTGACGCTTTTTACTTCTGCTATCAGCACATCAAGTGCTTCGCCATTGGGGTCGGTATATTTGCCAATACGTTTGTAGGAGTTGATATGCTCTTTGAAGTCGTCCCAAATCAAATTGCCGTTATACCTATTATCCCTGCTTTCCATATCGTTCAGCAGGTTTTTGGCAAAAATGGTGAACTGCTCCTCGCTAAAAGCGCTGTTGAACGTAGTTTCTATAAGGTCTTGTGCAGTTTTCTTGTCCATTATTCCAATAATTTTTTCAAAGTTGACGAATCGGGCAACGCTTGCTTGTATTGTTCGGGCAATTCCTTACTTGTTTTATAAGTAGCCACCCCCATGGCTTTGTTAAAATCTCTAAAGCTATACTCTACTATTTTTTTATTTTTCTCTTTGCAGAGTATAATCCCAATGGAAGGATTTTCGTGGGGTTGTTTAACAATCTCGTCCAATGCAGAGAGGTAGAAGTTCATTTTACCCAAATACTCGGGTTTAAATTTTCCTGTTTTCAGCTCAAAAGCAACAAGGCTCTGCAATTTTCTGTTGAAAAATAGCAAATCGACAAAATATTCTTGTTCTTCAATAATCAACCGGTACTGATTGCCTATAAAAGCGAAATCGCCACCAAGTGAGAGAATAAATTTTTTTATGTTTCTTACTATTTCGCTCTCCAATAGCCGTTCATCCACAAAATCGGGATCTTCAACATTAATAAAATCTAGCAGATATTCATCCTTAAACGACTGAAGTGCTTGCTCTCTGATATGGGGTTGTAAAATAGTTTGAATGAAGTTATTTGGCAGAGTTCCCCGTTGGGAATATAAATTGGCCGCTATTTGTTTTTCGAGATGACGATAATTCCAATACTCTTCGGCTACTTTTGACAGGTAAAAAAAGGCTTCATTGAAGTCATTACATTTAGATGCAATGCTATAATGATGGGTAAAACTAACAGAGAAAAATATGTCAGCAAAGTTACCGGGCAATTGGTTCGGCAATGCCGAACTGATTGCAAAACTGTGATCTTCTATTTGGTTCGGCGGTAACGAACCAATTACTATTTGCTTACTCCAAAAATCGGCAAAAACCCGCATTTTTTTTAAGTTGCCGGCAGAAAAGCCCCGAAGGCCGGGTAATTCATTTTGCAACTCAATGGAAATTTGTTCCAACACCTTGCTGCCCCAAGCTTCCTTAGTAGCCGTATCGCTAATTTTTTTTCCTATGCTAAAATAGAGGGCTATCAACTCCTTGTTAACCAATCGAGCGGCCTGATAGCGGCTTTGTAAAATCGCATTTTTCAGTTCGGCAACTATGTGCTTTTCAATGGTCATTCTTATCCAATTAAATATCCTGACAGAATTACTTCACGTTTTTGGAATTTCTTGGCGTTTTGAACTCCCTCAATGGCTACAAATCGGATGTACTTTTCCAGAATATGTAACATTTGCAGGGGGTCAGCGGTTTTCTCCAACTCGGTCTTGATTAATTGGGCCGTTTTTTTCGCAATGGTGCCCTGCGCCAGCATATCGCGCACACCGTTCAAAAAATCATCATTGGTATCGGTAAACCCTTTAAAATTCCTAAAAGATTTGTCTTTCAATCTGTTTTCAATGTATTTGGCGTTGGAACGTCCGCCACCTCCTTTGGCCGGCTCATCACCAACGGTAGTGTCTAGTTCAAAGCGGGTCTTATTGGTTTGTAGCAAATGGTAATAGTCGTTTGGAATAGCGGCACGCCTGGTTTCAGGGCTACATTCCAATTCATTCACCGCATCAAAAAAGGTAATTTCGTTGGATTTTCCATTTTGGTTTATATAAAATTTCTTGAGTTTCCCAATTCTGAAAAATGTAACCAAAGCATTATCCTCAAGGTTTTCCTTTTTGAAACCCGAACGTGCTTTTTTGGGCAAGTGCTTTATTTTATCAAATAGTTCGGGCCGTTTATCCCTGATACTCCTCATTAACTCCAAATACTTAAGCTCGGAGTCGCCTTCATCTTCACCTGTATAGGATGCTTTGCTATTCAAGGTGTTGAATAGTTCCTGACTTCCAAACTCCTCGCCGTCGCTCAGGTATTTGGCATCTTCACCCAAAATATCGTGGAACATTTGAATTTTATTGGTAATGTTTACCTCCAAGCCAAGGTGTTTGTCAGATTGGGTAGTGGGGAAGAAATTAAAAATATGCACCTTGGGGAAAATGGTGCCCAAACGGTTAACACGCCCTACCCTTTGCAATACTCGAGTGGGATTCCAAGGCAAATCATAGTTAACAATCACATTGGAACGGTGCAAATTGATGCCTTCCGCCAAGACATCTGTTGATATGAGAATTCTTAAGTCGTCAGTTTGCTCTTTATTTTTTGGGTCAAAGTTCTCAGTAATAATATTTCTCGATACAGTATGGTTTGAAGTGAGCTTTTTATCCGTGTGTCTTCCGCCTGCACTTGAATAGAACATTACTTTTCCTTTAAACACCTCCTGCAACGCTTCGTATATATAGTCGCCCGTTTCCTTCGATTCGGTGAAAATGACCAACTTGTTCTTTTTAAGAGCCTCCGTTGTTCTTAATTCCTGAATGAATGCTTCTAATTTCGGGTCGGTGTTTATATTCCTCCATAGTGCTTTTACCTCTTTCAATATGGAAAGGTCAAGTTCTAACTTGGCAATAAACTCTTTCCTGAAATCTTTTGATTCGTATCTATGGGCTTTTTCTTCTTCTACAAGCTCTTCAAGACGTTCAAGATTATCATTTTCAATTAAGTCGTACACATCAACCTTTTTGCTGATGTAAACCGTACCATTTTGATACATTGCAATGAACTTCTCATAGGAATCAATGAAGCGGTCAATACTTTGGCGAAATGCGTGGAAACTACTCTCTAACCTCTTCACCAAGATACCTTTCATAAATCCACCTACGTTGCGTTGCTGTTGCTTTTCAAATTCACTTAAGGCCTTGTTCCCAATATAATACAACAAGGGAGTATATCTTGCATAGGTAAATTCAGCTAATTTTTTGATTGTTTTTATAAATGTTTCCTCCAGTTCTCCTTCGTATTCATATACAATCTTTTGAGGGTTGTCAATATCAGGGAAAGTCAACTCCTGCTTTTGCATGTCCTCTTTGAAGTAGGTCATTATATCCTTACGAGTTCTGCGGACCATTACATAGCGAAGAATTCTATTACGGATATCATCAGAAATCTCCTTAATTAACTCTTTGTATTTTGGGTCGGTTTTTTCGAGTTTTTTGAGTTTCGTTCTAAATCTTGCAAAATATTTTTCAAGGTTGGGAATTCCCGGTATGGTTGAATTTTTAGGAGCTTGAAATAGTTTTAGTTGAGCAAAGATGTCGTCGATAGTGTTGTTTAATGGCGTTGCCGTTACCAAAATCATCTTTTTGCCACGGCAAATGTCAAGCAGATTGGCGTAAGATTGCGTGTTTTCATTTCGGAAACGGTGCGCTTCATCCACAACTATGTAATCGTAGCGTTCTAATCCCTTTTTTATTATGTGTTCCAATTTACCCAATGATTCAACCTCAAAACTTCTTATGCCAAAATCGAATAGAGAGTCTTTCCAATAATCCTTCAGAACAGGCGGGCAGACAACCAGTGTCCTTCCGTGTAGCTGTTGCAGCAGTAAAGCGGTAATAAAGGTTTTACCCAGTCCAACCACATCTGCCAAGAAAACCCCGTTGTAGGTTTCCAATATCTTTTTTGCCTGAATAGTAGCTTGGTTTTGATATTTTAATTTCATAAAACCATCGGGCAGAAAGGGTTCAAACTCATCTGCCAGGTTAATATCTTCTTCCAGATACTCATATATGAGCTTTAGATATAATTCGTAGGGCAAAATCTGATCGTTCAGCCATGTTCTAATCTGTATTGTATCCACAAAATCTTCCGAAATGTCAACTGCATCCTTCCAAAGATTATTGAATTGTTTTTCAGCGAATTGAACGTCCCTCTTTTGTCTTAGTTCAACATTAAATTCCCTGTTGGCTACAAAACCCGATTCGGAAAAATTACTTGAACCTGTAATGACGAAGCCATAATCGCGATCATCGGGCTTAAATCTACCGATGTAAACTTTTGCGTGAATGTTTCGAGTAGGGTAAGCTCTAATCTCTAATTTCTTTCCGTTACCATTTCTTGCTTTATCTGCTTCGGGATTAGGGCAATCGGTTTGAAGAAATTCGATAAACTTGCGAATACCTACTTCAATATTGCTGTCGTTTTCATTGCTGTTCTCAACTTCTTCTTTAAGGTTTTGTTGGTACAGCTTTTTAGTTCGTTGATGCGATTCAAAATCAATGGTTGAACTTTTCTGATGGTATTGCATTATTTTATATGATTCCCTGTCCACGCTAAGACCAACAAGAATTCTAACTTTTTCAAGCGGTTCTATGGCATTATAAAGCTGATAAAAACCACTTATCCTGAAATAGCCAACCAACACGTCAAATAGCTGAGTGTCTTTAAGTGTTGCCTTAAATCTACTCAGTAAAGTTTGCCCTTCTTCATTGGTGAAGAAAGTCAAGTCAGTTTGATCAGTATTATTGTCAGTGCTCATATTACTTACGGTATAAAATGGTGTTCAGCGTCTCTTCCGGTCCGTTTTTTAAAAACTTTAATTCTCCTATGTCCAACAGGATGAATGATTTGATATATTCAATTTCCATTTCCTTTTCTTCAACTTCTAGTTTCTTAGCCGGTGTCGGCAACATTTCTTTTGTTGCCACAAGTTCACTTCTTTCAATCTTGCTTAGAATAGAAGTGTCAATATCAAGTTCTGCTGCAACCTTTCAAAATGGTAATCCCAGCTGTTCACGCCTGTTTCGTAAATACATCTATTTTGTCGTTAAAACATGGATTAATTATTCAAAATTACTAATAGTTTTTATAAACGGCGTCCATGCGATGATTATAATTCAAGTTCCATTTTTGCAAGAGTTAGACTATGTGTGGGGGAAAAACCAAATATGCTTGAATATTCGTAGGTTGTCTTTTTCCACTGACTGTTAATAATGAATATCTCTTTAAGGCTTAGTACATTCATCCACCATGAGATAGTGCCGTAAAACCATTGCAATTTAATAAGGATTGTGTAACTTGGCATTTTAATTGTTCAGTCCATTTGAAAATGTAAAGAGCTATGAAAACACATGGTACGCTATTTACTAGATTTTTTCTACTATCCTTTTATCTCATTCTTTGTTTTCAACTGAATGCACAGGAGGTAATTAAAGTTAAAAATGCCAAAGGCGACGGCGTGATCGCCGGCCGTATAAGCTTTGAAGATGCACGGAATGAAGCCATTAATAAAGCCAAAGTTGATGCCCTGCGCAAGGCAGGTATATCCGAACATATTGCGTCGTATGAGCAACTATACCGAAGCGAACTCAACAATGACTTTGCGGAATTTTTCAATTCCGATATTCAAACCGAATTACAAGGGGCTATTAAAGAATACACCGTTGTAAATCAAGAAACTACAACCGACCCACTCACTAAACTTCCCAGCATTGAGGTAACCATTGACGCCACAGTGATTAAATATTCTACCCGCCCCGACCCCACATTCAATGTTAAGGTTGAGGGAATAAAACAGGTATATGAAGTGGGAGAACACTTAAGTTTTACCATTTTCTCGACCCAAAATTGCTACCTGAATATTTTTGCCATTGCTGACGAATATACCTGTCTTCTGTATCCCAATCAGGAGCTGAAAGAAGTTTTCACTGAAATACCCGCACAGCAAAAAGTATCCTTTCCTTTTCGCCCCGACTTAAACGATTACGAGCTATACAAAGATTCAAAAAAGCCTGAAGTGAACCGAATAGTTCTTGTTTTCACTAAAAAACCTGTACAATACCTCAACCATACGGGCGGGTATGATCAGTTCACCTCTGCAGAGTCAATTTTTTCATGGATTTACGGATTGACCCCCGACGAAAGAAAAGTTGACTACCACGTTTTCACCCTAAGATAAACCCGTAAGTTCATTCCTTTTGATAGGATTGAATGGCATTTTTATAGTTCAGTTTACCCTTTCAGCGTAAAGCTATTGAGGCTGTTTAAAACCTCATCAACCTTTTGTGTAGGCTTAAGGCAACTATTGGCATGGCAGAGTTTTAGTCCATCCTCCTTTGAAGCCACTGTAGTACAAATGGGTACGGCTGACCGGTTGTTCGAAACGTAAGTAATCAGGAACGGGTGGGATGTTTTTTCAACCACCTCCCTCAGCATTTCCTTTCCCTTCTCCCCCACAGCCTGCAATTCAGCGGGTCCGATGGTGCACTTCAAATGGGCCCCTGCCCAACGATAAAGGTATGGGCCACCCTTAACTTGCTGTTCGCTGATCTTCAAAACCATCTCCCTGGCCATATCAGCATATTTCGGTTCGCGGAAGTAACCGGATAAGAAGAATAAATTATCGGCCATTACTGCATTGGATGAGGGCATAACGCCATCGGTCATCTCCATCTTTTTAACGATGAGATGGTTATGGTTATCTGAGGTGTAGAAGAACATCCCGTTTTTCTCATCAAAAAAGCCATTGATAGTAAAATCCATCCATTTTTTGGCTTTCAGAAGATACTCTTCGTCATGGGTTGCCCTGAACAATGCCAAATATGCCTCAACGAGAAATGCATAATCATCAAGGAAAGCACTAATTTTTGTCTCACCCTTGCAATGAACTCTGTATAGCTCTCCCCCATCATCCATCAATTTATCCTCGATAAATTTAATGGCACTAATGGCATCGGTTAAAAAACGGTCATCGTTAAATACTATGTATGCGCTGCTAAACGCCGTAACGGAGAGTGCGTTCCATGAAGCCAACTGCTTGTCGTCGGTGGCAGGTCGAATCCTGCGAGCCCTTTCATCAAACATTTTTTTCTTGGCACTTTTCAAACGTTCAGATACCTCTACTGGCTCTATACCCAGCAGGCATGCCGTTTCCTTTTCGGATGCTGCCAACCGCAATACGTTTTGTCCCAAATGGTTACCAGTGGCCGAAACGCCAAACGCTATGGAAAAGGCTTCGGCATTGTCGCCCAGAAAATTCTCCACCTCCCGTTTGGAAAAGGTGTAAAACCTCCCCTCCTCCCCCTCGCTATCGGCATCAATGGCGCTATAGTATCCCCCGTTGGGGGAAAGCATTTCACGTTTCATGAAATCTGCCACTTCATACACAATGCGACGATAGTTATCATCCTTAAAATGTTTGTAAGCCATGGAATACAAGCTAATCATCAGGACATTATCGTAAAGCATCTTTTCGAAATGCGGCACATGCCAATGCTCGTCCACCGAGTATCGGAAGAATCCGCCGCCAAGGTGGTCGTATATGCCACCATTCATCATTTTATCCAATGTATTACGTACATGTCCCTTCACCGTGTCATCGTTAAACAGCCACGCGTAATCCAACAGGAACATGAGCGAACCGGGCATGGGAAATTTCGGTGCACCCTTGTTGGCACCATGTCTTGCATCGAAATACTTGCTCCAGTTTTCTACATACTGCTTTATCACTTCAGGTGAGAGCATGCCCGATTTTCCATCTACACCGGTAATCAGAACGGTAGATAGCCCTTGGGTCAAATCGTCGGCCACATTCATAACCCTTTGCTTATTGGTAACCCAGGTAGAATGGAGGCTTCGGATGATATCCATCCAATGCTCGGTGCGAAAGTATGTACCGCCAAATACGGGACGACCATCGGGTAGGGTAAAGCAATTCAATGGCCAACCCCCCGAACGGGTGATTATCTGCACGGCGTTCATATATATCTGGTCAACGTCGGGGCGTTCTTCGCGGTCAACTTTAATGCACACGTAGTTTTCGTTGAGAAAACCGGCCACTTCCTTGTCGGAGAATGCCTCCTTTTCCATCACATGGCACCAGTGGCAACTACTATAGCCTATGCTTACGAGTATTAACTTATCTTCCTTCTTTGCCTTGGCGAAGGCTTCATCTCCCCACGGAAACCAATTCACCGGATTTGAAGCATGCTGCAGTAAATAGGGGCTGGTTTCGCCTGACAGGCGATTAGATATTGTGGACATTGTTCAATTTTATCAT